>MAAC01006006.1_pt1 | contig 38338 bp, 47 predicted proteins | sample 1115981 | NCBI WGS metagenome assembly MAAC01 (sample SAMN04961126, study PRJNA320927) | seawater metagenome | isolation source: sample BD02T64 sea water enriched with oil for 64 days | place: USA:Gulf of Mexico | collected 2013-07-27 | reverse complement strand
TCATTTCCAGAGTCGTTTAAGTACCCAGGCGCATAATTCCAGAAATCATCGTTATCTAATTTTTCAAATTCTGCTTTTAAGTAGTGTCGAAGTTCATCGTCAGAGCTTTTTATTTCAATTAATATTTGCTCTCTATTTTCGATTACAGAGACGATATCTTCTATATCAGCCGAAAGGTAATCACCTTGACCTCTATTTTTAAAAGCCTCAATTTTTGTTGCTATAAAATAGACAGGGCTTATCACCTGAATATTAACGTCGCTAGGCAACTTTATTGTGTCGGTGCGTTGTAGGGCAGGGGTATACCATATATTGGTAAAACCCAGTACTTTATCTGAAGCTGACATTACATCGAGAACAATATTGCCTTTCTTATAGCGGCACATAACTCCACTTTGAGCGTCTTCAGAAAAACCTTTTTTACGTAGCTTTTCAACAAATTCATAGTATTCAGAGAGAGCGGCTACATTAATTACTATATCTACATCTTCTGTTGGTCTAGCAGCATGTTGTGCTGCGTCATCAACGAGTAAAACTACAGTGCATCCCCCGACAAAAACAATGTCTTCTAAATGCTCTTTGAGTTCATCAGCTACGATAATTAGCTGGTTCATGTTTTTTTCGTAATCGGATTGGCGCATCGTTAATTCCTTTTTATCTCTGCCATTAATGAACCCAATATAGGCTTGGCTTCTCTGATTTCCCTTGGCTTACCGCCCCTAAATATATCCGCTACAGATAGTGTTTGATATAGCCATGGATCATTATCTGCTGCTATAGGAACAGTTTTATATATTGGTTTGATGATAGTTCCAGATTCATTACCAATATTTGAACCCCATACCCAGGGTTGTGTTTTGGCAACCATGCTACTTTCTATTAATTGGCAGTCGAAGCCAGTAGCCATTCCTCGGCCAAACCCCTCTATCTCGATTGGCATCGCAAATCTAATACCATGCTCAATCCATTCTCTTAAGTTAAGTGATTGCGGCTTTGAATTTTTTGCTGAAAGTAAGTTTGCTAGGATTAGCCTTTTAGTCGACCTACTTATTTCAGCGCCACTAATACCTATGCTTTCACCAATTTCCCTCATGCCCAGGTCACGATCAGGGGATTTTTCGCGAGAGAGAGACGCGTATTTAAGGGCGACTAGAGTGTCCAGTGGTTTTAGCATCGTTATGACCTGTTACCTGTTACCTGTTACGGATATGGTAACAATTTAGTCACGATTGCTTTACTGTGTAAAGGGCTGTTTTCGTGTTCTTTGCCCTGTTTTAATATGAATTCCAATATAAAACACAGTTTTTACGGTTTTTCTGCATATTGGACATACGGTTAACCCTATTGACACTGAATCCCTGCGTTAGGTAGTTACACAGTTTTAGCTACTGTTTCAAACTCCATATTCATTTCACTAACTTAGGTTTGGCTGTTCGTAAATACTCAGTTTCCTCCATAGTGGCTAGATGTCTTGTACTTTCAACACCCCGAATACGATAGATATTCTGCCTATATTCATTATTCTGTGCTGGCACCATATCAATAATTAGCAACTTGTTTTCTGTGAGAGCACATAAGGCTGCTTTTATTTCAAATCGGGGAACACCAGTAAAAGCCTCTATTTTTTCGTATGAGATATGGGCGTAATTTGTCTTTTCGTATCTGTATTTTATTACCGTGAAATATATTTTAAGTGCATGCAGGGTTCTTTTATTTCTTACGCTTAGTCCACCGAAGACGTTTTGTAGCTTGCCTTTGTGTGCAAAGGCTTTGTAGGGGATTTTACCAAATGGCTTGGTATACAAGTCGGTGATCGTATAGATAGTTCTTACGCCCTCCTTTTTTTTCGCTATTAGATTAAGCAATAGCAACTTCTTGATACCTTTACTAATCAAGTCACGGCTCAACCCGCAAAATTTTTGTAGCTCGTTATAGGTCGGACTTGCCTCTCCCTTTGACAAGTTTTTAATAAGGTCATCATAGGGGGCTGTATATGCCCCCAATGCTATGTAAACCATTAACGCTGCTGCATTCGTACTGCCTTCCGTTTGAGTCCACTTTAATTCATTGAGAACTGCTTTAGTAATCCAATCAGTTGGAATTTGCCGCCAGTCATTCATTTTGTGTTCATTGCTCATTCTTGTTATCGCCCCTATTTATTAATCGCAAAATCACGCGAAGAGATAACACGCTAACTGATGCAAGAGCGACAAATGCAAAGACTGGGAAGTTGCTGACAATAAGGGTTTGTAAAAAAGTGATGTCCATTTTCTGTTTCCTCTGAGTTATGAATAAAATCACTTTAACCCCACTTGGTTAACACTATCTAGAGAGAACCTCAGGAATAGTTGCAAATATTTGAGTATAAACAATGACTTAACTAAAATCTATTAGTTCATAAGACTTCTATATTAGTTCATAAAAGCCATGATTTGTTTGTAAAATAGTCGATAATTGTGATTCTCGTGGTTGTTGAGCTTAAAAATGGGTTTGAAGCTCAACAGTACGGACATTAAAACCGTTAGTTGAAAAACTGTACCTCCTAATAAATCGGGTATCGGATCTCAGTAAAGCAATGGTATCAAAACCGTAATATTGTTAGGGATGTTGATCTTTTGGCTGGTTATCTATACAGTTGTTGGCGGGTAATTTCCCGAAAGGTATAAACAGGAAACCTTATGATTGAAACCGTAAGCATTGAGCAGGTGGGACAAGTGGCGTCCATCATCGCCTCATTGGCTACCGTTGGTGCTGCCTATATGAGTGCGCCGACCTCTTTTAAACAAAATGTTTTCCCCGGTACCTTTAGATTTACCCAATATTGATTGATGTTTCTGCCGTTCTAAATCTGCGTTAAACCCCATCACAATTACACATTACTCCCTAGTGTGCGTGTGCTAAAAAGACAAATCGAAGTTCACCTGTCACGAAGTATGCGTTGCTCAGAAAGTGCTAGGTCTGATCGTCATAGGGCATCAATACACCGTAATTAGGGTGTGTTTTGGGTTGATAAGTCCCTAATACTTATGCGAAACGGGTCATCGGCGACAAATCGAATGTGTCTTTGTCACGAAGTATGCGTAGGTGTAAGTTGTCCTTCTTAGAATACCCTAGCTGTTGTTTACCGATCATTATCCGGTGAATCGTTCATGTGTGCCCTTATCCTCATGTTCGGAATCAAGAGGAGCTTGTTTCTCTGGTGGATTATCGGTTAAATGTAGAAAAAATGGCGGTAGGAAAGAAATAGATGGAAGATTTTTTTGTTCAAATAGAAGCATTTATTAGAGAGTACATTGGACTTATTACTGTGCTTGTGGCGGTTTTCAGTGGTATTGGTATAGTTTTTGGGAAATGGCTCATCTCTATATTTCGTAAGCCTGTGCCCAAAGAAGAACTCCCTCCATCGCCAGCTTCAACGTCCACAATAACGTACAGCTCTCAAGGTGATCAGCAAGTAACGAATATCAGCCCCAGCGATAATGCGAAGGTTGAGGATGTTCACGTAGGTGATAATAAACTTGCCGATATCATTGTCATTCAAAATACATTCGGTGATCCCAAAGCAGAAGCGGCTTCTCAGGCATTGGCGAAACCGGTGGAATCACTGGCTCTGAGTGATACGGAAAAAACGGATATCATCCGGTCGCAACAGGCGACGATTGCCCGGTTAGTGGAACAAAAATCGACATCGATGGAGCCGGATAAATACGATAGCGCTTTAGCTGCGTTGGCCAAAGGAGATCCTAGTCTGGCGGATAAATTACTGGATGAGGCGCTGGCAGATTTTGAAAAAGAGATCATGAAAGCGGCAGAGTTGTATCGAGAAAAAGGAGCCTTATGGTTTGCTAATGATACGTCAAAAGCGCTGACAAACTATCAACGAGCCGTAGAATTAGCGCCTGATAGCATGGATGGCTGGAATTCGCTAGGACACTTGTATCAGAGAGCAGGGACATTAGATAAAGCGGAGAAAGTTTATTTAACGATGTTGGACGATGGTGACCAAAAGTATCAAGCGGTTGCTTACGGTAATTTAGGGGTTGTGTATCAAACCTGGGGAGAGCTGGATAAGGCCGTTACGCATTATGAAAAGGCGTTGGCTATTTTTGAGGCGTTGGGTCTACAACCAGGCATGGCCAATCAATACGGTAATTTAGGGATTGTGTATCAAATCCGAGGAGGGCTTGATCAAGCGGTTGCTTATTATGACAAGGCGTTGGCTATTTTTGAGGCGCTGGGTCTCCAAGCAGGCATGGCCAAGGTCTACGGTAATTTAGGGAGTACGTATCAAACCCGGGGCGAGCGAGATAAGGCGGTTAAGTTCCATGAAAAGGCGCTGGCCATTGATAAGAAGCTGGGTCACCAAGAAGGTATGGCAAATCAATACGGTAATTTAGGGAATGTGTATCAAACCCGGGGAGAGCTTGATCAAGCGGTTGCGTATTATGAAAAGGCGCTGGCCATTAATGAGGCGCTGGGTCGACAAGAAGGTATGGCAAATCAATACGGTAATTTAGGGGGCGTGTATCAAACCCGGGGAGAGCTGGATCAGGCTGTTACGCATTATGAAAAGGCGTTGGCCATTTTTGAGAAGCTGGGTCACCAAGAAGGTATGGCAAATCAATACGGTAATTTAGGGATTGTGTATCAAACCCGGGGAGAGCTTGATCAGGCGGTTGCATATTATGAAAAGGCGCTGGCCATTAATGAGGCGCTGGGTCGACAAGAAGGCATGGCAAATCAATACGGTAATTTAGGGAGCGTGTCTCAAACCCGGGGAGAGCTGGATCAGGCTGTTACGTATTATGAAAAGGCGCTGGCCTTATTTGAAACTATCGGTGCCGCGCCACAAATTGAACAGGTGAAACCTTTGTTGGCGATAATCAAAGAAGAGCAAGCGTCAGCATTGGTGGTGACAGAACCGGGGTTTGAAGGGGGTTAACCGCTACATCCAAGCCGGCCATTTTTTATGCCGGGCTTGGGTAACTGACTAAGGGGTGGCGGATGTATTTATTCTCCGCTGGATTACACAAAACCCCAAAGTTTGTGCAGTCAAAACGACTACAGTTAATGGGGGGGGGCACACAACACCTAGTAGGATTCATTAATGAAAAAAATCAGGGCAGTATTACAAGAGAGCACAGTCAAAGTTGCATCGCTTGTTATTGTATTGTGCGTTTATGGTGCTATTGTTTTCGGCTCATCAATTATATTTAAGGATGCTGTAGAGTTCGAGCAATTACGGCCAGAAATAGTAGGTTTATTCTTTGATGGAATATTGTTTGTCGGTATTTTAGGAATTGTTCAGACATTATTGAGAAAGAAAGATATCCAGGTCTTGAAGATATCTCTAAATGCACCAGTTGAAAATTTGGTTTCAGAATTACTTGTTAGATTCATACCAAAACAGCATACAGTATTTTTACATAAAGCACGTAAACACCGAATTGTTCAGATTGATCGTCAAGTTGCACATGATGTTAAGATGGATTCTAAAGAGAAAGAGAAATTTAAAGAGGTAGCCGAAAATAACCGTAGGATACTTGAGTCTGTGGTTCCTGCTGCAGCCCATATTGGCGGTGATTATATAATTAAATATTTGGAAATAATTGAAATTCTTGACTTGGTCGTCCATGGGAGGGAGATTACTGACAAAACCACGGTTGCTCAAATTATTTATTTGGCAAAAGAGCTGGGTATAAAAATTGATAAAGTGAGTCTGATAAGGAATCAATTAAGGAAATCTTCCTATGGATAACTGGAGCTCAGCATATTCGAGGGGAAAGGGCACACAACACCTGTTAGGGGCTTTTCACCCCAGCTCAGTTTGGGGTTCTAGATAGTTAGGCCCCTTTTCAGACACGTAGCCCTGTAGGGCTTGCCGCATATAGGCTGTAGAGGCACTTTCATGCAGGGCAAGAAAGAGTGTAACCGACTAAGGCATACCTGCAAGGCTGAAGTCCAACGAAACATTCTCAAGTATGAAGTTAAGGGGGTATATTGGTTATTAAATCACACAAAATCCTATAGTTTGTGTGATGAATTTTTCAGGGGAAGTTATACGTCCATCATTTCAAAGGTGTATCCCGTCACGCCTAGATCGGATAAATAATGGGATGTTGATATAAATAAGGCACTAGCCTTAACAAGATACTCATATTGATTTTCTTGAACCGTTTGGTTGCTAAACGTTATTCCTGCTTCGTCGAGCACGCTGGCGATCATCGGTGCTAATTCGTGTTCCTGTTTGACCATAAAATGGTAGAGGTTTGAGGTATTATTGTCAGCGGGAACCAGCATGCGTTCAGCCTTGTTCTTTTCTTTTTGCAGCCTGATCTCGTAATCCAACGCTTTGTTTTTTATTTCTAGTGCCTTAAGTTTGTTTTCGGATTCAAGCAATTGGGTTTCTGCTTGAGTTTTTTCTGTTTTTGCAAGGCTGTCCAGCGCATTACCATAGGCGGTAGCCCCGCCCGTCAACACGGCGGCACATATAGAAAATGTGGTTAATGCCTGAGTGATGGGTTGCTTACTGGCATCGCGCAACAGTTCAATAGCGGGTACTATATCCACTATGAATGAACCCATTTCGATAGAACGGATACGGATATCGTCTTTGACACCAATCAGTGTCAGGCTCTGATTCCCAACAAGCGCTTGATTGATACTGTCTTTTGAATCATCGGTTGTCAGTAGGTAAAACAGCGCGTTGTAGGTGGTCTGAATATGTAACAACAGTCGTGCATGATGTAGCGGGGAAAGACTAAAATTCCCTTCTAACGTAATGCGTAGCATTGGCGTTAATGATTCAGTATGGCTTTTGCTTTTTTGAGATTGGTTGAAATCAATCTCATCTTGAAAAATCGCCGATTGTAGTTGTGTTTCACTGAGGCCGGTTAGATGACGCAATGTCGTTCGGGATAGAAAACGAGTTTTCTCTAAAATTGGGTTGGGTAGAGATCCATGTATTCTTGTTACTTGGCTTAAGTCAGCCCTGCTGAAATTGATTTCCCCGTCGCCAAACTGAGCATTATCGAAAGAGACAGTCCCGTCGCCAAACTGGACATTATAGAAAGATACATCCCCCTCGCCAAACTGAGTCTGGCGGAAATCGACAACCCCCTCGCCAAACTGAGCATTGTGGAAATCGACAACCCCCTCGCCAAACTGGGCATTGTGGAAAGATACATCCCCCTCGCCAAACTGGGCATAGCTGAAAGAGACCTTCCCCTCGCCAAACTGAGCATAGCTGAAAGAGACCTCCCCCTCGCCAAACTGGGCATTGTTGAAAGAGACAGCCCCCTCGCCAAACTGGGCATTGTGGAAAGAGACAGCCCACTCGCCAAACTGGGTATAGCTGAAATCGACATCCCCCTCGCCAAACTCAACACCACGAAAATTAATGTCTCCCACAAAAACCACCCCACGCAAACCAACGTCGGTTGTTGCTTCGGCGATAACCGCCAATACGCGGCTGTTGAATCGAATGGCCTGTTTATCTGTCCATTGCTGTTTGGCGGGTAGCGGGAGATGAAAGGGGCACCACTGCTGGTCATCAAAAGTAATGAGTTCATTATCGAGGCAGTTAAATTGACAAGGGCGAGCATCTGTATGGGTGTGAGAGCATGGCATAAGGGTCTTCCTTGAAATGATGGCACCTAGTAGTAGGATAGATCATCTGGCGAACTGGGGAGGTTTGCATGTGAGTGAGTGCCATGGATATTTAGTACCGCTGAATAGCGGTCATGGTTAGCGGCAAACTTCATCGGGGTTGCTGCTGCTATTATTCCTCTCTCAATTACACAAAACCCCCTAGTTTGTTGACGCTGAAAAGCGACAAATAGCGGGTGAGTGTGGATAGCCCTCGCTACGCTGCCAAAGGTCGGTATTTTGGGAAACACTGTTGGGGATCTGCGGGTGGGTGGTAAGCATGCGAAACTGGGGTTGCGAAAACGTACCTAAGGGTATTCGCTGGCTTTATACTCTGACTCAACCAGAGCACGCCTTAGGTTCAAGGTTTTCTTTCTCGTCGTGCCTCGCCTGATGAGGAGAGAATCAGCTAGAGTCTTTTCTCTCAATATAATACGGCTTATGGGAGGGGTATCGATAAGGCGCGTTGTAGGGGGGGCTTCGACCTTAAGCCCGACTCTGACGCGGAATTATAGACCTGGCCACCTATTGTTGTGTTCTTGTACAAAGTTATCAGCAATATGCTTGTGATGATATTTTGGCGATGTTGGAAGTGATAAGCAGCCCCCCTCACTCAGTGCGTTAATATTATCCTGGTAGAAGCTATGCCGGTTTGTTTCATAAATTGCCATCATAACTTGATTAGGAGTCACCCCTTTTGGGTTCATCTCCACAGAGATTGCTAAAAGGGTGTCACCTTCCATTACGATCCTTGATAGTAACCTTCTTTCAGCGAAATGCACTACTGATGCAGTGCAGTCGGTATTGGGGCTGGGGCTAATCTCCCCACTGGCTATAATTCCGGAGATTAGGGCGATTATTGGCATTTTTCCTTTCAGTGCTTTTAGTGCTTTAGCTGACACCGACACATCTAGCGTTATTTTGACGCATCCTTTCTTTGTCGATACTACGTCGAATGTTACTGGGGTTAAGTTTTCCTCGATAAGCTTTTTTTGCAAGGAATCCAAAAAGTTACTAATAAATTGTTCTTTGTCAGGCCACAATCGGGGGTGCCCCAAACCTTTATTTGAGTCTATTGATACTGTGATGGTTCCAATGATTACATCTGACGCTTCCATGACTCTCTCCTTGGTCGGTCAATTCTTAGCTAGGCCACCTTTGTGCTCAAATTAATTGACGGCAAGAATTTACATAGTATAGACCAGTTTCAAATTAGAGAGGGCATGGCTGAAAATGCCGGTACTCGTTCTTAGATTACACATTCCCTTATATTTTATGCACTTCCTTTAAATTGGTCGATACTAATTGAGGGAATGCCCACTACCTATAAGGGCACACAACCCCAACTATGCAGGCGCGCTATGTAAATCAAATTTAAGATCAAATCGGAAATAAGTAAGGAGTTTCGTAACCTCAGGGCAACAATTCACGATGGAGATACTCACTTGATCACCCAGCAAGGCTCTCATAGTGAGCAGCATGCCCAATCCGGAGATATCAATATATTCTATTTGTCCAAAATCGATAACGTAGGTCATATCTTTATAAATGAAGTCAATGTAGGCCTTCCGGAATTCATCCATCAAGCTGCTATCTAGAACATCTTCAACACCTATGACTAACTGACTTCCATCGTCAGACAGTACGCTTCTCAGCGGCATTTAGACCTCCTGTCACCTTACCATCGATTAAGTTTAGTTAAGGTATGGATAATTGATCGCACTCGCTAATACCATTGACCAGTACCTGTTGATATATCCCCTTTTTGATGCCAGCTGCTGATTCCGTGTCTGCCCTTATATGAGCCTGTTTCACCGTGCATTTTTCCCCAGCAGTCCGTTTCTGTACGCTCCTTATTGGTAAAGTTACAGCGCGTGAGTATTCCAAAGCTCCCGTTTTTACCGGCATCAACATTACAAAGCCCTTTTACATGGAAGGATTGATCTTCTGATTGGGTCATATAAATACAGCTCACCGTGGACGTTGTTTTTCTACCGTCACTAAAAGAGACCTTGGATGTCCCCTTATAATGGGTGGCAACGACTTTTTGCCCACTGCTTTGAGTAATTGAGATAGTGTCAGCGTTAACTTTAGTGGTGGTGAATGTTAACGTTATGGTCTGTGCACTTAGATTTGCTGATAAAACCAATATATGGGTGAGTAGAGCTGTTCTCCACAATTTGCGAATGTCCATTATTCACCTCCAGATATCAACAGCTATTACCGAGTGTAGATGAATAAGGCGGCAGTATTTAGACTAATTAACACTAAGGTAATTCTTATTGGCCTTTCACCCAGGAAGCCGAAATTTGTGATGAAGTCATAGTTTTAGCGTCAGCCATTTGAAGCCAGTGGATATTTTTTTGGCTATACTTCAAAATTCTCAAAGGGCACGAGCGTTTTATTATAGGAAGGATTCTTATGTTAAAATTTCATTACTGTAAAACAATTCTGGCACTTATTTTATTTCTTTTATTGGGGTGCCAAAAAAGTATACCTGTTCCAAATCATGTAGAAGGGCAGTACGTGAAACTAATCGAAAACGGTTCGGTCATGATCATTTTGCAATGGAATGGTAACGATGAATGGCAAGGAGCGGTAAAGGGACACAGCTACAAAGTCCGTGACATTAAATCGGGGCATATTGGTAATGTTTTTGAATATAGGTTAGCCGCTTATCTGCATGAGTCCTGAATTGGCAATTGTTATTTTTATAGGTTTTCAGCCCCTATAAAAGGGTTTTATGACGGTTCCCTCGACATTTTTATTAGGTTTTTTACGAGCCTTTGTTATGTCTCTAAACATGTCTGTAGCCCATATGAATAGGGATTACTGTTATATCTCTGTCAATTACACATTACCCTGTAGTTTGTAACGCGTACCTTTTAGCGGATTCTATTTGCCTATTTTTTGCGCTTTTTTGCAGCATTGCTTTTTGGGTTTTTAACCCCCTTGCTATGACTGGCATACAGCGCCTTTTTACCGATCGCTACCTGGTCTTTGCGATCGCTCCGGAGCAGCTGGGGCTCAATTCAAACATACAATAAATCTTCGTTTTATTTTGTCTGTTTTGCACAAAACAATTGATATAGTTATCTATTGTGCAATACTGCTTGCCAACAACAGGGAATTAACGGCTGTTGTACCGCGAATCACACAACGCCAGGAACAACACAATGGATGAACAAATCGCTGCATTGGTCGATGCATTAGCCTTCTTCGATGCCGATGATGTGAAGAAAATGCAGACTAAGCTCACGAAGACGGCCAACAGTATTATCAAGGATGGTTTGCATCCTCACATCGAACCTTTTCTCAGTGTGGAAGAGCGCGAGGCGCTACATGCAGCGGCGAAGATATTGCGCTCGGTTAAAGGCAAGGTCGAGCATGTCAAAGAGATCAAGGCTCGCGCTGAGAAAAAAGCCAAGCAACATCGAGAACTATGCACCCGCAAGCAGCACGCATTAATCGATACCGCTTTCCCCCGACCTGACAACGATGTGGGCTATCGTAATACGTTATTATGGCGACTGGCGTGCGGGGTACATTTTAAAGGAACGGTTGGAAAAAGTTATGCCCACTTTCCAGAAGTCCGCCGCGTACAAACGGACATCGATCGCTGGTCTGAGAAACCGCACCAGTACCGGAATACGGAAACGGTTAAGAGCAGCGTTTGGACATGGCGGGACGATATTATGTGGTCTCTCAAAGAAAATCTTTGGGACTCCGAAGAACTCCCAGAGCAAGAACGTATCGATGCGCTCATAGCCACATTCACCAACGAGTGGGTGCCACAGTTAGAGAAAAATTTCGCAAGCCTTATCGAAGCCTTGGAAAACGAACTGATCGTTAATGACTCCGATTCTGTGACACGATTACGTGCTAAACCGAACGCATAGGAAAACCCCACATACCACTAGAAGGAACTGACAATGACAGGGCATCACGCTGCATTAGTAAAAGAATGGACGACCTACTGCCAACAATTTCCACAATTTGAGCATGACCAGCCTAGCGAGGCAGAGGTGAGTGCTGCGGCCAAGGAATTGGAAGCCTCCTGGTTTCGACAATCTACCACCGAAGATAGAGACTCCAATTATTTATCCGATGAGGATTTAACGGTAGGGGAGTGGGTGTGGCTGGGCGATGAGGAGCACGTGGTAACGCTAGGTTGTGCGGAAAATTGGAGTTTACAAAGCCCGCGTGAAAAGGATGTATGCAGCTATACCTTCACCGATATTGCGAGGCAATTTGTTTTAGAGTCGGTGGCCGATCAGTTGAGGTTGCTTAATGCCAATGAATCCTGAGACGCATGAAATGCTCGTGGACTGTTGCCCCCACTGTTATCAGCCCCTACGAAGAGTATTGGAAACGGGGTTTACGTATTGCGTGGATGATTTTCGTTGTGGCTATGAATTAGGTCAACATACAAAAAAGCCATTAACGCCAAGTGAAGCCAAAGAACGGTTATTGGCTGACAGTAAGCGAGAGTTGGATCACCAGGTAGATCGAATGTTTTCTACCATCGAGGCTCGATATGGACGCGATGCAGCCGTTCAAACCATTAGAGAAACATTGGAAGCCCGTTTAACTGGCATGGTACAAAAATCATGATAGAACACGCATCATCCATCAGTGATGAACTAAGAATACGCGATGCTGAAGGTGACACGAACAATGGGTAATACGCTAAAAGAAACACTGCACTGGACATTACCTCAGCTCAAACGGGCCTATAAGAAAGGGGAGGTAGTGGGAATGAAGCCCACTATCGACCACATTGAATTCTTGTTAAAGGGCGGTATACAGCGCGGCGTTTTAGTGGAAAAAAGTGGCACGGTGAAACGCTTTAAAAATGAATCAGTGGCGTGGAATAAGATTGATAGCATCAAGGGAGATTCACTGCATCAAGAAGTCACACCTCCGGTTCGTGAAATGATATCGATACAGAACCCCTATGCACAGCCTGCTGCAAACCAAAAGCCATTGACTTTGGTGGGTGAGACCGCGCAGATCGATTGGGATTATTGGTTGGAGCGACGCCCGTTAGTATTAGAACTAAACGGCGATGTACCACACTATTTGATGCTCCCAGAAGTGCATTATATATTGCACCACGCGAAAGATTTAGAGTTACACTTTTTAATAGACACTCTTTGGCATACCGGAGCAAGAATATCAGAAGTATTGGCGCTGACACGGGAAAGTTTCCACCTCGATGACGAGCGTAATTCATACGTTATTCTTACCACATTAAAACAAAAGCCCCCTGGAAGGCCGAAAAAAGACGCACCTAAATCACCACCTAAAAGAAAAGTTCCTATAGTTAATCCACTATATATAGAGGCTGTAACACGTTATGTTGCAACACAAAAGCCAACTAAGAGCCAACCACTGTTTTCTATGACTCGCCATAATGTGGGCTACAGGCTGAAGGCCTTGGGTAACCAGTTAGACTTACCTATAGATAATTTAACCCCTCATGTATTCAGACACTCGTTTGCAATAAATGCTCTGATACAGGGGCGGACAGAAAAAACCATTCAAGGTTTTTTAGGACATAAAAACAGAGAAACCACACAGCTTTACTTAAAAGTTCTATCAGGTGAAGAGCATCACTTAATGTACGGAATGCAATTCTAATGGCTGTGAGGAAAAAACCATTAGGGGATGGTGCGAAACAGGTAGAGTTTGAGTGTGATGATTGCGGTAATGGAGTGATGAGAAAAAATGTTAATGTCTGCATCGCGGGAGGGCATAAGCAATAGGCCTTGCACCCAGGAAGCCGCTTATTCTCAGCTGGGCATAAGCGGCTTCCTGGGTGCAAGGCCTAATTACCTTCCTTTTTCCGCAAACCTCCTAGGAATGTGAAATCCCCTTTTAGCCCTCTTTTTGGTGTTGTTTTTGGGCCGTAATTTTCTGGAATTTCACATTTTTTGTTTTTAGGGTTTTTACCCCCTTGCTATCACTGGGCTGCGGGGGTGTTTTAGCGATCGCTGCCAGGCATTCGCGAGCTCACGCGCCGGTGCGACATCGAGGGGTTGTGTGCTAATTTTTACAAACGAGAAAGATGGCTTATCTGATAACTCTAACTCAAATTATTTGAAGCAGAAATTTCAATCTAGCTACCCTAGTCTTAAAATTCATGAGGTAAAGGGAAGTATACAAAATACGAATGTTGTCCGTAATGCAATCGATGTATTATTTGGGGTAAGTGACCTTGGTCAACATAACAAGCACAGTCATTCGGACCGCTAAGGCGGCCACTGCTGTAGTCGATTGATTTCGAATGACTGCTTTGTCTAATTTTAACGTTCTATCAAAAATTCAGTGGACGTCTAGAATGTGAAAGAAACGACCAGCTAGAGGATTCCTTCGAGTGACCGCACTGTAGGATTTGTTGCCTTCGCATCGAGGCGGATTGATTGCAGTTTTAGTATATCAAATAGTATATATACTAAAACCCGAATCACCCTCTAGCGCGGGCAAACCGTACCTTTCAGAAGTTCTAGTATAGTGTCCACTATATATAAGCGCCCTAAACCCCTATCTGGATGGAAACCCTGTTACATTAGGACGGAATGTCCCCAGACCCCCACATTGCTATCTGAATTTTTTCGGCCAAATCAATCACGTCCTCAGCAAATTTATCTCTATACTCCCCAATAATTAGGTTAGACAGGTGACTCATTTGATGGGTTGGATCCTGTGATAGCTGGGAAAGATCCGCAAAAAATACTTCGTCATCAAAATCATTGGTACTGATCAAATGAGTTAGTCTCACTATTCGTTCAGATTGGTCTAATTGCTGAAGTATGGATTTTCCTTTATTTTTAAAGTCATGAATTGTCTCGTCGTGCAGCTTGGTGAAGTCGTTTAAAGCCTCTTCCATTTCTTTTGTTCTTGTCTTATGTTCGAAGAACGAAAAAACCATTCCCCCTCCGCCAAATAGTGTAATAGCCGCTAGTAATATTGAGACAATATTAAATATAATCGAATGATCTGATTCTATACTCTTTATTTTATCGTCGATTCTAGATATGTTGTTTTCGTTCTCTTTGTCCTTTTTTAACTCAGATAGAGTTGTTGATAATTTCGATATTTCGTTTTCTCTGTCCTTTAATTCTTTTTTTAAAGTGACATTTTCATCGGGCTTTTTTATGCCATTTTGTTCTTTATTCGAAATGGGCAAAATATTGGTTATCGAAATAAAGTGTTCTTCGGCAGAGACGGAGGTAATATTGTAGATTGAAATAAAAAACGTAAGGGTTAAAGTCAAACTTAGCAGCTGTTTATTCTCAAACATTTCTAATAGCTTCATAAAGATCTTCAAATCTAGAGCTGAAAGGTTTTATTAGCACCTGAACATTAATCTTTGAAAATTTTGTTTTGATATCATCCTTATCTTTTCCAGTAATGATTATTACAGGCATACTCTTTTTAAGCTTTCTTATTGATCTAAAGAGCGCCTCGCCGGTTTCTTCTTCAGGCCTGACATCGAGGTCGGCGGGTTTTCTCATCATTAGATCTAGCAATATCAAGTCATAATCCTTTATTTTTTTCATGTTTCCGACTATATCGGAAGCCTTGTTTATTACTGTTATGTCATACCCACCTTTTGTCAGCGAGCGCTCCATTGATTTCGTCAAAAATCGATCATCATCAATTATTAGTATTTTCATTTGCTAACCTTTCCTGAAAGTTACTTTAAACCTGACGGGATTAAATCTACTGTCTATCTCTATATTTCCACCATATTTTTGCATGATTTTCGAGCATAGCCATAATCCAATTCCGGAACCGTCGATTTGTAGTTCCTTAGCTTTACTTCCTCGACCGTCATTCTCAAATATAGTGTTAACTTCGTCTTCCATTATTTCCAATCCATGGTTTTCGACGAACAGGTATACAAAATCCTTATCAACCTTGGACCCGGCACGAACAGCTATCTCTCCGGATTCCTTATATTGATACTTTCCTGCATTATCTAATAGGGCATATAGTACCATATTATACAGTTCTATTTTTCCATATACCCTAACACCGCGCATATAGGTGTGATCAAAATATAGCTTTGAATCATATTTTGTTTTGTAGTAATTTTTGGTCAATTTGTCGATGGGAATTACAATATCTGCGAGCAAGGACATCTTCTTCCCGTCAGTATCTTCCTCTGAAATAACTTTTTCAATATTTTGTATACTTGCTATAAATGCCAAATTTTTTGCTAGCGCCTCAAGGTCTTCTAATCCTCTTTTTACATTGTCAATATCTTGTTTGCCTACCTTATCTTTCGTTAACATATCACTTAATTGATGAGGGATTGTTACTATTGAGCTTACTGGCCCCCGGATTTCATGGCGATACACTTTGGAAAGATTGTCGTGCATATCTAGGCGATCATTTAGGTTATGCGTTATTTGGTCATTCATCGCAAGCTTATTGTTTAGTTCATTCATTTTTATGATATTGGCTATATGGGTCTCAACGATGCTATTTAATGTTATTAAATTAAAATGGTCACTGGGCCTTGGCAGAATTATCTCTTTATTTCCCTGCCGATTAATGCAGTATTTATTTTTTACTCTAACAACAGCAATTACATTGTCGTCAAGGCATATAGGTATACCGAGCCAATTTTTTGGTTCATTTTCAGTTTTCTCATCATAGATATGCGAGTTCGTTTTTAGGTCATTGAAGTCGTAGATCAAATGAATATATTTTGGATTATTTCTGACATTGTTTGTGAGAGACTTCACACCTTTGGGGTAGATAACTTCGGCCCTAGGCTCCCCTTTTTGGTCTTGATCAAATGTTGAAATTAATCGCATGTCTCCGGTTTCATTATCAACTAAGAATGCTGATGCTGCTTCATACTCCAGCAACTCGCATAGCTTTTCAGTAAGAACATGCATGTAATCACTTATTTTGAGGAATCGTTTTTCGTATAGCGCTTTTGTTACGTCCTCCAGTGCCTTTGCCGACCCTTGCAGTTTGTCGTTATATTTCATTTCAATGATCGAACGAATATCATTAATTACAGATTTTTGAATACAAAAATTTTCATGGCTTGAGTAGAATGTAAGGACACCACGCTGTTTGTGAGGTCCCAGAGTGAGCGAAAGGCGCGTTAGATTTTTTACGGATTTCTTTTTAAACATTACCAAATCATTCCCATTTGGAGGTCTTTCTTCAGAATGATAGCCCTCCGCCAGAACTGAGTTTAATTTAGAATTTTCATTAAAAAAGATGTATTCTTTTTCAGGTCTTTCAGATCCCACTACAAACGTAAAACACTCTGTTTCGGGGTTATAGACCCAGAGTGAATACTCATCGTGGAACGTATAATTCATGTAGGCGTCGAGAAATCCTTTCAGTGTGGAAGTATCGGATGACAGCGATGTGATAAGATTCAGCCTTGTATTTAGGCGAAATTTTGAAATATGAGCGTCCGCCTTCGTATATATCCACGACATAAGTAAAGGAAGGAGTATAAATTCCAAGATGTTCATAGAGACAATATAGAGGTTGCCCTCAATATCTATGGTTTTGTATATTTTCCCCGTACTGTTATATCGACTGCCACTGATATTTTTGAATATATTTTTTGATAGGCTTTTCAGGTCACCTATCTGATCCTTGTGGTATAGAGTTTTATTTGTGCTTTTTTGGTCGGCGCTATTTTTTGCTAGAAGATAATAATCCTGCATTTTGTAGAGTAGAGCGAAGTCCATTTGTATTTTTTCCAGAATATGAGAATTTTTTGCTAAATCGATAATATAGTAAAATTAATGGGCGATCTATTTCTAGGATAGAAATGATTAAGGGGATGGCAAGCCTGGCTGATATGAGGTCCGGCCCAGATTAGTTACAAAGTGGACACCAAATCGCTCTAACTTGTTGATGTTATGAGGGATTTATTTTTAGGGTTTATTGTAGATATTGATCCAAAAAACGGAAATTAGTAGTGTTTAAAAACAGTGGATTATGATGGGTAAGTGTCCGTTTTGTAACGAATCTGGGCCGGACCTCGAAAGAACGACGGATTTCCTTTCTGATAACGATCTGCCTGATGAATGATAAAGGTTACTGAGAAGCACGAAATCAACAATTGCGCTGCCCAGTGATTCCGGAATCTGTCCACTTTTAGGAATTGCCAAAAGCCCTGGTGCTGGTATGCTTCAACGAATTCCGGAATTTGTCCACTTTTAGAAAGGCCGCTACGCCCATAATGTTCAAGAATCTTACGTTTTATAGTAAGAGTGCTTGATTTTGTTTTATTCCGGAATCTGTCCACTTTTAGAAAAAGTGCTTATAAAACAAATAGTTATATGTATTCTATGGCTTATGATGCTTGCTTCTATTAGAATATATTCATTCTCTAGCGATTGGCCATCATAAAAAGTCCGGAATTTGTCCACTTTTACTTAAGCTTTAACGAAAGCTGATCCCCCTCAAACACGTGGAAAAGTACCCGGTCGATTCGCTTACCGACTTTCCCCGACACTTCCCAATCAACTTTTAATGACGTGTTGTTATTGAGCTGCTTTATTGGCTCCTCGATGACACGTTTTCTAAAATCGGCCCAACGCCCGTAACTGTTTTCAATATCCAATATTTTCTTCAACTCAGCGACGGAGATATCCCATGATGCTTCTTGTGTTTTTTGATCAATGAGCATTTGAAAAATTTCAAATAATCGAATGGCGTGTTGATTACGAAGTTGCGTGGCTTGTTCGAGCCTGTAGCGGGTTGCCTGGTCTGACACCAGGTTTCTCAGTAGGTCGGATACTGCGGTGGAAAAAATGAGTTGTACTTTACCTGAGTCGTACGTGGCTTGCTCTTGTAACCAGCGTATTTTCCTTTCTTTATTACCCTCCGGTATTCGAATGGTTCGCTCCCATAATTTATCGGAAGAGAGGGGGAGAGCTTCATAGGCCGTTTTCATTTTTACATTGTAGAGTTCAGCATAGTCAGCGACAGAAAGCGTTACCTTGATTGCGGAATCAGCAAGGGTTTTTTTATTATCGTGCGCTTTGGAAATACAGGCGAGAATTAAGCGCTGCTCTTCAACCGTCAAACGGTACGAGGCCATGATGAGGGTATTGTCCTTAATAACCAGCTTTGTGTTTTTTTGAATATCCGTCATTGCATTCATTTGTAAGCGGCCTGTGCGATGTTTTTTCTTTATAGTAGATTTGAATTTTTTATATGTCCACTTTAAATTCCGGAATCTGTCCACTTTTACGTGATTAGATCACCATATAGGCTAGGAAATTCCGGTATCTGTCCACTTTTAGGCTCTGCATTGAAAATACTTCCGGAGTCTGTCCACTTTTGGCGTTTTATTTCTTGATATTCAACTTCAATGACGCCTTAATGGCTGGAATTAATTTTCTTACTCGCATGGTAGCTGCATGTGGACTGGAAAATAGAACGTGTTTTTTTCTGCAAGAGAGGAGTTTTTGCATCAAAGCAGCGGCAGGCTATAACTATCAATCAATGACAGCACTCAACCGAATTATGGATGAGGCTCCCTACCTGTCTCGCTGTAGCGCGAATAAAACCGCCGCAAAAATACGCCCCCGCGAACATGCCGTTAATTACCCATGGATGCAGATCAATCGCGCCGGAATGGTTAGCTGGCTTATCTTTGATCTCGATCATACCAATCCGTTTGTATGGCAAGATGAAAATTTGCCTGAACCCAACATCGCCGTGATCAATCGAAACAGCGGTAAGTCGCATTTGTTTTATGCGATAGTGCCGGTTTGTACATCGGAGAATGCACGCTCGGGCCCCATCCAATATATGAAGTCAGTCTATAACGCGATGGGTAGCCGATTGGATGCCGACCCCGCTTACAGTGGCCCTGTGGCAAAAACACCAGGACACCCTTGGTGGCATACGCTTGAGTTGCATAATCGCTTGTATGACTTGGGCGAATTATCCGAGTACGTTGAGCTTGAAGTAAGCCCCTGGGGAAAGTCTCCCAATATCGAAGCGCTGTCCCATTCACGCCATGAAATGCTGTTTGAATTTCTGCGCCATTACGCGTATTCGATTGTGAATAAAGAGCGTGAAAGCGGATCATTCACCACATTTAATCGCTTGCTCGATGCGTACGCACATAACAAAAATAATTTTAAAACAACCATGGGCTTTTCGGCGAACCTAACCGCCAACCAAGTCGCCGCGACGGTTAAATCAGTAGCCCGCTGGACGTGGGATAACTATCACGGCGACAGTCGGTGCCATCGTGGCGTTATGGGTCTAGACCCCGCGTTACCACTTAATCATCGCCAGCGTGCCTCAGCGGCACGAACTCACCAGAAACGCCAAAGCGTCACAGAATCCAAAATACGCCTTGCGTGCGCCAACCTATTAGAGAAAGGGGAGCGACTGACACAAGTCGCCGTTGCAAGCCTTGCACGTATTACCCGGCAGACCGTAGCCAAGTACAAACACTTATTGTCGATAGCCCGCGACCCGAAAAAACCAGCAACCAACGTCATTCAGATAGGAGCTTGTGGCAAGTCCCCCAATGTTAATTATGGTGTACATCAGATACCTGGCCCTCTTAATAAACCTTCTTTGGAAGAATCACTGGAGGTGGTATTAGGATGTAATGATGAAGGCCTATTAAAAGAACATGCCGATCCACCCAAAAGAGATGATTTACTGGATTAATGGAAGGGTTTTAAAAAAGTCTTTTATACAACCTCTATTAAAAATCTTGAGATTGCGCACGGAGTGCAACCAGCAGCTTTGCTGCGGCCATTACAGAATTCGCTATTTCGTTAGGCGGTTAATAAATTAATGAGGTGGGTAAGTTCGGCTTTGTTAGATGGATAGCAACGTTTGGCCTTTATATACGTGGTTAAGGTTTGGCTTATGGAAGGCCGAACTTATCCACGGAAGCGGTTTATTAATGGCCTAGCAGCGCAAGGGTTCGCGGTTAGGTTTTTCAAATACGGGATTTTATTTAGCGCATCGCATATTGGTATTTTTCTGAGGCGTATTCAATGACGCGCATTTGGCTGTCTTCATCATAGATATAACATTCTACTTGCATGACACCTTGCGCAAAATTGTACATATAATCATTGGCGGCCTCCTCGATGGCACTTTTCTTACCCCAGTCTCCTTGATCCTTTTTATAGGCACTTTTGGTTTGTTTTAGTAACCGACAGACTTTTTCACAGATAAGGTAGCAGGCGACAACGTTGTTGGGTGAGCCTATAAATACCACTTCACTGTCTGTGGCTAACATTTCATGCCACAGGTAAACCTCAAAGGTGCCGAGTATTTTTGCTATCCGATCAGCGATAATCGATGCATACCAATAATAGGCAACCCGAGGTATTTTTAAACGCTGACTTTCTGCAATACTGTTTTCAGGCACTCGCATACTCAGCAGTTTTTTCTCTAATAGCTCATTGATTAGGGCATCGAGCACGCCGTGATACTCATACATTTCACTGCTACGAGATAGAACGGAACAGTGTCGATTGACCACCTCTGCAATTACCTGGACAGGGGTATTACTGTCATTTTTCTTTTTATCGTGAATCAGCGCTAAGAGTTGGTTACGTTCTATCTCATCATCCAATAAGTAATTAATGAATGCGTCGGTGGAGAGGTTGATGCGTTCTGCGCAGGTTTTTAGTTTTAGATGGGTGGGTTGGGAGAGCCCACTGGTTTCGACAAGGGCTTGTCGGTTAATGGCGATGGATTTGGAGGTGGGTTTATAAATCTCGCCGGTTTCGATATTGATTTTAAGCTGCGCCTTTAACCAGCGGCTCAGCTCTTGCGGTAATATCTCTTCATTATCCTGCAGGAAACGGGCTTTGTTACCGCGCTGTTTTCCATAATGCTGTTCAATGTACTCGATCAGTAACATAGCGCTGCTCAGTCGTTGTTTTTGAGATTATAAGTTAACACTTATGTTTATAAACACAAGTGTTAACAAAATTCGGGGTTTCTCTTTGTGTTGCGATCACTGTTTTTTATTGATGATTCTCTACCAGGGTGAGTGCACAAAAATTCGATTTCGATTAGGTAATGTGTAATTGATGGCGTGTAAGCGTCGCGCATTTTATTTTTTGCCACCGGCTACACGCCCGGAGCATGGAGATTCCCATGACCAGGCAGAGCTCGCGGAAGCTAAGCTGAAGGTCAATAAAATCAAGGGGGTCATGCGAAGAAAGTGACATTCTGGTGTAACGCGAGATGAAAACGGCGAAACAATGCGGATAAAAATACAATAAATCAGCACGCACAGAGTGCTATGTAATGTGTAATTTGGGGGATGATTTCATTTACCCTTACAACCCGTTTCATGTAGCACCGTGTTGCACTGTGCGCAAAAGTGCGAATTGATGCGAAAAAAGGGTACTTTAATACCCCTTTTCGCATCAATTGGTAAATCAATTATTGACGCTACCGTCATTAAGGTTATATAGTATTATAATATGTTACCTGACACGTAACAGGTGACGAGTGTCACATTGTATGATACCTTATTGGCTTTGCTGTTCGATTTGCGACACTAGGCCATAGGATCATGATTAAAAGTTTTGCACACAAGGGGTTGGAAAAATTCTTCTGTGATGGGTCAACCGCTGGAATTCAACCCAAGCACGAATCCAAACTAGAGCAGATTTTAGATAGATTGGATGCTGCCACAAACCATCAAGATATGAATTTGCCTGGCTTGCGGTTGCATAAACATACAGGACAAAAGAAAAACGAACGTCAGAAGTATTCCGTTGATGTTAACGGCAATTGGCGTGTTACGTTTGAATTTGAAGGCACTGATGCCCATGTGGTGGACTATACCGACCCACACTAATCGAGCCTGTGAATTCGACATACATAGAAAGCTAGAAAGAGAATTCACATGAAAAGAATCCGCAAACCCTCACACCCTGGTGTAACCTTTAAAGCGTTGGTTTTGGATGAACTTCAACTATCTGTTACCGATGCCGCTAAAATGCTAGGCGTTTCACGCAAAGCACTCTCTGAAGTCATTAACGAAAAATCTTCCCTTAGCCCTGAAATGGCAAAACGTTGGGCAAAATTCACAGAGACCTCTGTTGCCTCTTGGTACAACATGCAAGTCACGCTCAATATCTGGGAAGTCGAAAACGACACCATTGCTAACGACATTCAAGCTTTTGCAGCGGTAGGTTAATTATTTGTTAATCGTTCTGGTTTTAACTTCTATTGGGTGCATTTCTCTCTTCTACCAATTTTGCGAATTCTTTGAGACCCAAATGTACTTTTAGCTTGCTAACCCCGCTATCATACCCTGCCTCTTGGTCTTTGTATTGAAAGGCCCAAGATCTACCTCCGCTCCCATAACGACGTTCGCAACCAATAACAGAAAATCTATACAGTAGCTTTAACGCGTCAGCATCATTAACAGTGTTTTCTTCTGATTTTATTTCATTGTATAGGGTTACGAATTGAGATCTATCAAAGCTTATTGTGTTTATTCTAGAGCATGCTTGAAGAGCTTCTTCCCAATACTGCCAATGTGGAAGTATTTCATCGTCCAATTCATTTTTAAGATAATTTGAGTATTCTTCGCGAGCATCAAGGATATCTTGATTGTCAAAAATGCATGGTTCATCATCTCTTTTTTTGCAATGAACCAATGCAGCATTTAAAAAACGAATGGTGTCACGAGGTCTAAGAAAACCTTTTGAAAGGATATGCTTCCATTTACTTTGCGATCCCCTCATCAAGTTATCTGTAGAAACTTTATCCCACGAAGCCCCCTCACCTAATTTTGCACTGATTCGTAAGTTAACCAATTCAAGAAGATTATCCGGTGACCACTCTATTTTTATGGACTGACCCTGGTCTATTTTATTCTTGTCGGAAAACTGCAATTCATTCCAAATATCGGTTCGCAAGTAAACAACAGGGTTTACTTCCACAGGCCCCTTTTTCATTTCAGTACGAATTCCACGAGCGGCAAGTATTAAGCCAATTAACATGCGACTTCTCGTTTCATCCAAACGTGATAGGCCTTGATCCAATTCATCAAAATGCAATACGAGAGGCCCAAGTTCTTCATTTGATGCAATTGCTTGAATAGACTTTAAGAGTGCGTCCGAAAGAGCATTCAACTCCAGACCAAGCTCACCGTCATTGGCTGCCCTATCAAGATCAATACCTCCTAGAGTGTTTCCAAATATTCTAGGCATAAATGATAACTTAGAAAGTTTCAGCCTTTTGGGGCGGAGTACATCCGCAAGGTTAGGGTCAACCCCACCATAGTTATCGGTCATAAATTGTTTAAGCTGAATTACTTCAGTAAATTGAGGGCGGTCTGTTTCGGAAAGCACTAGCGCAGCAAGCTCGACTGCAATTAGATACCTCCAAGAAGACACATAGGCTTCAATTTCTGAGGCGCCATTATCTATTCTCTTACCATGTATGTTCCATGGGTAGTTCTTTAAGTTTAAAGCCTTAGAGAGGACTGTGGGCCTGCCTTCTGTAAAATATCGGACTAAGGCTGTTTTTCCTGAACCTTTTCGCCCAAGAACCAAGAATGCTTCATTATCTTCAATTCGTTGAACAGCATCCGTGGTTAAGAAATAGTCTAGTACCGAGTCTTCTTCAGCAGCAACATCACCAAAAGTAGCTACCTGACGTAAAGAAAAAACCTGCCCGTCATTATCTGTCATTTTTTGCTCTAGGTAATTTGTAATAGCATAAATGTAGCACTTTTAAAGGGAGGCGCATACTTAGTAATAACGGCTACATTATTGGAGAAACTATCAGAGTATAAATACATTCATTCTTTGATAGATTTAAACTATGTAGATAGTAATCTTAATAGTCCATTTAACATAATGCGGATTATGCGCATAAGCGAATATTTTTGTGGTGAATTTTATTCCTATCATCCGCACTATATCTAAAGAATATTTGGCACACAGCGAGCATGAGATCGCTGCTGCCAGCGATAAAGCTAAAGATCTAAGCGTTACTCTCCACAATTTCTTTCATTTTTCGTAACGAGCCCGAGGTTGTATTTATAAACTTCCTTAGCTCCTCCTTCCTCTCATCAAAATATGGCAGAGAAAATACCACATCTCCTGTAGTATCAAATTCAAACAGTTTTGATACTCCTAAGGTATGGCGGATAGACTCTAATTGATTAATTATTACCTCTTTCTCAAGAAACATAGCCGTAGATGCTTCATCTAGGTTACGATGCTCTAGAAGGATTGTGATTAATTGAATGTCATTTATACATAGCTGATAAAGCTGTTTTTCGGTGATTTTCATAGGATTCTCTTATGTAAACGCATTTATGCCTATCTTAATTACTTGGCCTTTCTCAGGAAACAAAGTCCACTATAGACAACCAATTTTTATAATATTCTTGATATCTAGGGTTACGTATGCGACCCAAACACTCTAATTCATCCTTTGCCCATTCACGGTCAATAACCCAAACAGGAAAATCCGGTATCCGCCGTAATGCTTTTTGTTCGGAGACTGTTATTTCTATTTGATCGTAGCTTGGTTTATCTACTACCACCAAAAAGTCGAAATCTAAAGAGTTAGTTTCGATACTCGACTTACTATTACTCCGATATTTGACTTGTAATCGACACGTCTTGTTAGATTGAGGGTTTACTATAAGTATGTCATATCCAGGCATGTTAGGGCTTGCCATATTAGCTATCAATCCATATTCCATCATCATATGGCCAGCAACAAACAACTCTGCCCCCTCCCCTTTTATAGATGAGATGGCTTTCTTTTTAAGAAAGTCAAATTCACCAAAACGTGTAGGATTTCCATCTAAATATTTTCTTGCCCAAGTTAGAGCGGAGTGCAAACTTTTCTTCGGTCCACTAGTAGCAAGCTCATCCCAATTACGAGTGATTGTTTCTCTAATACTAGCTAAATATTCTTCTGTACCATCCTCTCTATCAGTACGTTGCATCCATAACTCCACCTGATTCCCTTCGTAGGTGTAGCCTTTCAGTATACGATCCGATACGTCAAGATCCCAGCCTGAGTCGTGACTGAAGATTAAATCCATTTTCTACCTATTATTATTTTTTACGATAAACATCACTATAGTAAAGTGCAACCATACAGGTAACGGGTATGACAGGCCCGTTACCTGTATCCAAAACCAACACCCAAGGTGAATAGCTTTGATCCTCGCCAGAAAAGGGCCTCTGTGGCAGTCCTCTTTTTCTTTTTTCACCTCACAATAACCTGAAATTGATCTCTCTTTTTTGCTGCTAACTCATCTGCTGACAAATTCTTAAGAGCGTCAGTTTTGCTAAAAATGTACTCTTTAAAGTGGTTCTTTGTTCTAGTTGCGAAGAAAAGATATGAGCCAACGAATGCCAATATGAATGAGGTCAAGATAGGCACAGTCATTAATGACATTAACATGTCATGTGGTACGCTAAACGAATGCATAAATGCCAGCGCCAACCAGAAGCATAATATTGGCGTCGCTATTAAGGTGGAGGTCAATATATAGAGTGCCGATCGGAGTAATGTCTTGATCTGACACAACCACAGTTGATGGTCTTTTAAAGCTTCCTTTCTCGCGCCAACCAAAGCTTGAAGGTATTCACTCTTTACGCTTTGACTAGAGAACACATCAAATTTATTCATTTTCACCCCAATATAGTTAACACTACTTCGAGTGTTATTTTGGCCGTTTCAATCATTTCAGGATCAAGGATAGTCTTAAATATATCTAATCCGTCTGGTGCCTTATCTAGCATCATTTGGAAAAAGTCATCAGGCTTTTCGCTAAATGAATTGATAACGGTGTCTGGTAGATCTTCGCAATTCTCTAAAGCTTCTTTTAGCTTTTCTACAGTACCGTACGCCTCACACTTGGTACTCTCCAATGTGACATTAATCGACCCCGTTATCTTATCCATTATTTTCACTCCACTTTCTTGTTTTGTTGAGTTTTCGCGCCTAATATCAAGCCAAGACCAAATGTCATTGTTGCTACAAAAATTGCCAATGACTCCATGTGTTCGATAACCTCATTGTCATTTCTAAATACCAACAGCAAGATAGAAATCACTGGAATAATTAGTAAAAGCATTAGTAGTTTATTGTTAAACATCTTTTCATCCCATTAATTACCGATACAGCTCTGGGGATTTGGCTTGTGACACCTCTCTCTGTGCTTTGTACCAGCCATCCAGCCACTCTTTCGAACCAGACTCATCTCCAGTCGCCAACCCTTCAAGCTGCTCTCTCCACTCAACACAGAGGGCGGGCGCACTAATGCCGACCTTATAGCCATTGTATCCAAGTTTAAAACATCTACTTAGTCTATCTTTTAATAGTTCCATGACCTACACCTGCTACTTTGAAGATCTAGGTGACGGGCTTCCTCTATAGCCTCTTTAAAGACGAATCGATATTCAGGAAAAATAGACAGAAATCCTTCGGGATTCCATTCGATTTTTCCGCTAACCACCATATCTGCGACCTCGCAGACAGCATCCAGCGCTGCATCAAATGCTGCATGGTAGTCTTCATTGATAAGAATATTCTCCGGGAATGATTTAGCTAATGCTCCTTGTATATGAAGATGTCCAACCTTGGTAACAAATGCTCTTGAGTTAAAGCTTTCCATATTCATCTATTATTCGTCCACATGATTCTTAATTTGTAGGTACATTATCTAACTATACTTATACTTTTGCAAGTGTTGATATAAGTATAGTTAGATTTTTTTGGGTAATCCTACAAATGCACAATCATCGCGAACACTGCGTTCACCATTCTGGTTCTTGATCAGTAAACAAATCCAGTTTGCAGACACACCCCAGTATTCAGCAATTTGTTTTTGGTTCCAGCCACGCTCTTTGATAATGCCTTTTATTTGTTTAGCGTCCATCACAGTGGAAAATGCATCAACGGTTTTATCACACCTATCTTTTGCCATAATTTAATAATGCCTATCCAAAAAGGTTTTTTACACTTTGCTCGATGGTTTCTGGGTTGCGCCTTGTTAATTTAGAAATTGTCTCTCTATGCAATCGTGACACTAATTCCAAATTAAGTATCGCGGCTTCTCTGTGGCCATACTTAAACTGTTGCTCAGCAATATTTATTAAGTAGCTTTGATTTAATATTCTTGGCGTAATACCAACAGGTAAATTTAAACTTCGGACATATCTTGCCATCGCTTGAGGCTGCATTATAGATACATTGGAATCTTTAGATTTTGGAGAGCACTTAAATTTAACGTTATCCCTCTTGAGCAAAAAATTCGACTCTGGGTTTCGTCCGCAGTAGATGTTTAAATTTTGCTGGCCAATGCCGTGAATTTTACTCCAGTTCAAATACTCATTGATGAGTTCTGTTATCCACCCCTCCGGCACAACAGCAACCTTGTTGCTAATGGGGTGGGTGAATATAGGGTTTATAGAGTTTCTTTCCGAAATAATATCTTCGACTAATAAATAGCTTAAATCAGTAAGATCAAGATATGTAGTCCCTAGCAAGGCAACAATAGTCGCAGCTAATGGCCCATCCTCTTCTCTTTTTAACTGCTTTCGCGCTAATTTTTTAACTTGTGACGGGGTGCAAAATTCGACCTTAATGATGTTCACCTTTATCGGTATTGTTCGTTATGGTGAACATGGTATCAGGTAAAGAAACCTCTAGCTAGCCTTGTAGACCAGTGTTTCTGGAACAACAGGTGAAAAGTGGGAGGCGTGGTTAGTCGGTGTAGGAGAGGCGAATATCGAGCGTGTTAACATCCGAGGCAATGGGTACAATTTTCTTTAAAAATTTCTGCAGTGAGACAAAGTTTGCAAACGATTTGTTGTCCCCGCTATTGCTCACGATGCGGTAATAGGTACTGTTATGCACCACATCCAAGGTGTTTTTCTCGTGTTGCTCGATTAGCTGCAAGTGAAAGGCTTCTTTGTCGCGTAACAACTTGGTGATAATGACTTGCGCTTCCATAGCGATCACATGATAAATCTTTTTCGATGTTTCGATGTTTCGATGTTCATGCGGCTAACCTTTGTGTTTTTTTCGAGGGGATAAACAAAAAGGGCCCGAAGGCCCTTTTATTAGCGCTCTATTGAATGGGTTACGATGCCTTGACCGTGCAACGATTCCATGTGAGATACATTGTCAATATCATCCGGTGATCCGGTGGTGTAAATCGCTTGCGTGATATTTAGTGAGGTATCCATGTTCCAGTTGATTGTGTTGTCTAAAAACAGCTCGGGGCCATAGTCGACTTCGCTAACAACGCCCTCGTCGGTGTAATACGTTACCTCGGGGGCTTCAAAGGTTTGGCGTATCTCGATGTTGGTGTTGCGAGGGATATGAAACCAGCCATCTGATATAGGGAAGATCTCAATCCCCAAGGTTTTGTTAATGACCTGGTATGTCGACTTTTCGCTGTTGAAATTGTAAGTATTGTTGAGTTGTGAAGTGACTTGTCGAGGGTATCCTTCAGCCGTTTCAACACTGTATCCAGTGGACTCTGTTAGTGCGTGTAAAAGCAAGTAATCTACCACTGTACCATTGCCAGGGGATAATTTTACAAGGGAGGTTTTAATGATTGTGCCTAGTATATTTACAGTTAGTATTGGCGCTCCCGCTGAGGTTAATACCCAGTCAAGTGTTTCTGGCGCAGGTTGAAGCACCGTCTCCCACTCTGTTATCTCTTCTTGTGGCTTCGTTAGTGTAACGTAATACGCTGGGTTGCCGGCATTTTCCCAGCTTGTTGCGCCATAAAGAGTGTCTACATAGGAGTATTCATCATGATAAGTAATGTCACCAGGGTTAATGACGGTGTAATGCTGCCAGCGCCAGGTATTGGGTGTGGTTTTTCGTTCACGGGTTTCTTTAAACGCACTGTCCACGAGCTGATCAACCGAGTGATTGGCTCCAGGCTCTAACTTCATCCAGTAATCAAATTTTGAATCGTTTTCAAACGCATGGGTAAGTGAGATTTTTGATCCATCAACTGAGGTGCGATCATCAAAGGTGCGCTCGTACAGTGTGCCGCTGGTAGTTGTTGAGACAATCAGCGCCTTGGTGAGTACATCTAAAGTGAAAGTAAAGTCTACGGTATCGCTGTTACCGGCAGCATCAGTTGCTTTGATGGTTACTAGGAATTCATCTGTTTGTGATACCAAGTAAAACTCATTGCCAAAAAATTCGGTGGTGACAGGCAAATTTACAATGCGATAGTCAGGCTCCGGGCGTGGGATTGGTGCCCATTCTACGGTGACATCACCATTTAGCTTTACTTGATACTCCAACGAAATGTCACGAACGTTGGAAAACACCCCTTGGCCTTGAGGGTCAGCGATATCAACCGCCAATAAGATGTAGTCATCATTGACCAGGCTACCACTAATTTCTTTACCATCAAGCGTAACACTTTCAGCGTTTAGGCAGAGTGGACGTGTGGGGGAGGTTTCTCCATCCAAAGTGCCATCTTCGCACTGATTCCACAGGCCGTCATAGTTGGTAAAGGATACCGAGCGCCCCCAGGAGTTGATAACAGGGTCAATAATATCAATGCGTAATGTCACGCTATCTGTCTTGGTATTGCCCAGTGAATCGGTAATGACAGCCTCCAGCGTAGATTCTCCACCAATCGCATTGATCGTTGCTTCCCAGGTACCGTTATCAATATTGATTTCTGCAGTTTCACCGCCAACCACAATGCTTGTGATGTCTGCGGCATTTTCAGTAAAGGTTCCTGATGCAAGATAGGTGGTGTTATTAGTCAGTGTTGGCGAGGTTATTTTTACACCTGGACCAATATTAACAACGGTCAGTAAAATGTCGGTTTCACTTTCGTTGTCGAGTTGGTCCAGTGCTTTAACGGTCAGCGTCAGAGAGCCTTCATCGTACAATTCACTGTTAAATAACGCCTTAACATCTCCCACTAGGCCATTGGCTAGAAACTCGCCATTGATAAAGAAAGAAACGCTTTTTACACCGAGTGGATCAGTAATATCAAACGCAATCGATACGTTGTCTCCTGATACCAAGTGACCATCCGAAACGCTCGATACAATGGTCGGGCCTACCTGGTCAACGCCAGAAGCCGCCACGCCGTTAAATATACCGTGATCATTCAGTGCGATATTATTCGCCAAGTCTAATAAATCCGCCGGTAATAAGGAGGTTTTGTTGTTTTCTGTATTGGCAAAGTTGAGGATTTCTTGGCCCAGGCGTGTGCGATACACATACTGCCCTAGCGCTTGGTTACCTAGGTAAAGCTGCCCCGTTGGGTTACCGGCTGAGGTTTCCCCGATGCCGTCCATCAAGCCATCCGCTAACACGTCTGCACAGACACGTTGGCTATACGTGATACTCGTGTAAAGCACGTTATCCGCATCCGTTACACCATCGGCGGTTTTGATGGCTTGCACGAGCTGAGAGATACCCGCAGCAATAAAACCCGCTTTGTGAGATGCCGTTGCCACAGGGGTGACGCTTTCACTCTTGGTGACATCAACGGGGCGTGTTTCTGTAATGGGTATCCCTGCGGCTAAACTGGTAAACACTTCGTTGGATTTAATGATGGCGTTAACAGGGCTTTCTCCCAAATCACGCATACGATAACCCGCATAACAGGTTGACCATGTGGTGTGGTGGGTCAATTGCACATCTACGGATTGGCCTTGCGAGTATTGCAATACGGCTTGTAGCTTTTGGCCTCCGGTTAGCTGGACGCTTCGCCCTGTGGACTCTTCAGGATACTGTCCTTTAGTGGCTTCAACTAAAATAATGGAGTTGATGTGGCTAATGCTCAAGCTGTAGTTACCTACTGCATCACTGACGGTTGATCCCAAAAACTTGCCTTTTGTGCCTTGGCTATAGTCATACACGGATATGGTGGAATTGGCTAACGGGCCATCATACGCGACCCCTTGAGCGGTTCCTGCAGGTAGTTCGCTGGGCGTGTCACTTCCGCCCCCTCCGCCGCCGCATGATGCGAGCATGGTGGCAACGGCAATTGCACTAACATTGTTTAATAATTTCATCTGTAGATTCCTTTTTAAATCCCTGTTTCCATCAATGTTTTTAAAACTGGTATGAGACATAACCCGTCAGGCTGGTGGCATCGATGCCATCATTTAACGTGATTTGGTGTTTTAAATTTGCACCAAGGGTCACGTTTTTATTTAACCCTCGCAGAATTCCTGCATTTACTATCGCGTGATAATTGGTTTCATCTCGATCTTCAAATTTGTTGTCTGGGTCTATATGGCCCGAATCTAACGTTTTGGCTCGCGCGGTATAATCAGAGAAACCAACGCCAACCCCGCCCCCTACCCATCCATATACGAATGATCCGAAAGGAAAGGCGCGCTGTAGAATGGCGTCAACTTGTAGGGTTTCAACGTGCTGGCCAATTTTGCTTTGTCCGTATTCAAGATCTAATTCGTATTGTGCTATATCAACCCACACTCGCCATTGCGAATCTATGTTGTAGGTTAAAATCAATGATGCAGTTGATAGTGAATCATCACCTGTGCTTCCATCGGGATCACTCACTGATGCGCTGATTTGTGTTAGCCCTACGGCTCCGGCAATGTTACCCGCTATCGCTGGCACTGAGGTGCCAAGTAGTGTTAGTGCTGTTAGTGTTGATGCTATTTTGGTTACGGTGTGCATTTATCGTCGTCCTGTTATTTCAAATGTGTTCGATGTGCCAAGGATCATGCGGGCTAACAATGATCCGGAAATGATTTTTACATTGTCAGATTTCATCGCTTTGGATTTATCCCCTGTTTTTGCTGTATGGATAAATAACCCTTGGCAGTTGTTACGTTTTACCAATTCAGAAAATTCTTTAACGTGGCTCGGTTGGATATAATTGCTGTAGCATTTGGCTTGGATGAGCCATTTTTGCCTATTTAGATAGACTATTCCGTCACAGCCCCCGTCACCGGAGTACGATTTCGAGCGACTAATTTTAAAACCCAAGGCGTGCAGTGATGTTAAAATCAGCTCTTCGAAAACATAGGGATTAATGTTTTTTAAGTACGATACGATTCGTGCGTTCCGATTTTTTCCATCGAATGACAATAACGTTTCACGAATTTTTTTACTTTGTTGGATGTAGCGTTTGTGACGTTTTGATTTTGTTGTTGCCTTTGGAATAAGCAGCAGCAAAAGCAGAACGCACGCAGCAACATATACGATGTTCGGTATATCCATATATCACCCGTATTGATTCTTGCGATGTGTTGTTACGGTTCTAGTAGCGTAATTTCACTAATCAGTGTGTTGATGGCTTTAGCCTTTACCCCATTCTTTTTGAGAATGCTGGGTAATACGCGTTTTAGCATGAAGGTGTAAACCGTTCGGCCTGGTGCCTTCTCTCCTCTCTCCCATGCGCGAATTATTGATTGGCGATAATTGGTGTCGCACTCAATGTTTAGCTCGCGTAACGCCTCTGCCATGGTTTTCCCTGAATTGATTTCTGTATCAATCCAAGAGGAAACTAAATTGGGTGCAGCGTCGGGGTTGGAAGTTGCGTTATGTGCCATTATTGGGGTGTTTTTCTTGAAAGTACTTAAAAAGGCCGTCATCCGTAAAGGTAGTGATAGCTTGAAAGTCGCTAGCGCTTATTGCGCCGTTGAGGTTTAACGCCTGCGCGAATGCAACCAAGTAATCCTTTGGGCATCGCTGATAGCGCCGGTTATCGGGACTTGAAGTGAACGCATTGATTTTGCGTTTCTTCAGCTCGGTACCGAGTTGAGCATTGATCATCTCAGCAACTTCGTCAGAGTGTTTCTGGTGTGCTGACATCATTGCTTTCAAAATGTCATTATAATTCATCAAAAAGCGCTTAAATGATAAAATCGCTAGTGTGAGTAGCATTGTTAATCTCCTAATATCTCAGGTTGATGTAATAAAACTTACTATAGGCCGAGGTTATCCAGCTCTTGTCGTAAATTCTTAGCGTATTCTCGCAAATCTGCGTCAATAGCGCTAGTTTCAAGGGTTTTAAATTTATGAGTGATGCTGTCTAGCTGTTTGCCAAAGGCTTTTACGTTAAAGGGTTTGGGTTGTGTTGGTTCCGTTGGTGCTACTGGTGTGCTGACTGTTTTGGTTGCTTCTTCAATGATTACGGGGGGCTTGTTGTGTTCACCGTTAGCGTAAGTCTTTAACTGTTTAGCCTTAGCCCGAATAGAGGTCACCTTGTTGCCTATTGAGCGTAAATCTTCAATAACCGCTTTAATGCGCTTTTCTCGGTGGTCGCTTTGATCGCTCAGCACGGCTTGTGCGATGTTTTCGAGTGCTATTTTATCTTTAATTTGTGCAGAGCTAACAATTTCATTGAAAGCCTCGGATTGCTCGCACGCTTTACCGATGTTTAATAATCGGCTCACCTCCCCAGAGGATCGCCCCGAAAACTTAGCAAATTTACTGGCAACACCTGAAAATCGCTCGGTAATTACTGTAACCAGCCCGAGAGATTCCTCAATCAATGGGACATCTTCGCGATCCATGTTCTCAATCAGCGCGATGGTTGATGTCCATGGAGCTATTTCTTTCGGGTAAATAAGCGCACCTTCATGGGTTAAATCGGTGTGCTGTGTGATCGCGAGGTAGCGCCGGTTACCAAAGATGGTGCTAATCCTTCCCTCCCAAAAGCTCGAGTTTCTTAGGGCATCTTGACCGTTTTGCATTAACGCCTGTAATTCTGTGGCACTAAGATCGTGTGCTATTAATGCGATGGGTTGTTGTAGACCGGTCTCTTTAATGCCTCGGCCCAACTCTTTGAGTTCCTCAGGGTTTAAGGTTTTACGGTAATTGTCGTCAGCTTCATAGTTTATTGCTTCATACGGAAACTCGTTGATGAGCACACGCTTTTTCGTTAATGACCGCAAATCGACAATTGAGTCTGTCATCTCTTGGGTTGTCGCTTCGTCGTGTGTGGTTCGACCTCGTGCTAGTCGGCTAGACATCATGTCATTCATGCGGTTACTTCCTGTTCTTTACGGGTAGGCATCCCGAAGTATTCGAGTACTTCGTTGGTGACATTCTGGGTTTCTTGCTTGGCCTTTGGGTTAGCGCTTACGGAATCAAGCACCGTGAATCCTGCGGTTGTTGATTGTCGGTATATTTCCCGTGTGACGATTGGAGACGCAAAATAAGGGATGTTTTGGGCTTTAAGTGTATTTATGACGCTATCATAGAGTTTCGTGTTTTCACCCGATGAGGTGAGGAGCACTTTGTAATCTGGCTTATTGTTGATCGATCTATAAGGGATCAGTAGGCTGTCGATCATGTTTAACGTTGGCTCTATATCCTGAATGGAAGGTATCGTTGGGATAATTACCAAGTCTGCTAGTTTAATGGCTGCGCTCAACTTAGCTGCAATTGTTCCATCAAAGCCGAATATTTTCCGTACTCGCTCTTTAATATCATTCTTGGCTTTAGGTGATACCTCGTCATCGGGTAAGAGTAGAAGCTCGTGAAGAAAGTCATGGCTTGCTTTTAAACGCTTGTCGTTACCAAAACCTGGTGCGCCATCAATGATCAGGAAGTCCAATGTACTGGCAAATTCAATGTCGCTTTTGGTTAGCGGGTTCTCTATAGGAACGACCATGGGTGTTTTTTCTGGGTCTAGAGCCCCTTGTTTCCAGCGTACCGAGCCTTTTTGTGGGTCGTTGTCGATTAATCCAACCGTGTAGTTACGGCATTTTAGATCTGTAGCAAGGTTGTAGGAGGTGTTTGTTTTTCCGCAGCCGCCTTTTTCATTTTCTACGGCGATAACTTTAACCATTATTAGTCCTATTGGGAGGGGTGGGAGTGTATCCCTCCCCTTCTCTTTGTTTTATTGGCAATTGGATGTGTTTATTTTTTCGAGCCATGCAAGTGATGATGTATTGTGTTCTCGCTGCTCTTTTTGTGAGCGTGGCTTGGGATCTCTTTTGTAATCCCCGTGAGTTCCTCGGTTTAACTTTGGAATAGAATGGGCGGTTTTATTCTCTGTATCGATGCAAACAGTTACCGTTGATTCGCCCTCTATTCCCTCGTTACTTATGTTATAGCGAGTTATGATGAGGATGGGGTGAGGGCCAAGGTTGTCTATTTTTTTGACCCCTAGCTTACGATGGCCGAGATAAGTGTATGGCTCGTTGGTTGTGCTTAATATTTCACCAATGTCGGGCAATATATTGTTCAAGGCTGCGTAGATCTTCGCACATGTTGCTTTCATTTTCACTCCTAAAATCTCAGGTGTTTAATCAGTTCACGTATTATATTAAATAGGGCAATAAATGGCAACTGATAATTGCTATTTGTTAATAAGTTTTTATGTCTGATCGACTGCAAATTGAATTAATTTCACAAAGCAAAGAATCCCAATCAATGCACGTTTTGAAACGAATTTCGCTATTCAACGCGGTGAACACACGGGCGCACCATGCAGCAACGCGATTTAACTCTTGAGTGTTCTTTTTGATGTGATCTTTAGTGCCGTAGGCAGCTAAGCAGCGATCTTTGGCGCTCGGTTGCGTGTCGTTGGTACTGGGCGATGTTTTCATGATGGCGTTCTCCTAATATCTCAGGGGGAGGAAAGAGGGCGCACATGCACCCTCTTTCCTGGCTATGCTAGTGCTACAGCGTCATTTTTTCTTTTCTGGAAAAAGCGGGGTGTTGGTCGTGCGTTTTGTCTTTCTTTGGTGAAAGTTAAGCCTGCATGAGCAAAGTTCAGCTGGCTGACTGATTTTTTGTACGGAATGTTTTGTACTAGCGTTATCAAGGTGGTTAGATCCCAATCTAAGGCTTCTAGCAACTCTGTTGCTTGGGTTCCGTTTTGTGTGGTTATGTTGTACGTGGTGGCAACTTTTGGGTACATGAAAGTGTTTTCTAGCACAGAGATTTTAATGTTGTTATCACCCCATACAGTCACTTTGGCGAGGTCTTTGGGGCAGTAGGCAGTGGCTTTTTTGTTGAGCAGTTCAGACCATTGTGTGTCGGTATTTAACGCGTGTGTTGTTGGCATATTACGTTCCTAATATCTCAGGTTGTAAGGTTTTTGTTTCTGCTTAAGTAGTGATAGTATTATCGGTTAAACCGACATAAATAGCAACTATAAATTGCCATTTATGTCGGTTTTTTTATCTCCTTATACGAATGATTTTGGTAAATACTTTGGCAGTAGAAAACGTGTCATTGGATAGCGTTTCTAGGATTTCGGCGTCACTGTGTGAATAGGTTACCGGCACCAAGGCCACCAGTGTTGATCCCTCGCTATGGTCTAGCAGAGACAAGGCGGCGGCCATATGCTTTTTAATGTGCCGAAAAGGGGGGTTCATCAGTATTCGTGAATAGCTGGCGTTATTTTTGATTTCGTCGGCGTACTCTAAAAAGCATTGATGGATAAGGGATATATGTTGATCTTCAGTGAAACGATTTTTGATTGCTTGGTATAGCCCGTGGTGACGCTCCACGGCTGTAATGTCTTTGGCCAAGGTTCCCGCATCATGCAGGGCTTGAATAAGGTTTCCTGTTCCCGCTTGCGGTTCTAGAGTTGGCCCTGCTTTGTCTCCCAGGTATGAGGCCATTCGAGCGGCCTCATCTAGCGGAGTCACATGGCATTCGCTATTTTTATCAATGGTGATAGGGGCAGCCAGTGAAGGGAGCACCACGGTTGGCGCTCCTCTTCTTCTGGTTACGTGCATCGTGCTAGGCTTGTTAGGCCGAACGTAAACAGATGAATGCATATTATGCCGCAACTTCTTTGTGCTTTATTGATGTTGAATCAGGGGTGGCGTGTGTTTTTGAATCCGTTAGGTATACGGAAACCCAGCCCGCCGCATAACTTTTAACTTCAGGATCTCTGCAGACTTTAAAACGAAAGCCGCCACACTTCGACACACGAACCCCGCGTTTATCGCTATGGATGTCTGAGTATTCGGCTTTTGTCATTTCTATTTGAATGAAGTTATAAGGCTTTGCGTACAAGATGGCCATCATAGATTCTGCCCTGAAATTCAAAATAGACGCCTGTTTGGGCTTTGCAGCCGGTACCTCGTAACCTGATGATTGCATTAGGCTTACCCATTCAGAGCTTGATAGAGTAAGCGTTTTTGCATCAGCAAGGTGTAGCGGCAATGGGGTTGCTGACACTACAGTCCATTGACCATCTTTTTTGATTGCTTTCGGGCTATGGGCGCCATGCTCGCGGGCGAACGCTTGCAAGATTGTAGCAGTTAGATTACCAGTGAAGGGGCGCACTTCCCAAAGCTCTGAGCGTTCATAGGCGAGGCGGTTTAAGATGTGATTGATCCATCGAGCGCGGTTGGGTGAGGTGATAACAAAACCACTATTTTCAAGGCACCCATCAATAACTTGCTGGTGTGTCATTTTGCCGTCGCTCAGGTCGCTGTAGTAACCCCATGGCGAGGTGCTACCGGTTTTGAGTTGGCAACCTACATAACCCTCTACTAAGGATTTTTTCTTTTCGGCGTCCTGCTGGCTATCGACCTTTTCCCATAAGATGATGCATATTTCAGCGTGGTTAATTTCTCGCTGAATATCGCGTAATTCTTTTAGGAGGCCTTTTATACGACGTTCTCTTATGCCCGGATCGGCCTTTCTATTGGCGTGATGCTCTACTCCTTCAGCACGACGATTCCAATAACTAACCGCATTCAGTGCG
>MAAC01009963.1_pt1 | contig 38362 bp, 33 predicted proteins | sample 1115981 | NCBI WGS metagenome assembly MAAC01 (sample SAMN04961126, study PRJNA320927) | seawater metagenome | isolation source: sample BD02T64 sea water enriched with oil for 64 days | place: USA:Gulf of Mexico | collected 2013-07-27 | reverse complement strand
ATCTCACTAACTATGTGATCATTTCTACTTGTTAAAACGACCAACTACTTCGTTATTTATTTAATAATTAACGCTGCATGGATGCAGCTTATTAGACAATGCAGGAGCACATTGTCCTGAACAACTAGTTATTAAAATAAACGCCTTGTATTTGACCGTTTTTTCTACGTATAAAATAGATCACCTAATTAATGAAACTGGTATTACTTAAGGTCTTTTTTAACTTGCAACACAAGTGTTACTTTTTATCTTCAGGTGATTCACTTATTACACTTGAGGTGATTTCAATGCTGTCTTCAAGTACTTCAATTACCTCGTCAGTTTCCTGGGGAAGGTACTTGTATAAGGCTAAAATAGAGCCAATAGCAAAAGCTAGTGTTAAGCCAGTTAAACCAAATACTTTAAAGTTAACCCATGTTTCTAGATCATAATTAAAGGCAACATATAAATTAAGCGCTCCTAGAATAGCAAAAAGAGCTGCCCAAGCAAGGTTTAGCTTAACCCAAATAGGCTCAGGTAAGGTTAATGATTCAGATAAAAATTGCTTAATTAAATTTTTCTTAAAGCCGTAATAACTCACAATTAGTGCGAGTGCAAAAATTCCATTTATAATAGTTACTTTCCATTTAATAAAAAGATCATTATGTAAAAATATTGTAAGGCCACCAAATACGGCAATCAAACCGAAAAATATCCAGTTTCGGGTTGGTACTTTTTCTTTTTTTATAATGTAATATAAAATTTGTAAAGCAGAAGTCGCTATTAAAGAGCCTGTAGCCCAATAAATGTCATAAAACTTATTGACTATAAAGAAAATAATTAACGGAATGTATTCTAAAACAGCGTGCATACTTAACCTTAATTGTTAGAGCTGGAAATAGTTCGTATTGGGTAAAGTCCAATTTAATGATCCCAATTTTAACGAAACTTAACGTACTTTAATAGTAAAAAGCTAAGTAATAATTTATACATAAAAATTACTTAGCACTTTTCAATGATCTTCATCAAGTAATCGGTCGTTGTTGTTTGTACTCTTCTTGTGAGCAAGGTATTTTACCCACAAGTAAATTTATAGGATTTAAGTTAATTACTATGTCAACAAATGAGATTTTTTATCAAGAACAAGCTAATGAAATATCCTTGTTCAATTATGCCTTCGATCATCAATTACCTGTGCTGATAAAAGGCCCAACAGGGTGTGGTAAAACACGCTTTATTGCCCACATGGCACAAAAATTAAACAAGCCTTTATATACTGTTGCCTGTCATGATGACCTAACCGCAGCTGACTTAGTGGGTCGACATTTAATTGGCCCAGAAGGTACTTATTGGCAAGATGGCCCCTTAACTAGAGCAGTAAGAGAAGGGGGAATTTGTTATTTAGATGAAGTAGTTGAAGCACGTAAAGATACTACGGTTGTTTTACACCCGCTTGCTGATGATAGACGTGTTCTACCTTTAGAGCGTACTGGCGAATTACTTGAAGCGGCACCGGGGTTTATGTTGGTGGTTTCTTATAATCCAGGTTATCAAAACTTATTAAAGGGTATGAAACCAAGCACTAGACAACGCTTTGTTGCGTTACGTTTTGACTATCCTAACGCTGAAGTTGAACAACAAATATTGATTAAAGAAGCTGGCGCAGACCCACACCTAGCATTTAAATTGGTTGAGTTAGCAGGCGCGCTACGTAAACTGGAACAAAATGATTTAGACGAAGTTGCCTCTACGCGACTGCTTATTTATGCAGCACGTATGATTGGCTCTGGTATGAATGTATTAGATGTGTGTCGTTGTTGTTTGGCAGAGCCATTGTCTGATGACCCACAAACAGTTAACGCTTTAATGGATGTAGCCAAAATTTACTTTGATGAGTAAAAATTTGGAAAATTTAATGCATAGAGAGTCAGAGTTAACTTTGGTAGGAATAAATAATGGGCAAATGCTAGAAAAACGCTTACCTGGCGATTTAGCAATGTGGTTTTTTATTTTGGCTGAGCTAACGGTATTTGCTATTTTATTTATTGGTTTTGCCGTAGCAGAGCAACTTAATCCAGCGATGTTCATTGAAGGGAAAGCTAAACTACATCAAATCTCAGGTTTGATTAATACCTTAACATTAATTACAAGTAGCTTTTTTGTGGCGTTAGCACTAAATGCCATGCACAAGGGTGATGGTCAAAAATCAGCAAAACTATTGATTGTCGCTAAACTGGTTGCCAGTGTTTATATTGCAGTAAAGGTATGGGAGTACATGTCATTATTTGAGCAAAATATTGATATTGAAACGAATACCTTTTTTACGCTGTATTTTATGATTACCTTTTTTCATTTAATGCATGTTTTGTTAGGCATGGTTATTCTTATTTTTATTGCCGTCAAAGCATCTAAAAATGAATACAACGCCAGCAATATATCAGGGTATGAATCAGGCGCTAGTTATTGGCATATGGTAGATATGCTTTGGATTATACTTTTTCCACTTATTTATGTGATTTAATATTATGCATCCGATTAACTCAAATAAAAAAAATACGTTCAGCTGGTTATGGTTGATGGCTTTGACGGTTATTTCTACATTTATTGGTTTAGTTATTGACAATAATGCCTTGTTTATTTTCAGTGTTTTATTTATTGTATTTTTAAAGGGACAGCAAATTATTGATATTTTTATGGAACTTTCACAAGCTCCACAGTTTTGGCGACGTTTATTACTCGGTTATGTCACATTGCTTCCAATCATCATTGGCTTTATATATATACTTTAATCACTTCTTTATACCCGTAATAATTCAAAGCACTCTGAAAGTTGTATCTTGAATGGTAACGGGTATATAACTTATAATAGCAGTAGGTAAGTGATACCATTTACATTAATTAAGGTTACAGAATTCAATGAGAATAAATTTTCAAAACAAGGCGCTTGATTGAGTAATAGCTGGCGTGTGTGATTGAAAGCAACGATGTTATTGGATATTTAAGCCATTTGAAAATGATCACTCAGTTAGTGTAATTGGTATGAGCATGAAATCTAATCAACAAAACAAACCTGCTATTGTTTATCAATCACTCTATCTGTCTAATTTACTGTTAGTTCCACTCGTTAGTTTTATGCTACTTGTTTTTTACTTATACAAAGATAAGCTAGATAAGTCACTTTCAAATTTCAACAGAATTCATTTAATTAGAAGTCTTCAAATTTCAGCTTTAGCAGGGTTAATGCTAGGTATCGCTCCGGTGTTTTATATCTTTTTTTCTGAAGAGTTCGGCTCGTCAGTGATGATCACTATTTTTTATTTTGTCACGTTACATGCGGGCTTTGTTTTAGTCGGAATGCTTAACTTAGCCCGTGCCATGTCAAAAAAGCTGCCATTATTTTAAGCGTAATTTAAAAGGTGTTCTATAATCTATTGATAAGATGACTTTATATATTGGTATATATGACAAAGCTTGATGAATTTGAAAGTATGGGCGGACGAAAGATGCTCATTGAAATTAACAAAGTTTTTTATGATAAAGTGTATGATCACCCTTGGTTAAAACAATATTTTCAGGCAATACCTCAGCAACATATTGAAGACCAACAAATTGATTTTATGCAAAAAGTATTGGGTGGAAAAAATGTTTATGTTGGTAAAACACCACCAGCAACTCATAATCACATGTTTATTCCTGATGAATTATTTGATGTTAGAAAAAAACTATTAATTGAGGCATTTGAGGAGTGTAACACTGCTGCTGAACTAACTGACAAATGGTTAACGCTGGACGAGTCATTTCGCCGTTTAATCACCAATAAATCATCTTTGGAGTGTAAATCCCGTTTTAAAACAGATCCGATCTTGAGCTTTCCAAAACCATTACCCTAATTATTATAACGATATTGACCCAAATCACATTCCCACTTCTTGTATTTGATACAATACTAATATTATTTTCTAGTTAAATGGTTTCGTTATGGAAGAGTGGGTTGGTGGTCTTTGGCATAAATACATTACGCGAAAGGCTAACCCTGAGTTTGATGATGCTCGTATATCGTTTGATGACGTTCATAAATCGGTTGGCATGATTTTTAGGGCTTTAGGTGGTGATGCTATCAAACGCGTTGAAGCCGCTACAGGGCGCGAGTATTTAAGTCGGAAAAGTTTTTTACAAAAAATATCTGGTGACACCCAACTTATTAGCCTGGCTTGGCAAGATGATGAAAGTTTACGTTTGCCTGAATCACTGGCTATTTTTGAAGAAAAGTCACTCAATTATGATTTGTATATTTGGTTAGCGGTTTTAGCTGCTCATCATGGTGGTAGTTTTACTCATTGGGCACAAGACAACCAAACACTAGTGATTAGTGTATTGGAAAAATTTCCAGCATTGCGTGGTCGTTATCAACGATTAGCTAACGCTTTTGTTGCTTGTAGACCTCCCATAGATAGTCTTCCTCAATCAGAAAAAGAAATGGAACAAGCTATTGTTAATGCCATTTTAAAGCCGGGCTCGGTGATTGAATTTCCACTAGTAAATTTTGCGCCTAAACCTGTATATTTATGGTTATATCCTTCGTCTTGTGCTGATGATTTAGTCATGCCCGAATATCAAGAGGTTGAAGAGGAAAAAGAAACAGAAAACCAACAAAAAAAATCGATAAAAAAAGCAGACACAAGCCGTAAAAAAGCTGAGCGTACTGATGCGCCAGATGAAAAACAAGGCATGATGATTTTTAGGTTGGAAAGCTTATTTTCTTGGAGTGAATTCTCTAAATTAGATCGCGGTTGTGATGATAGCGACGACGATGAAGACTCGTCTAAAACAGTAGACGATCTTGATAAAATCACCTTAGCAAAACAACAAGAGCAGCAGAAAAGTGGTCAAATAAAAATCGATCTTGATTTACCATCCGCCTCTGAAGATGACATTCCATTAGGCGAGGGACTCAAGCTACCTGAGTGGGATTATAAACAGCAAACCTTAGTCGCTGATCGTTGTTTATTACAGCCTATGCTACCCAAAGGTGCTACGGCAAAAAAACTACCAATAAAGCTACAAAAATTGGCTAAAACAATTCAAGCACAATTTGAACAACTTCGTAGTGTTCGATATTGGTTAAAAGCAGAGCCGCAAGGTGAAGAATTAGATTTAAGTGCATGGTTAGACTTTCATGTAGAAAGTAAAATTTCACCAACGGCTCAAAGGGGATTATATAAATCGTTTAGGGGAAATAATCGCGATTTATCTTGTTTACTATTAGCCGATTTATCTATGTCTACAGATTCACATCTTAACGATAACAGCAGAGTCATCGATGTTGTGCAAGACAGTATGCTACTTTTTGGTGAGGCACTACAGTCGGTGGGTGATAGTTTTGCTATGTACGGTTTTTCATCAGTAAAACGACATCATGTTCGTTTTACTATGTTGAAAAACTTTAATGAACGTTATGATGATCAAATACGTGGCCGCATTCAAGCAATTAAGCCCGGATTTTATACGCGTATGGGCGCTGCTATTCGTCAAGCAACCAAGGTGATTGACGAACAAAAAAGTAGTGAAAAATTATTACTTATTATTACTGATGGTAAGCCTAATGATATTGATCATTATGAAGGGCGTTTCGGTATAGAAGACACTCACCAGGCTATTAATGAAGCTAAAAAATTAGGCATAAAACCTTTTTGTATTACCATTGATACAGATGCGCAAGACTACTTACCTTATTTATTTGGCAGTGATGGCTTTACTGTAATACTCAGACCAGAGCAACTTCCAATGCGCTTACCACAACTATATCACCAACTAACGACTCAATAGAGATTTTGTAATGTATCAGAACAGTAAAAAGTGTCTTTTTTGCCAAGCAGAAAATGATATTGACAATGAAAATTGCCATCATTGTGGTATGGCGCTACCGACGAAGCATCCTCATGATAAAAAAACTAAAATTAATTTTTTTGTTAAAGCATTTTGGGGAATAGTATTATTCTGTGTCATTATGATGTTTTATTTACCAAGGTAATATTGTTTCCTTCACTAGTTAACTTAGTTAGGATGAATTATCTTTTATCCTAACTTGCAGTTTTCAGTTATTGTGCTAGTCATACACATCCTCCTTTCTTGATTTTTTGATCGTTCAAAACATTATTATTTTTACCATAAAATCAATCGGTTATATTTTATTTTTATTTTTATTATTCCTTTCTTGATTTAACCGAAATCTAACATATAGTTAAATTCAAATAGTGTGAGCCAAAAATGTTTATTTTTTAGAAGCTTACACTCTCAGTTCATTATTTGGAAAAGGATGGCTAAATGATCAAATTCCCCAATGACTTAACAATTGCCTGTGTAGAGGAATACTGTCTAGAAATTCAACCTTTCATTGATGAAAACAATAAAATTGTTATTGACGATAGTCAATTAATGCGAGTTGACACTATTGGTGTGCAGTTTATTTTAGCTGTCGTCACCTATATTTCAGCTCAAGGAAAAGAGCTGACATGGCAGTCAACGTCTAAGGTATTACACGAGAGTATTCAGCAATTAGGCATAACTGATGCCATTTTAATGCAGTATATTTCTTCAAAAAATTAATAATAATGTAGACGGTTTGAAATACGTACAGGTTTTTAATAAATATAATGTAATGAGGAAAAATCATGGCAAAAGTACTGGTTGTTGATGACTCTAATTCGATTAGAGATATGGTCAGCTTTACGCTAAAAAGTGCGGGATATCAATCTGTTGAAGCTAAGGATGGTTGCGATGGCTTAATTAAAGCGCAAGCAGAAGCTTTTGATTTAGTCATTTCGGATGTCAATATGCCGAACATGGATGGCATTACTTTGTGTACAGAATTGCGAAAATTACCAAACTTTAAATTTACACCTGTCTTAATGTTAACAACCGAAAGCTCTACTGATATGAAAATGCGTGGTAAGGCTGCAGGTGCTACTGGTTGGTTAGTTAAGCCTTTCAATCCAGAAAAACTACTGGCAACTATTAAGCGTGTTGTGCGTTAAGCCGTTGGTTTATTTTTAACCTTTCGAGCATTATTTATTAAATGGAACCTTTTAATTAATTTTTAAGGTAAAGGCAAAGTTATGAGCGTCGATTTATCACAATTTATTCCCAGCTTTCTTGAAGAGAGTTTTGAAGGTCTAGAGCTTATGGAGTCGAGCTTGCTGAATTTACAGGCAGGTGATAACGAAACCATACACTCTATTTTTAGAGCCGCCCATTCTATCAAAGGTGGTGCGGGTACTTTTGGTTTTGATGTGGTGACTGAATTTACGCATCTAGTAGAAACATTACTTGATGAAATGCGAGATGGGCGTCGTGAAGTTGCCTCTAATGATGTAGAAATACTACTTACATCTGTTGATTGTATGCGGCTACTGATTGAAGCTGCACGTGATGAAGAAGATTATGATAAAGACAAAGTAGCTCAAACGACTATGTTATTAAGTGAAACGTTATCATCTGGCGAAAGAAAAACTTGTCAACAGAGTGATGATTCCGCACAGATACTTGTGGAATCTGATTCGTCAATTTTCTCTATACATTTCGTTCCTGATCATAGTCTGGCAAAAACTGGCAATGATCCATTATTTTTGTTTAACGCACTAGCGGAACTAGGGCAATTAACAACGGTTGCTAATACCGGTGAATTACCTGCGTTAACAGACATTGATGTACAAGAACTTTATCTGAGTTGGGATTTAACGTTAATAACAGCTGCAACTGAAGACGAAGTTCGTGAAGTTTTTGAATGGGTTGAAGACGATTGCCAATTAGAAATTAAGCAAGTTAATAAAGAACCTGCTACTGAGGTAAATTCTGAAGAAAAAGTAACGACTAGTGTAAATGAAATCATAGTAACGAGTAATATTGAAAATGAAAGTAATCCTCAAGAAATATACCCAGACAATGATAATTCAGTAGTTAAGAAGCAATCCACTAAAACTAAAGCAAAAGTCGAAGTTAGCTCAATCAGGGTGGGTGTAGATAAAGTCGATAATTTAATTAATTTAGTTGGTGAATTAGTTATAACACAGTCAATGTTATCTGAGTTAGGTAGCGACTTTAACATGGATAAAATTGAACGGTTAACCAGTGGATTAGAGCAATTATTACAAAATACTAAAGAGTTACAAGAAAGTGTGATGCGTATTCGTATGTTGCCAATCAGTTTTGCTTTTAATCGATTTCCTCGCTTAGTACATGACCTAGCAATTAAAACGGGTAAAGAAATTGAGTTAGTAATTAAAGGTGAACAAACTGAGTTAGATAAAACGGTGATGGAGCAAATTGGCGATCCGCTTGTTCACTTAGTGAGAAATGCGGTTGATCATGGCATTGAACCAGTAGAAATTCGTTTAGCTAAGGGCAAGTCAGAAAAAGGCACTATCTCTCTTGATGCCTATCATCAAGGCGGCAATATTGTTATTGAAATTTCTGATGATGGCGGTGGCATTAATCGACAAAAAGTGTTTGCTAAAGCTGTTGAAAAAGGAATTATTGCTCCAAATGTAACACTGACTGACAACCAAGTATTTGATTTATTATTTGAACCTGGTTTTTCTACAGCTGATCAAGTGACTGATATTTCAGGTCGTGGTGTCGGAATGGATGTTGTTAAACGAAATATTCAATCTTTAGGTGGTCGTATTCAAGTCGATTCTACGCCTGGCGAAGGCAGTTGTTTTAAAGTAAACCTGCCGCTAACTCTCGCTATTCTGGATGGGCAATTAGTCAAAGTTGGCACTGAGACTTACATCATTCCGTTAATCTCCATTGTTGAATCATTACAAGTTGATAAAGAGTTAATTAATCGCGTTTCTGGTGATATGACCCTTTATCGATTACGTGATGAAAATGTCCCTATATTACCGGTTTATAAGCTCTTTGGTTTGGTATCAGAATACACTGAAATTGACAATGCGTTACTCGTCGTTGTGGAAGCAGATGGCCAAAAAGTAGGGCTAATGGTTGATCATTTGTTGGCACAACAACAAGTAGTGATAAAAAGTTTAAAAGATAATTATCAACAGGTTATAGGGATATCAGGGGCGACAATTTTAGGCGATGGTTCAGTAGCTATGATTTTAGATACCCCCGGTATCATTCAAATGGCATTATCTTATGCAAAAAATAAGCAACACAATATGGCTTCATATAAACAGTTTGCTGTTGGAGAACAATGTTAATGGATATTCAAGAATTAGTCAGTGATGTTCCCGTGCAAGGAGAGCATTCTATTGAAGGAATAGATTTTATCACCAGTGGCGAACAGTATTTAACTTTTCTGCTTGCTCAAGAACAATATGCGGTTGACATTTTATGTGTAGAAGAAATAAGGAGTTGGGAATTACCGACAAAAATACCTAATGCTCCTAGCTATATTAAAGGCGTAATCAATATGAGAGGTATTATTGTACCAATAGTTGATTTACGTCTTAAGTTTAGTATCGGCGAAGCAACATATCATGAAACAACAGTAGTCATTGTTTTAACTTATCAAGCTGAAGAGACTGGGCGTACTATTGGTTTTGTTGTTGATGCAGTGTCTGACGTACTCAATGTTGAATCAAAGGACATTAAAAATTCTCCTGCATTTGGTGGTTGTATGCAACCTCAATATATTGAAGGTTTAATAAATGTAGGAACAAATGTTGTTACTTTACTGAATGTTGAAAATTTACAGTGTGTTGAAAAACATGCATTACAACATTAATACTCAGGTGAAATAAGATGATTGAAATGGAACAAGAATACCTTACTTTTATCTTGCAAGGTGAAGAATATGGCGTTGATATTCTTTGTGTACAAGAGATTAGGGTCTGGAGTTCAGTGACTGAATTACCCAATAAACCTTCTTATATCAAAGGGGTAATAAATTTACGTGGTGTCATTATTCCCATTATTGATTTACGCCAACGCTTTTCACAACAGCCGTTAGATTACAACGAACAAACGGTCACGATTATTTTAAAATGTCAAACGCAAGAGCGAACGATGGTAGTTGGTATTGTGGTTGATGCAGTGTCAGAAGTTTATAAGTTTAGTCGTACCGCTATCCGTAAAGCGCCCGCTTTTGGTAGCCATATCGATAGTTGTTTTTTAAAAGGTTTGGCAAGCGTTGAAGATAAGCTCATCATTTTATTAGATAGTAACGCTTTGCTTAATGAAAATGAACTTTATTGCACTTAATACTGTATAGATAAAGTTAGCACCGAAAACGAGTAGTTAAGTAGATAAAAGACATTATAACTTGATGAGAACAGGGAACACGAATGACTCCAAAACAAATATCTTTAGTACAAGACAGTTGGAAAAAAGTATTGCCTATAGCACCTCAAGCGGCTGAAATATTCTATGACACGTTGTTTGAAATGGATCCTGCACTTAAACCCCTATTTCCTGATGATATGGCAGAGCAAGGGAAAAAGCTTATGACCATGTTAGATACCGCGGTTAAATTACTGAATGACATGGAAAAACTTATTCCAGCGGTACAAAAACTTGGCATAAAACACCTCGAATACGGTACAAAAATAAAACATTACGATACGGTTGGCGCTGCGTTGCTTAAAGCGCTGGAAACAGGGCTTGGTCAGGATTTTACTGCTCCGGTAAAAAAAGCTTGGACAACTACTTACCAAACATTAGCGACTACCATGATTGAGGCAGCTGAACTGGCTGCAAAAAACAATTCAGATAAAGGACTTACTATGGATATGAAAACGACACAAGCTAAAAAAGCTGATGATCTTGCTAACCAATTAAAAGGCGCATTAGATCAATCCGCGACAGCCTTTATCATGATTGATAGGGAATTTAGTATCACTTATGCTAATGATGCCACGTTAGCATTATTGAAAAAGCATGAAGCTACATTCGCTGAGAATTGGCCGGGTTTTAAAGCTGTTCCAGAGGTTATTATTGGTACTAATATTGATAGTTTTCATAAAAACCCAGCCCATCAACGTAAATTATTAGACGATCCTAACAATTTACCTTACAGCACGGATATTCAAATTAAGCATTTAAAATTTAGATTAAATGTTAGTGCGATTATGGATGCAGAAGGCAGTTACATTGGTAATGCTCTTGAGTGGCAAGATGTTACACAAGCGAGAATTCAAGAAAACCAGGCGGTGCAGTTACAAGGTGCTATTGACCAATCAGCAACTGCTAATATTATGATTGATAGGGATTTTACTATTACTTATGCCAATGCTGCAACATTAGCGTTACTGAAAGAACATGAGGCCACGTTTGCTCAGAATTGGCCGGGTTTTAAAGCCGACCCAGAGGTTATCATTGGTACTAATATTGATAGCTTTCATAAAAGTCCTGCCCATCAACGTAAGTTACTCGATGATCCTAACAACTTACCCTATAAAACCGACATACAAATTAAGCACTTAAAATTTGAATTAAACGTTAGTGCTATTATGGATGCAGAAGGTAATTATATTGGTAATGCTCTTGAGTGGCGAGATGTTACTCAAGCGAGAATTCAAGAAAATAAAGCGGTGCAGTTACAAGGTGCTATTGACCAATCAGCTACTGCCAATATTATGATTGATAGGGATTTTACTATTACCTATGCCAATGCTGCTACATTAGCCTTGCTGAAAGAACATGAGGCCACGTTTGCTGATAACTGGCCAGGTTTTAAAGCTGATCCGAACATTATTATTGGTACTAATATTGACAGTTTTCATAAAAATCCTGCCCATCAACGTAAGTTACTCGATGATCCTAACAATTTACCCTACACCACAGATATTCGAATTAAGCATTTAACCTTTGAGCTAAATGTTACCGCTATAACAAATGCTGAGGGTGAATATATTGGTAACGCCCTTGAATGGCAAGATGTAACTAGTGTCAGAGCTAAGTCAGTTGAAGTTGGTCGGTTAACTTCTGCAATGGAAGGGATGACTACTAATTTGATGATGGCAGATAAAAGTGGGGATATTGTTTATGCTAACCCCGCTGTTAATGCCATGCTTCGTCGTCGAGAAACTCAATTACAAACCGTATTACCATCATTTAGCGTGACTACTATGATAGGAACTAACTTTGATAGTTTTCATCGAAACCCTGCTCATCAACAAAATTTACTAGGCAATCCAGCTAATCTACCCTATACCACAGAAATATCAGTAGCAGGGTTAAGCTTTCAGTTAATTGCTATTGCCTTAAAGGATGAAGATGCTAATCACGTGGGTACCGCGGTGCAATGGGTTGATTTAACGGAAGAAAAAGATGCGCAAGGGCAAATAGACGGACTTATCAATGATGCAATTTCAGGTAAGTTAGACAGTCGTATCGATACTGCTGAATATCAAGGCTTTATGAAGGATTTAGGTGTGAATATTAATGGTTTGATGGATGCCGTAGTTGCCCCGATAACTGATGCTATTAATGTGGCACAAGCGTTAGCTGATGGCGATTTAACTCAAAATATGCGTAACGATTATGGTGGTGAATTCTTAGCGCTAGCGAATGCTATGAATGGCTCTATTGATAACTTAAGTAATATGGTAAATGAAATTCGCGGCGCGTCTACCAATGTTTTTGATTCAGCCCGAGAAATTGCACAAGGCAATAATGAGTTAAGCCATCGTACAGAGTCACAAGCGTCTAGCCTTGAAGAGACAGCTTCAGCCATGGAAGAATTAACGAGTACAGTACAACAAAATGCTGAAAACTCAACGGAAGCAAGTAAATTAGCTAACTCTGTTATGGAAAAAGCGACTAATGGGGGCTCTGTGGTCGGTAGTGCTATTACTGCCATGAGTGACATTAACAAATCGAGTAAAAAAATTGCTGATATCATTAGCGTGATAGATGAAATTGCTTTTCAAACAAATTTACTTGCCTTAAATGCCGCTGTTGAAGCGGCTCGTGCCGGCGAGCAGGGTCGTGGTTTTGCCGTTGTTGCTGCAGAGGTTCGTAATTTAGCGCAGCGCTCAGCAGGCGCAGCGAAAGAAATAAAAGGCTTGATTAATGATAGTGTAGAAGCAGTAGGTCAAGGGACTAAACTAGTTGATGAAACAGGACAAACTTTTACCGAATTAGTTACTGCTATTGAAGAAGTAAGCCAAATGATTAGCGATATTGATAGTGCCGGTAAAGAGCAATCTGCGGGTATTGGTGAAGTTAGTGCTGCGGTTAGCCAAATGGATGAAATGACTCAGCAAAATGCTGCTTTAGTTGAAGAGGCGGCAGCATCGAGTAAATCCATGGAAGAGCAATCACAAGCGCTGTTAGACCAAGTTGCCTTTTTTAACAATGGTGTCGATAGTGAAGCACCGGTATCACGGGCTAAAAAACCAATGGTAAATCAAAGGCCAAATCGTAGCAAAAACGCCCCTGCGCCAAGAGCATCAAGGGTAAAAACAGCAAATGATCAAGAGTGGGAGGAATTTTAATCACTCATGACTCAAAACGCACGAGATAAAGCGGTACGACTGACGAACGAAGACTTTAAATTTATATGTGACTTTGTTTATCAGTCTACAGGGATCGTACTTAATGATAATAAACGAGAGATGGTTTATCGCCGACTGACTCGTATTATCAGAGAGAAAAAATTAAATTCATTTAGTGATTATTGTCAATTATTACGACAACAAGAGGAACAAGAAAAAGATTACTTTATTAATGCGATAACAACGAATTTAACGAGTTTTTTTCGAGAACAACATCATTTTGATTATTTAACTAACGAAGAATTACCAAAATTGATAGCGAGTAAAGAAATTCAAGCAAACGGAAAAAAGCGTTTACGAATATGGTCATCAGCAAGCTCTACCGGTGAAGAGCCTTATAGTATCGCCATTACACTTTTAGAAAAAATGCATACATTGATGCCTAGTTGGGATGTAAAAATATTAGCGACAGACATTGATTCTAATGTTTTAGCGACAGGTAAATCTGGCATTTATGAATATCGTCGTATTGAGAATATGAATGAAAAATTTAAGAGAAACTACTTTCATCGTGGCAGTGGTAAAAATGAAGAAAAGGTTCGTGTTGACAAAAACCTAAGAGACTTAATAACCTTTAAGCAATTGAATTTACTACATGAGTGGCCAATGAATGGGCCTTTTGACATCATTTTTTGTCGCAATGTTATAATTTATTTTGACAAACCAACGCAGCAAGATTTATTTGCCCGTTATTTTGAAATGTTAGCACCAGGAGGATTATTAATGTTGGGCCATAGTGAAAACCTAGGAGCGTTTACACAACATTTTGATAATGTTGGTCGTACTATTTTTAGAAAAGCACTGTAGAGTGATTTAAAAAGAGAGGGATAGCGTGCATCGAAATAATCACCCTATGGTGGAGGCTCATAAGGAAAAGTGTTTACCTGAGTTTAGTCATATTAATCACTATTGGGATAAACAACGTGAAATGGTGGTGGCAAAAATATTACCTGGTGAGTTTTATATGACCATTGACAATATTGCTATTGCAACGACATTAGGCTCATGTATTTCTGCGTGTATTTGGGATTGTAGGGTAAAAATAGGGGGCATGAATCATTTTATGCTGCCGGCGACAGACAAAGAAGCCCATGAAGTTAACTGGGGCCAACGGGAGAAAGTTGGAGATGCAACGCGCTACGGTAATTTTGCTATGGAACACTTGATAAATACTATTTTAAGGTGTGGTGGCAGAAGAAATAATTTAAAAGTTAAACTTTTTGGTGGCGGTAAAATTTTAACGCAAATGTCTGATGTGGGGCAACGTAATATCGATTTTGTTTATGGCTATTTAGCACAAGAAAACATTGCTATTGAAAGTACTGATTTAGGAGACGTGTATCCACGCAAGGTGCTTTTTGAACCTAATAGCGGGCGAGCTTTTGTTAAACGATTAGATAATTTACATAACGATACCATTGTCCGTCGTGAAACAGATTATCGTAGCCAAATTAATGTTGAAGATGTTGATGGTGATGTTGAGTTATTTTAGGTTATTTTTGATTATTATCGTTATGAGTAATATTTAATTATTACTAAGTATTATAAAAATGCCTAATACATTGTCAAATAGCTATAAAAAGGGATGCTATATTTATGAGTACTATTAAAGTATTGGTAATTGATGACTCATCAGTTATTCGGAATATCATTAAGGATGCTTTACAAGAAGCAGTTAATATAGAGGTTGTTGGAGAAGCAGAAGATCCTATAGTGGCAAGGGAGTTAATTAAAAAACTAAACCCAGACATATTGACTCTAGATGTAGAAATGCCAAAAATGGACGGCATTACTTTTTTGGCAAATTTAATGCGTCTAAGACCTATGCCAGTCATCATGTTATCAACATTAACTCAACAAGGTGCTGATATTACCTTACAAGCGCTAGAGCTAGGCGCAATTGATTTTATTTCGAAACCTACTGTGCAAGAACTTATCGCGACAAAAGATAGCTTTAAAGAAATTTTAATAGAAAAAATAACACAAGCGGTAAAGGTTGATCAAAAAAATTATCAATTAAGTCATTCATTAGCGAAACAAAAGAATAAAAATGATTCCGCACACGCGCTCTCCTTTACTGGCGTTAAACGCAACAACCATATTATCGCTGTAGGTGCCTCAACCGGAGGGACTGAAGCAATAAAGCAACTATTACAAGACTTACCTGAAGATTCTCCTCCTATCGTTATTACTCAACATATCCCTAAAAGCTTTAGTTTAAGTTTCGCGAAGCGCCTTAATGAACTGTGTTTGATGCAAGTTCATGAAGCATCTCATGGACAAAAAATTAAACAAGGTCACGTTTATATTGCGCCGGGCGATATGCATTTAAAAATAGCCCATAAAAATGGCACTTTATTTTGTACGTTAGTAGATAGTCCTGAGGTTAATCGTCATAAACCCGCAGTTGATGTTCTCTTTGATTCATTACTTGAGCTTGCTACTAATGTTCAGGCTGTTCTACTAACAGGTATGGGACAAGATGGTGCTCAAGGGATGTTACGGCTAAAGCAGCAAGGAGCAAGAACATTAATCCAAGATAAAAACAGTAGCTTGATTTGGGGGATGCCAGGTAAGGCTCATGCTATTAATGCCCATACTCAAGATTTACCTTTGAATAAAATAGCTAAATCACTACTTGATTATGCGGCATTAAATCGTGATGGAATGAAGGAGGCTCTGTATGATCTTCAATAGAAATTTACTATGGATCGCGGGTAGCCTAAGTGTTTTGTTAATAGTAAATCAATTGTGGTTACAAAGTGATTTATTGTTTTATATGGCGCAAGTCTATTTGTTAGGTTTTATTACTTTTTCTTTATATCAGCAACAAAAAATAAAAACAGTAAACAATTCTAATGCTTATTCGAATAATAATAAGCAAATGTCTGATGTAGATGATGTGTTAATCCATGAGGTTATTTTTGAATTGCAACAATTTCTTCATCAAGAGATTGATATCATTGAAAAAGAGATCGGCCGAACAAAATCATTAGTTGGGGATGCGGTTACCGGTATTTCAGATAGTTTTAAACACTTACAAAGCTTGAGTTTAGAACAGCAAAACATGATTCGAGCATTAATAAAAAACTCAAGCACGTTCGATGAAAATGATGAAAACGCCACCTTAGAAGTATTTGTTAGTCAATCTAACGAAACTTTAGAAAACTTTGTAAAGGTCATCATTAATACCAGCAAGCAAAGCCTTAAAACAATGAGTTTTACCGATGAGATGGTTACACAATTTGACAGTATATTTAACCTATTGGCTCAAGTTGAAGGCTTAGCGACTCAAACTAACTTATTAGCATTAAATGCAGCGATAGAAGCAGCGCGAGCAGGCGATGCTGGCAGAGGTTTTGCTGTAGTGGCGAATGAAGTTCGTGCTTTATCAGTGGGATCTACGGAGCTGAATAAAGATATTCGAGATGAAATCAACAATGCTAAAGAAGTTATCGCTAAGTTACGAGGTTCAGTTGAGCAAATGGCTTCTGCAGACATGACTCCAACTCTAGAAGCTAAAGATAAAATGTCTGAAATGATGACACATGTTGAAAAGGTTAATAAACATACATTCGCAAGCGTTGAAGAATTAGCAATATTAGCACCTAAAATTAATGATGCCGTAGCGCTTGGCGTACGCTCATTACAATTTGAAGATTTAACGAGGCAATCATTACATTCGTTGCATGGAAATCTCCAAAGCATACAGGCGATCAGTGATGTATTAATTAGTTTTGAGCGCAATGATAAAACAGCGGTGCATCAACAGTTAGTCGTGTTAAAAGATAGATGTCAGGACATTTATCATCAAACAAAACAAGCCGAAAAAGCACGTAGTGTTAAACAGATATCGATGGAAGAAGGCGAAATAGATTTATTTTAATGAGTTAATTTGAGTAAGAAATCTTTAGGGAGAATATCTATGTCAGTAAGTAGCAATATTTCACAAGAGAATAATAAAGTGAACATCGTTGTTAATGATCGTTTTGATTTTTCGTTACACCAACAATTTCGCGATGCTTATAGTCAGTGTACAGCTCAAAACTATAATTATGCACTTGATTTAAGTAAAACTGAGTATATGGATAGCTCAGCCTTAGGAATGATTCTTTTATTGAAAGATCATGTAGATATGTATGAAGGTAAATTAGTTATCTTAAATCCGAGTGATACAGTTAACAAAATTTTAACAATCGCTCAATTTCACCGTTTAATGTGCATAGAGCGTTAAAAGCTCTTTTGGGTTGCTTACTGATATGAAAGAAGTTAATTACCAACAAAAACGGGCACTTGTTGTTGATGATTCTATATCGCAATGTACGGTGCTTTCTACTTTATTAAAAGAAGAGGGCTATGACGTTATTATCGCCAACGACGGTGCTTGTGGTGTAAAACAATACATCAAACATAAACCTGATCTTGTGCTGATGGATATAAATATGCCAGTAATGGATGGTTATGAAGCCACAAGGCATATAAAGAAAATTTCAGGTGACAACCTAGCTCCCTTGATATTTATTACGAGTATGGGGACTGAACAGGCATTTATTGAGAGTGTTGATGCTGGTGGTGATGGTATTTTAATTAGACCATTTTCACCACAAGTCTTTAAAGCGAAAATAAAGTCAATTCAACGGATAGGTGATTTATACCAGCAAGTCAAAAATTTACAACAAGAACAGCAACAAGATGCTGAGCTTGCTGAAAAAATGATATCAGACGTTATAGAATCAAGAAATTTTGCCTTAGATAAAATAGGAGTTATTAAGCAATCGGCCACTATTTTTAGTGGTGATATGCAACTGTCTTGTTTATGCCCTAACGGTGATCTTCATGTACTGTTAGGTGACTTTACTGGTCACGGTTTGCGTTCATCAATTGGTGCAATACCCGTAACAGAAACATTTAGGGTGATGACTAAAAAAGGTTTTTATTTACTAGATATTGTTGCGCAAATAAATCGTCAATTATTTGATTTACTCCCTAAAGATTTATTTCTTGCTGCATGCTTTGTTTGTATTTCAGAACATGATAAATCTGCATATGTGTTTAATGCAGGTCTGCCAGATGGTTATCACTTCTGTGAAGATGCCGAAATAAAGCATTACTTTCCCTCAATTCACCCGCCACTGGGTATTTTGCCTAAGCTTCTCACTGCTATTGAACCTGTTGTGGTACCTATTGAAGCGCATGAACATATTGTCTTAATTACTGATGGTATTATTGAAGCGAGAAATGAACAAGGTCAAGAGTACGGTGTATCACTTTTCGAAAACGCAGCAGAGTTTGGCATGCTAAATGATGACATTGCAGGTGCTGTGTTAACTAGCCTTACAAATTTCTACGCGAGTGTTCCGCAAGAAGATGATATATCCCTTGTCGATATTCCATGCTCTGGCTGGCACGATAACTTAACGGATAAGCAAATAGCTCAAGCTCATATTCCAGAAACTTATATTGTTGAAGATGCATTGTATGATGTCTCACCAACCTGGTCGTGGCACTTAATCCTTACTGATAAATTACTTTCTACAGTGAACCCTATTCCTATCATTATGAACCAAATAAATGATATTGAAGGGGCAGGAGAGCATTGGCATAGTCTATATACTATTTTAACAGAGTTGTTTGTTAATGCCTTAGATCACGGAGTATTAAAGCTTGATTCATCATTAAAAGATTCTGTAGAAGGTTTTAGTCAATACTTTAAAGAACGTTCAAAGCGTCTTGAAAACCTCCGTTGCAGTAATAGAAAGCATGCATTTATTCGAATTGAATTAAGTTACTTTCCGTTCGAACAAGGCGGCAATATGAAAATTAATATCAAAGACAGCGGACAAGGATTTGATGTTTTTAAAGTATTAAAAAGTAATAGCAATGCACAAAGTGAAGGCATTAGGCTAAGTGGTCGAGGGATAGAGCTAGTTAATCAACTTTGTGACACTTTAGACTATCAAGAAAGTGGTACTTTTGTTGAAGCTAGTTATGTTTGGCATAACACTACGCATTAAAGTTTAATTTCATAAACAAGGATAAGTAACAATGAAAAAGCATAATTTATTGATCATTGATGATGATTTAGACTATTTGAAAATATTAGCTGAAAGTCTAGAGGATGATTACGAGGTTAGATGTGCAAGTAGCCTTACCGTTGCGAATGACTTATTAAAAGAGAACATCAATTTTGATATTGCTTTAGTTGATGAAAATATTGGTGATGATAAAGGTTCTGATTGGATTTTATTACAACAGGAACTTACTAACTCACCGACATCTTTTGTACTGTATTCTGGACTTGCTACCGAAGAAGCCATACTCAAAGGTTTAGAATGTGGTGCAGATGACTTTCTAGCAAAACCTATTTCGTTATTAACCTTACATAGTAAATTAGCGAACTTAATTGCTTATCAAGATAAAATTCATCATTTCGAAAAGGAAATCAAGTCTAAAGAAAATGTTATTAATATCTCAATGGCACAGGCATCTAAATATGGTAGCTGTATGCAACTTACCTCTAAACTTAATCAATGCATGACATATGAACATATAAGGGATGAAGTGTTTTCATATTTTTACAGTATGGGATTACACGGTTGTATTGCTTTTTATCCTCTAAATGAAAACGCTTTGTTTTTTAGTGCTCAAAAAGGCTTATGTTCTCCTGTTGAAATTGAAGTAATGGAGTTACTAAAAGTGAAGCCGAGGTTGTATCAATTTGGTGCACGTACTATTTTCAATCATGCACAGGTCTCTATTTTTATTCTTAATTTAGAACAAGGCACTGTTGATACCGATATTTTTATAGATGCTTTAGCCTCTGTAATTGAATGTGTAGGCGCTAGAATGGCATTCATTGCCTATAAAAACTCCTTAGTTACAGTGCAAGCGCAAATAAAACAAGCCGTTAACTCAACTAAGAAAATGGTTGAAATTTCAAAGCATCATCAACAAGAAGTAATGAATGAAATAGTGCAAAAAATTGGTTTTAGCTTTCATGTTTTAGATTTGAATATGGAACAAGAAGATTACTTAACCGAGCTAGTTCATAATGCGTTGAAGAAACATACCCAAGACGACGTTAACTTTTTAGAAGTCATTCAGTTGCTAGATAATGCGTTAATAAGCGTAGATCAACTACAAACATTGAGTAAAGAGCAAGAGTTGGATACTAATGGAATAGACGATGAGGATGAATTATTTTGAAACCACGTTCACTCAGTCTTAGTCATACCCACAAAATATTAGAAGGGCTAGATGAAGCTTATTGGGAATGGGATCTTGAACAAGATACCGTTTTTTATTCTGCTCAATTGATGTGGTTATTAGGCTATAAAAACAAAGCATATAAAGATTCTAGAGAATTTTGGTCTAAACATTTAGTACAAAAAGATTTAGATGAAATTTATTATCAAATACAACGTCACCTTAAAGGTGAAATTGATAATGTTGACCTTTCATATTCGCTAACAACCCAAGAAGAAAAGGTTATTTGGGTACGCTCTATTGCGAAGGTTATTCAATATAACGGTAATCGAGCGAGCTTAATGTTAGGTACCGTGAAAAATATTACTGAGAGTAAAAATATGCACTCTCAGTTAAAAAAACAACATGATTGGTTAACCCTTACTGAGAAAGTAAGTCATTCAGGGTATTGGCGCTATGATCTTAAAGAAAAATCACTTACTTGGTCACCAGAACTATATCGTATGCATGGAGTAGATGAAGAGTTGTTTACGCCAACGCTTGATCGCGTTACCAGCTTATTTATTGATAAAGATAGGTTTTTATTTACCAATAAAATTAAACAAACTGTTAATGATTTGCAGCCATTTCACTTGAAAAGTTGTATTAAAAAGCTAAACGGTGAAAAGGTTAAGCTTGAAATAATTGCTGAAATTGAACGTGACTTAGAAGGAAAAGAGCAAGCTATTTTCGGGGTAATGAAAGACATTACGCATCAAGAGGATACTTTTGAAAAGCTAAAATTGTTAGCAATGGTGAATTTAACGATTAAAGTGCCTATCTTTTTTATTGATGATCATGACAATGTTGTGTACCAAGATATTTCGCCACATCATGATAATGCTAGCTCAGTATTATTTAATTATATTAATTTTAGTATTACTGAATACATGGCTTATAAAAAGAAAGCCATGGAAAGAGGACAGATAAAGCACACAAATGTTAGTTTTGATAAATATAACAGTGTATTTGATTTATCGGTCACGTATGAAGCTGAAGAAGGTATTTATATTTGGATAGTTGAAAACGTAACGGATAAATTTCGTCAAGAACAACAACAAATTATTTCTAATCGCTTAACCTTGCTGGGTAATACTTTTGGTAATGTTTCCCATGATATAAATAATGTATTAGGTGTAGCATTAGGGGCCATTGAGATGTTGGAGTTGAAGTTTTCTCGGGGTGAACAAGATATTTCAACTTATATCGAACGGGTTAAAAATGCTATTGATAAGGGAAAAAGTGTTACTGAGCGTTTATTAGCTTTTACCCGTAAACCGACAGTTAAAGTGGTGAACTTTGATCCAATTCAAGATATTAAAGATAATCAATACCTCTTTAAGCAATTACTGTTAAGTACTATTAATATTAACTTTGATTTTTCACCTATTCATTGCATTATTAATTTCCCTCAAGGTGAATTTATAAATATTTTACTTAATTTGGTACTTAATGCTCAGGATGCGATTCAAGAAAAAGGCTTAAGCGGCAAGATAAATATTTCAATGAACTTAGCGCAAACTAATAGGTTAGAGATACATGTTAAAGATAGTGGTGTAGGTATAGTCAAAGAAAATTTGACTAAAATATTTGATCCCTTCTATAGCTCAAAATCACTAAACAAAGGTAATGGTATTGGTTTAGCTAATGTATATAACACTATGTATAAACATAATGGACAAATTCAAGTAGAAGGTACAAGTGAACTTGGAGGTGCTCATTTTACGCTAATCTTTAAGTGCAAAGAATTAGAGCAGCGCTTTGTCGCGACACCGCACATTGGGGATTACTCAAGACTGGTAGATAAACGAATTTTAGTGCTCGATGATGAAATAAGCATTGCAGAATTTGTCGTGTTGTTTCTTGAAAGTAAAGGGGCACATGTGGTTATGGCAAATAATAAAGAAGAATTAATTGATGTTATTAACAGTGACGAATATTTTGATATCTTTATTACTGACATGATTTTACCTGATCTCAGTGGCCGAGAGGCAGTGAATATGGTTAAGACAAAAATTCCTCAGATAAAAATATATTCCATTAGTGGTTATATTGCGATTGAAGATCGCAGTTGGGAATACCCGGTATTAAGGAAGCCATTTAACTCAACAGAGTTAGCTGATTTCTTAGCTAAGTGAGACTGTAATACTATTATAAAAGAAAAGTTTCTATGATAAATGCACTTGTAGGTATTCGACGAGTAATCTAATTTTGGGCGAAAGATGCCGGTTATGCGGATAAATAGCCCAAATTCCTTCATCAGGCACTTTATAGTTGTCCAGCACTGTGATTAAATTGCCCTTTTTGAGGTGATCCTTGATGTAGTAATCAGGCAATTGAACTATTCCCAACCCTTTTAATGCCGCATCAACTAAGCCAAAACCACTGTTGTATCGTAACCTGCCCGCCACACGGAGGTTTTTTTCTTTACCTGCGTCGTTAAAGTGCCAATAATCTCGTGTACCTAATAGACAACTGTGTTTATCAAGTTCAGACAATGAGTGAGGTAATCCATATTTATTTAAATAGGCTGGTGATGCGCAAACATAGTTTGTACGCTCAGCTAACTTTTTTGCCATCATAGAAGAGTCACTTAATTTTCCTAAACGAATAGCTAAATCAAAGCTTTCATCAACTAAATCAAGTTGCTGATTGCTTAAATAAGCAGTAATCTCAATATCGTTATATTGCTTCATAAAATCATTTGTCAGAGGCAATATTTGTTGTTCTCCATAGGTTATAGGAGCCGTTAACTTAATTTTCCCTTGAGGTTTCGATTGTAAATTAGTAACTGCTCTTTCAGCAGCATCTAGTCCATCAAGCACTCCACGACAGTGTTGATAAAAAATTCTCCCTTCTTCGGTAAGCGATACCTTACGGGTCGTGCGATAAAAAAGTTTAATATTAAGGCGCTGTTCTAACGCATTTACCTGACGACTAACCTGAGCGGTTGATATAGCCAATTTTTTTGATGCTTGCGTAAAGCTCTCTGTCTCTGCAACATTGACAAACTCACTAATACCTTCCCATTGCATGATTATTACCTATATGTAAAAGTTATTTACTAAATTAGTATATTATCATTATTTTAGAAATAGATATAATAGACCAAATAAAGGAAAGTATGATGTGGCATAGCCAAGCGATGCGTGATTTTAAGAAAGTTTATTAGCGCTTATAGAAAAAGTAAGTAATACCTTAACCGCATACAGCATTGAAATACATTTATTGGCCTAGACTTATATCTCTAGGCCAAGAACCAATTAAAGTTTATTAATATGAAAGTGAGAATCAATATGACAGATCAATTTATTAAATCAAAAGCCGCCATTGCTTGGGGCCCTAATCAACAATTATCTGTGGAAGAGATTGATGTCATGCTTCCGCGTAAAGGTGAAGTATTGATAAAAGTTATTGCATCAGGTGTTTGTCATACTGATGCATTTACTTTATCGGGTGATGATCCAGAAGGAATATTTCCGGTAATTTTAGGTCACGAAGGTGGCGGTATCGTTGAACAAGTCGGTGAAGGCGTTACTAGTGTACAAGTAGGTGATCATGTTATTCCATTATACACACCAGAATGTGGCGAATGTAAATTCTGTCTATCGGGTAAAACTAACCTTTGTCAAAAAATCCGTGAAACTCAAGGTAAAGGGCTAATGCCAGATGGCACCACGCGTTTTTATAAAGATGGCCAACCTATCTTTCATTATATGGGTTGCTCAACCTTTTCTGAATACACGGTATTACCTGAGATCTCGCTAGCGAAAGTGAATAAAGCAGCACCATTAGAAGAAGTTTGTTTACTTGGCTGCGGTGTAACCACAGGCATGGGTGCGGTTATGAATACGGCAAAAGTTGAAGAAGGTGCCACGGTAGCAATATTTGGTTTAGGTGGTATTGGTTTGTCAGCTGTTATTGGCGCAGCCATGGCAAAAGCGAGTCGCATAATTGCTATCGATATCAATGAAAGTAAATTTGAGCTAGCAAAAAAATTAGGCGCAACAGATTTTATTAATCCCAAAGATTATGACAAGCCAATTCAAGATGTAATTGTTGAAATGACTGACGGTGGCGTTGATTACTCATTTGAATGTATTGGTAACGTAAATCTAATGCGTTCAGCATTAGAGTGTTGTCATAAAGGTTGGGGTGAATCTGTTGTGATAGGGGTTGCTGGTGCAGGACAAGAAATATCAACACGACCATTTCAATTAGTTACCGGGCGTGTATGGCGTGGCTCTGCATTTGGTGGTGTTAAAGGCCGTTCTGAGTTACCTGATTATGTAGAACGTTACTTGCAGGGTGAATTCAAATTAAGTGACTTTATTACCCATACCATGGGACTTGAAGATATTAATGAGTCATTTGAATTAATGCATAAAGGCGAGAGTATTCGCAGTGTTATTCATTTCGACAAATAATCATCATTTAACAGCCTTACTGAATCACGTAGATTCAGTAAGGCTGTTTTTTAAGGTATTGCTATGACAATTGAAAATTTAAGTATTAATAAAAGTTTTGGTGGTTGGCACAAACAATACAGCCATTACTCAAAAACAGTGAACTGCGATATGCGTTTTGCAATTTACTTGCCACCACAAGCATCAAATAATAATAAAATACCAGTATTGTATTGGTTATCAGGTCTAACATGCACAGATGAAAATTTTATGCAAAAAGCTGGTGCACTGCGTATTGCTGCCGAATTAGGCATCGCTATCGTTGCACCTGATACTAGCCCTCGTGGTGCTGATGTCGCTGATGATGAAGGATATGATTTGGGTCAAGGTGCAGGGTTTTATGTAAATGCTACGCAAGCACCTTGGAATCGTCATTTTCAAATGTACGATTATGTCGTGAATGAATTGCCTGAGCTCATTGAAACGACTTTCCCCGTTTCAAATAAACGCTCTATTGCTGGACATTCTATGGGTGGACATGGCGCATTAACGATTGCCATGCTAAATCCTGAACGTTATAGCTCAATGTCGGCATTTAGTCCTATCAGCAACCCGTTGAACTGTCCATGGGGACAAAAAGCATTTACTGCTTATCTAGGTAAAGATAAAACCAATTGGGTTAAGCATGATGCGAGTGAGTTAATGAGACAAGCGACACATTTTGTGCCGGGTAAAGTTGATCAAGGCACTGCTGATGATTTTTTGATTGAACAACTAAAACCAGAAATGTTAGCAGCCGCGGCCAAAATTAATAACTATCCTTTGGAGGTGAATCTTCATGATGGTTATGATCATAGTTACTATTTTATATCGAGCTTTATTGAAGAACATTTACGCTTTCATGCGGATCACTTAAGCAAATAAATAACCTATTGCTGTCTAGTGAATTTATGGTGATTATTCAAATAAATGAAAGGGTGTGTTTGGTATTGGACTTCTAAGGGATGAAAAAGTTTTAATCTATTTCTATCACTAAATGCGAAGTAGGGTAAGCGCAACAAGTGAGAATTTCGTTGTCGCCAACATAAGCTAATGGGTACTGTTTATATCCAACAGTACCCTCTTTTAACAAGCAGCGACAAGCGCCACAAAATCCATCACGACAATGAAAGTGCGACTCTATATTTTCTCTTTCTAAGGCATTAAGTATAGTTTTATCTTCTTCGAGGAACGATATTTCACGATCCTCAATAGTAATACTAAAAGACATAAAAGTTATAAGTCGAAATCGTCAAAATCATCAGCATTAACCGTTGAATCAACCTGACCAACTAAATAGCTTGATATTTCAGTCTCTTGAGGAGCTACTTGTACATTGTCACTAACTAAATATGCGTTCATCCATGGTAACGGGTTACTTTTTATGTTGAAAGGGGCTTTAAAACCAATAGCGGTTAAACGCTGATTTGAAATATATTCAATGTATTGATTTAAAATCTCAGCATTTAAACCAATCATAGAGCCATCTTTGAATAAGTACTGTGCCCATTCTTTTTCTTGTTCTACTACATCAAGGAAAATTTGCAATCCAGCATCGCGCATATCCTCACTGATTTGTTTCATTTCAGGGTCGTCTTTACCACTCATCCAGTTATTTAAAATATGTTGAGTGCCTGTTAAATGTAACGCTTCATCACGCGCTATTAGCTTAATTATCTTAGCATTACCTTCGAGTAATTCGCGTTCAGCAAAGGCAAAAGAACAAGCGAAGCTGACATAAAATCGAATAGCTTCAAGCGCATTTACTGAGCAAACGGCAAGATATAAACGTTCTTTCAACTTACGGGTGCTGACCTCAATACTGCGACCTTCAACTTCATACGTACCATCACCTTGTGATTGTAATAATTGTGTTGTTAAAATCACGTCATCAAAATATTTCGCTATGCTAGTCGCACGTTTTAAAATAGCAGGGTTAACAATTATATCATCAAATACTTCACCAGGATTGGTGAACAAGTTCCGTAAAATATGAGTATAAGAACGAGAGTGAATAGTTTCACTAAATGCCCATGTTTCTACCCATGTTTCTACTTCAGGTAAAGAGACTAAAGGTAATAAAACAGCATTTACAGAGCGAGCTGCCATAGAATCTAAGAGTGTTTGATACTTTAAATTAGAAATAAAGATATGTTTTTCAGAGTCAGTTAAATTTTGCCAATCTGCTCTATCTTTTGATACATCGACTTCTTCGGGACGCCAAAAGAATGATAATTGCTTTTCAATTAACTTTTCAAAAGCCATATAGCGCTGTTGATCATAGCGAGACACATTTACGCTATTACCTAAGAACATTGGTTCTAATAGAGCATTATTTGGGGTTTGGTTAAACGTAGTGTACGTCATTTATTGCTATTCCTTAAAGTATCACCACTATAATCTGATAAGGGTGACAAAAAGCCTAGAATTACTTAGGCTCATATAATTGCGAATTGTTGTTATGATTCTTGTTGAGTATAGCTAGTTAAATCTTACATGCGCCGCCGGCACAGTCATCGTCTTCAACTTCAACATTATCACTGGCACCATCACGTGTGTTATGATAGTACATGGTTTTAATGCCAAGTTTATAGGCAGTTAAAATGTCTTTTAGTATTTGTTTAATAGGTACTTTACCACCATCAAATTTAGCTGGGTCGTAATTGGTATTTGCTGAAATAGTTTGATCAATAAATTTCTGCATAATTCCTACTAGCTCTAAATAACCTTCATTACTTGGAATGTTCCACAGTAATTCATAGTTTTGTTTAAGCTTTTTATACTCAGGAACTACTTGTTTTAAAACACCATCTTTACTTGCTTTTATACTAATTAAACCGCGCGGTGGCTCTATACCGTTTGTGGCATTAGATATTTGGGATGAGGTTTCTGATGGCATTAAGGCAGATACAGTTGAATTTCTTACACCAAACTCTTTTATGCTAGCACGTAATGATTCCCAGTCTAAATGCAAAGGTTCACCAGTAATACCATCAATCGTTTTTTTGTAGGTATCAATAGGTAATATACCTTGTGATAATCGCGTTTCATTAAACTTAGGACAAGCACCTTGTTCTTTTGCAAGTATATTGGTGGCTTTCAATAAATAAAACTGAATCGCTTCAAAGGTTCTATGGGTTAAATTGTTAGCACTACCATTTGAGTAGTACAGACCATTTTTTGCTAAATAATAGGCGTAGTTAATAACACCTATACCTAATGTTCTACGAGCTAAACTTGCATTTTTAGCCGCAGGAATAGGGTAATCTTGATAATCAAGTAAGCTATCAAGCGCACGCACAGCTAAGTCAGCTAAACCTTCTAATTCATCTAAAGAATCTATTGCACCTAAATTGAAAGCAGATAATGTACATAGTGCTATTTCACCATTTTCATCATTAACATCTTTCATTGGCTTAGTTGGTAGTGCAATTTCTAAGCACAAGTTACTCTGACGAATAGGTGCTTTACTTGGTTCAAACGGGCTATGCGTATTACAGTGGTCAACATTTTGTAAATAAATGCGACCTGTACTTGCACGTTCTTGCGCAAATAACGTAAACAATTCTATTGCTTTAATACGTTTTTTACGAATTGATTCGTCATTTTCGTATTGAACATAAAGTTGTTCAAATTTTTCTTGATCTTCAAAAAAGGCATCATAAAGACCTGGAACATCACTTGGGCTAAATAAAGTGATATACCCGCCTTTTATTAAGCGTTGATACATTACTTTGTTAAATTGCACACCATAGTCTAAATGACGAACGCGGTTTTCTTCAACGCCTCGGTTATTCTTCAGTACAAGTAAACTTTCAACTTCTAAATGCCAAAGTGGATAGAATAACGTGGCAGCACCGCCTCGAACACCGCCTTGAGAGCAGCTTTTAACCGCTGTTTGAAAGTGTTTATAAAAAGGAATACAGCCAGTATGAAAAGCCTCACCGTTACGAATAGCACTACCTAAAGCACGAATACGACCTGCGTTTACGCCGATTCCGGCGCGCTGTGATACATATTTAACTATTGCACTAGAAGCGGCATTGATTGAATCTAATGAATCATCACATTCAATCAATACACATGAAGAAAATTGACGGGTTGGTGTACGTACACCGGCCATTATTGGTGTGGGCAGTGATAATTTAAAGGTTGAAATAGCATTATAAAAGCCTTCAACATAACCTAATCTAGTTTCTTTGGGGTATTTGGCAAACAAGCAAGCAGCCACTAAAATATATAAAAACTGAGCGCTTTCATAAATTTCACCGTTCACACGGTTCTGAACAAGGTATTTGCCTTCAAGTTGTTTTATCGCAGCATAACTAAAGTTTAGATCACGGGTATGATCTAAAAATAATGACATATGCTCAAAATCACTTTCATCATAATCAACTAGTAAGTGTTGATCATATTTACCTGATTCTACTAATTTAACGACATGATCATAAAGTTTAGGTGGCTCAAATTGGCCATAGGCTTTCTTACGTAGATGAAATACTGCAAGCCTAGCTGATAAGTACTGATAATCAGGTGTTTCTTCTGATATTAAATCAGCAGCAGCCTTGATTATGGTCTCATGAATATCTTCAGTTTTAATACCATCATAAAATTGAATGTGTGATTTAAGCTCCACTTGAGAAACAGAAACGTCTTCTAGGCCTGCTGCTGCCCAAGCAATAACACGGTGTATTTTTTCTAAATCGATGGGTTCTTTTTCGCCATTGCGCTTGGTAACAAAAAGATTATTATTCATGAAAGACCTGTGATGTAAATAGTAACTAATTTTTTAGTATGCTTATATCAGTACGGATAAGTGATAACGCTTATAACTGAAAAAGCCCTTTGTTTTTATTATTTCCCTGAGTACGCTTAAAAAAGCCAAACGCACAACATCTAGGGTTTATTATAAAGCCAAGCACAAGATAGTGAGGTTTTGGCTTGAATGCAAGCGATAAAAAGCTAGGTTTCTGGTTGACTTTTTACGGAGTTAATAAGGGTTAGTAACAACTAACCTTGCGAGGTTAATTTGTTTAGCAATTTACTAAAAGCAATATTTTTCTGTAAGTTTTTTTTAGCTGAAAATATTTTAATTGATTTTTGTGTTCCTATATATCAAATCGAAATATAAAAAAATAAACATATATTTAACAGTTACTTAGGTTGATGTGTGCTTATTGTTTATAGTTTGCTCAACTTGCTTAAAAAGTAAAACGTATGTTTTTAATTTCTACACTTTCTGACAACAAAGAATATAATTAACGTCTAAATCGGCTATCAATTTATGGTTTTCCGTAAGAGGGTTATAGTGAATGCCACTAGCATCAATGCATTTCAATTGACTTTCTTCAGCCCATGCGATTAATTGTGAAGGTTTAATGAACTTATCATGATCATGTGTTCCATCAGGAACTAACTTAAATATTTTCTCTGCTGCTAATATGGCCAGTAGATAAGATTTAACTGTTTTATTTAATGTTGAAAAAAATACTAAACCGCCTGGTTTTACCAACTGTGCACAAGCATGAATCACAGAAGCAGGATCAGGTACATGTTCAAGCATTTCCATACAAGTAACCATGTCAAATGTTTCACTGCACTGTTGTGCTTTTTCTTCAGCAGTAATTTTTTCGTAATTAATGGTTAAGCTAGACTCTAGTGCGTGTAGTTTTGCAACATTGAGTGGCTCGCCGCCCATATCGATACCTGTCACTGTAGCACCTAATTTAGCTAACGATTCTGTTAATATTCCACCGCCACAACCGACATCGATTACTTTCTTAGAAAACAACTCTTGTTTTTGTTCTGCTATATGTTGGCAAATAAATTGAACTCTTAAGGGGTTAACCTGATGTAGTGGTTTAAAGTCACCGTTTAGATCCCACCACTGGCTAGCAATTTGTTCAAATTTAGCAATTTCTTCTTCATTTACATTAGGCACGCTTTTATTTTCAGTCATGAGGTAATCTAGTTGAAATACAGATGATCGGATTCTAAACGAAACTTTTAGTTATACCAATCAAATTAATGAATTAATGGCTCAACTTTATTTCAACATAAGTAATGAGAATAAATTTTCAAGAACAAGACGCTTGATTGAGTAATAGCGAGCCATCGGGATTGAAAACAGCGATGTTATCGGATTTTCACCACTTTTAAAGATCGCTTATGATTGATATCAGACAAAGCATAAACGACGGATAAAGTAATGAAATAGATCAATAAATGTGTTTTTAGCTCATTTTGTAAGCATAAACAGTAGGCTTATTTTATCGTAACAAAAAGCCCATCAAAACGGCCAAATAAAGCTGTTTGGCATCAACAAAAACTATGCTAATATGCCGCGTTGATTTATGTTTGTTATGAAAAGATAATAATAAAAATCTAAGCGATTTTATAGTTACGTTTTAAGTTAAGGGATACATCTATTTATGTCAGATCTGGCCAAAGAAATAGTACCAGTAAATATTGAAGATGAGTTAAAAACTTCCTATCTAGATTATGCCATGAGCGTTATTGTTGGGCGTGCATTGCCTGACGTACGTGATGGTTTAAAACCTGTACACCGTCGCGTATTGTTCGCTATGGAAGTGCTGGGTAATGATTGGAATAAATCTTATAAAAAGTCAGCCCGTGTGGTTGGTGATGTTATCGGTAAATATCATCCTCATGGTGATACTGCGGTTTACGATACTATTGTTCGTATGGCACAACCTTTCTCACTCCGCTATATGTTAGTAGATGGCCAAGGTAACTTTGGTTCAGTTGATGGTGATAGTGCAGCGGCAATGCGTTATACCGAAATTCGTATGTCTAAAATTGCTCACTCTATCTTAGCTGATTTAGACAAAGAAACGGTTGATTTTGTACCTAACTATGATGGTACAGAACATATTCCAGCAGTTATGCCAACGCGTATTCCTAACCTACTGGTCAATGGTAGCTCGGGTATTGCGGTTGGTATGGCAACTAATATTCCACCACATAACTTGACTGAAGTTGTTAATGCTTGTTTAGCACTGATTGAAAATAGTGACATTTCTTTTGAAGAACTATTAACACATATACCAGGGCCAGATTTTCCCACTGCCGGAATAATCAGCGGCCGTGCAGGTATTGAAGAAGCTTACCGTACAGGGCGTGGTAAAATAAAAATTCGTGCTCGCGCTGATATTGAAGTGAATGAAAGTACTGGTAAAGAAACCATTGTTGTACATGAATTACCATACCAAGTGAATAAAGCTCGCCTGATTGAAAAAATGGCTGAGCTGGTTAAAGAAAAACGTCTTGAAGGTATTTCAGCGCTACGTGATGAGTCTGATAAAGACGGTATGCGTATGGTTATTGAGGTCAAACGTGGTGAAGTGGGTGAAGTTGTTTTAAATAACCTATATAAGCTAACACAAATGCAAGTGTCTTTTGGTTTCAATATGGTGGCATTGACTAATGGTCAACCAAAAATATTCAATATAAAAGAAATGTTAGAAGCGTTTGTGCTGCATCGCCGTGAAGTAGTTACACGCCGTACTATTTTTGAATTGCGAAAAGCCCGTGAACGTGCCCATTTACTTGAAGGTTTATCAATTGCCCTGGCAAATATAGACCCTATCATAGAATTAATTAAAACCTCACCAACACCAAGTGAAGCGAAAACAGCGTTAATTTCGCGTGGTTGGGATTTAGGTAATGTTGCAGACATGCTTAGTGCAGCCGGCAATGATGCGGCACGACCTGAATGGCTAGAGCCAGAATTCGGTATTCTTGAAAATAAATATTATTTAACACCTGTTCAAGCGCAAGCCATTTTAGATTTACGTTTGCACAAATTAACCGGTTTAGAACATGAAAAAATTCTAGCTGAATACAAAGGCTTGCTAGATATCATTGCAGAGTTGATGCATATTCTTGCAGAACCGTCACGTTTAATGGAAATTATTTGCGAAGAGCTTGAAGCTATTCGTGACGAATTTGGTGATGAACGCCGTACAGAAATTACTAATGCGTCTCATGATTTGTCATTAGAAGATTTAATCACCGAAGAAGATGTGGTGGTAACACTTTCTCATGAAGGTTATGTGAAATACCAAATACTTTCAGATTACCAAGCACAAAAACGTGGTGGTAAAGGCAAAGCGGCAACTAAGATGAAAGAAGAAGATTTCATCGAACGCTTGTTGATTGCTAATACCCACGATACTATTTTATGCTTCTCAAATCGTGGTAAATTATATTGGTTAAAAGTATATCAATTACCACTGGCAAGTCGTACTGCGCGTGGTCGTCCAATTGTTAATATATTACCACTTGAAAATGATGAACGAATTACCGCTATTTTACCGGTACGTGAATATGAAGATGATAAGTACATCATCATGGCAACAGCATCAGGTACAGTGAAGAAAACAGCATTAACTGCTTATAAGAATCAAAGAGCTAACGGTATTATTGCGCTTAATTTACGTGATGATGATACTTTAATTGGGGTCGATATTACTGATGGTAATAATGACATCATGCTATTTTCTGATGCGGGTAAAGTTGTTCGTTTCAATGAGAAAGTTCGTGATAGTGAAACGGGTGAAATAAAAACTGATCCTGAAACAGGTGAGCAGCGTTGGGCATTAAAACCTATCGGTAGAACGGGTACCGGTGTTCGTGGTATTAAGCTTGAAGGCGAGCAAAAAGTTGTCTCATTAATCGTGCCTAAAAATGATGGCCCTATTTTAACTATCACTGAAAATGGTTATGGTAAACGTACTGATTTAATCGAATATCCAGCGAAAAGTAGAGCAACCAAAGGTGTTGTTTCTATTAAGGTCAGCGAACGTAATGGTAAAGTTGTTGGTGCCGTACAAGTAGAAGATCTTGATGAAATAATGGTTATTACCGATAATGGTACTCTAGTACGTACTCGCGTAAATGAAGTCAGCGTTATTGGTCGTAATACGCAAGGTGTTCGTTTAATTCGTACGGTAGAAGGTGAGCATGTTGTTGCCTTACAACGTATTGATGAAATTGAAGAACCAGCTATGCTTGAAGGTGAAAGTGTTGAAGGAGAAGTAACTAATCAGGCAGATGATACCTCTACTGAGCATGATGCATCGAAACACAATCCAGAGCAAAGTGCTCAACAAGCTGATGAAGATAGCCAGATAGATGACGAACAAGAGTAGTCATCGTTAACAGCAAAAAAAGGGCGGCTAATAACCGCCTTTTTTATGTTCAGGGTGAACGGTATTTCGCGGTCACATGACGTTACAAGGATGTAGCTTTTTAGACTATGCAGGAGCAATTGTCCTGATGTGAAAGAGCGTGTATTACGTTAATTATAAATGTAATTTTATTTGAGAGTTAGAAAATGTCTGAAGTGTTTAATTTTTGTGCCGGTCCTGCAATGTTACCAACAGCAGTAATGCTAAAAGCGCAAGGTGAGTTTATTAATTGGAATAATACCGGCAGTTCTGTCATGGAATTAAGCCACCGTAGTGGTATCTATATGGAAATGGCAGCGAAAGCAGAGGCTGATTTACGCGAATTAATGGTAATTCCTGACAATTATAAAGTTTTATTTTGTCATGGTGGTGGCCGAGGTCAATTTTCTGCAGTACCGCTAAATTTGTTGCCTCAAGGTAAATCCGCAGACTATATTGTTAATGGCTCGTGGTCAAAAGCAGCAGCAGTTGAGGCTAAAAACTTTGGCAAAATTAACGTGGTTAATATCCGTGAAGAGCACGATGACGGTGAAACTTGTCTTATTCCTAATGATAAATGGCCATTAAACAGTGATGCTGCTTATGTACATTATTGTCCAAATGAAACGGTTGATGGTATAGAGATTAATTATATACCTGAAACTAATGGCATACCTTTGGTTGCTGATATGTCATCAACCATTTTATCTCATGAAATTGATGTCACTAAATTTGGCCTTATTTACGCTGGCGCTCAAAAAAATATTGGTCCATCTGGCTTAACTATTATAATTGTTCGTGAAGATTTGCTTGGTAATGCGCAACTAGCAACACCTTGTATTATGAATTACAAAACCTGTGCTGATAATGATTCTATGTACAACACTCCACCTACTTATGCATGGTATTTAGCGGGTTTAGTTTTTCAGTGGCTAAAAGATTTAGGTGGTATAAAGGCCATTGCTAAAGTAAACCAAGCAAAAGCTGAATTGTTGTATCAAACAATCGATGGTAGTGATTTTTATAATAACAATATTGAAGTCCAATATCGCAGTAAAATGAACATCCCATTTTGGCTTAAAGATGAAAGTCTAAATGATAAGTTTTTAACACAAGCAGAACAACAGGGCTTAATGGCGCTTCAAGGTCATAGAATTGTTGGCGGCATGCGTGCAAGTATATACAATGCTATGCCAATTGAAGGTGTGCAAGCATTAGTCGATTTTATGCAACAATTTGAAAAGAGGATGAGATAAAGTGGAGCAGTTAACATTAAACCCAATAGGTAGAATTAACGGCGAAGTTTTTTTACCAGGTTCTAAAAGCTTATCTAATCGCGCATTGTTAATTGCTGCATTAGCGAACGGCGTAACTAAAATCACCAACTTATTGGTTAGTGATGACATTAACCATATGCTAAATGCGTTAAAAAAGCTTGGTATTGAATATACCCTAAGTGATTGCGGTACCGAGTGTACTGTTATCGGAAATAATGGTTTTTTCAAAACTAAAGAGCCATTGGAACTATTCTTAGGTAACGCAGGTACCGCAATGCGCCCATTGTGTGCAGCCCTTGCAGCGAGTGAAGGTGAATATATCTTAACTGGCGAACCAAGAATGAAAGAACGGCCAATCGGTCATTTAGGTGATGCATTGGCGCAGCTTAATGCCGATATAGAATACTTAGAAAACAAAAATTACCCACCAGTAAAAATAACGGGTAAAACGTTGACAGGAAATTCAGTGAGCATTGATGGCTCAATATCGAGTCAGTTTTTAACCGCAATTTTGATGATAACACCTTTGTTAGGGACAGATACCGATATAGAAATTGACGGTGAATTAGTCTCTAAGCCATATATTGATATTACCCTTGATATTATGCAAAGGTTTGGTGTTAACGTACAGAATAATGACTATAAGTCTTTCAATGTTAAAGGAGGCCAGTCATACCAGGCTTTAGAAAGGTATATGGTTGAAGGAGATGCCTCATCAGCGTCATATTTTTTAGCGGCAGGGGCTATTAAAGGCGGCAAAATTACCGTGCATGGCGTTGGTAAACTAAGTGTCCAGGGAGATAAGCATTTTGCTGATGTTCTTGAAAAGATGGGGGCGGAGGTTTGCTGGAATGATGAGTCAATTACTGTTGTTGGCAAACCGTTAACTGCAGTTGATATGGATATGAATCATATCCCTGATGCAGCCATGACCATTGCAACCACAGCACTTTTTGCTACAGGCACAACAACTATTCGAAATGTTTACAACTGGCGCGTAAAAGAGACTGATCGATTAAGCGCTATGGCTACCGAGCTAAGAAAGGTAGGTGCTGATGTGATTGAAGGTGAAGATTATATTTCTATTACGCCACCTAAGGTTCTTAAACATGCTGAAATTGATACTTATGACGATCATAGAATAGCTATGTGTTTTTCTCTCGTTGCCTTAAGCGATACCCCCGTTACTATTAATGATCCTAAGTGTACGGCAAAAACATTTCCTGACTATTTTAACAAGTTAGCGCAAGTATCTTGCTAATACCAATTTGGTATAAATATTTTACATAAAAGAGTATAAAAGTATTTTTACGCGATTTTATCAAATAAATCCCGTATAATTCCGCCGATTTTCGATGTTAGGGGAAAAATGTATGCAGGAAAGCATTCCAGTTATAACCATTGATGGCCCAAGCGGGGCAGGCAAAGGAACAGTTGCTAGAATTGTCGCTGAGCAGCTAGGTTGGCACTTACTTGACAGTGGTGCTATTTATCGCGTACTTGCCGTAGCAACTCAGCATCATCATGTTAGTGTAGACACTGAAGAGCCACTTATTCCTATGGCCGCGCATTTAGATGTACAATTTGAAATCAGTAGCCAGGGCGAAGGAAAAATTATTTTAGAAGGCGAAAATGTCACGAATACTATTCGTAGCGAAGAAATTGGTGCACTAGCATCTAAAGTTGCTGCATTTCCGCGTGTACGTGAAGCTTTATTACGTCGACAACGCGCTTTTTGTGTTACACCAGGCTTAGTTGCTGATGGTCGAGATATGGGAACCGTGGTGTTTTCAAATGCACCAGTAAAGGTTTTTTTGACCGCAAGTGCTGAAGAGAGAGCCGAACGACGATTTAATCAGTTGAAAGAGAAAGGGTTTGATGTTAAAATCGGGCGCCTTTTGGATGACATACGTCAACGAGATGAGCGAGATAGCAGCCGAAAAGTTGCCCCGCTTGTTCCTGCAGAAGGAGCGTTAATCGTTGACTCTACTAACCTTTCCATACAGGAAGTGGTTAATAAAGTCCTTTCATTTGCGAATGGAAAATTAACATAAATCTTTACCTTTTATTTATCAGGTAAAATTAACTAAAGCTTACGTCAAGGATGTACCGAAGCTAATTTAACAACCCCATGAGACATGAAGTCGATTGGATTAATAACTGAGTTATAAACAAGTTATGATGGAAAATTTTGCAGAACTTTTTGAAGAAAGTTTAAAAGAAATCGAAACACGCCCTGGTTCAATTATCAAAGGCACAATCGTTGCTGTTAACAAAGACAATGTTATTGTTGATGCAGGCCTTAAATCTGAGAGTGTTATCTCAATTGATCAATTCAAAAGCGCTACTGGTGAAGTAGAAGTTGTTGTTGGCGATCAAGTTGATGTATCACTTAAAGCAACTGATGATGGTTTCGGTGAAACAGTTCTTTCACGTGATGATGCTAAGCGTCATGAAGCATGGCAAGTACTTGAAAAAGCCTACGAAGAAAAAGAAACTGTTATCGGTGTTATTAACGGTAAAGTTAAAGGTGGTTTCACGGTTGAAGTTAGCAATATTCGTGCTTTCTTACCGGGTTCATTAGTAGATGTACGTCCAGTACGTGACACTGCTCACCTTGAAGGTAAAGATTTAGAATTCAAAGTTATTAAGCTTGATCAAAAGCGTAATAACGTAGTTGTTTCACGTCGTGCTGTTATCGAAGC
>MAAC01018449.1_pt1 | contig 38378 bp, 39 predicted proteins | sample 1115981 | NCBI WGS metagenome assembly MAAC01 (sample SAMN04961126, study PRJNA320927) | seawater metagenome | isolation source: sample BD02T64 sea water enriched with oil for 64 days | place: USA:Gulf of Mexico | collected 2013-07-27 | reverse complement strand
TGGTGCCCAGGGGCGGAATCGAACCACCGACACGAGGATTTTCAATCCACTGCTCTACCCCTGAGCTACCCGGGCACGGGAAGGCTTATCACCTTGGGTGTGGGCGTTCTATGCCGTGTTCGCCACCGTGTCCAGAGACTTTTTCCAAGAAAAAAATTAATGTTTGACCTGCAGTTCATTATCATATTTTTCTAATGCGTTTTCAATACCTTCTAAGTATCGGCTGGGCACCGCGTATGTTCCGTTGAACCATTTTCCGAGATCGATATCGGCGCAACGTTTGCTGCAAAATGACCGATAGGATGTGGTGGTCTCACCGTCGCATATTGGACAACTCATGCCAGCACCTCATTCAGAATTCCCTGCAAGGCAACCCGTCCGCGCTTACGCTGCAATTCATAGTGACCAAGCGGCGTCCACCCCACCAACAGTGTCTCCTCGCCGTCAGCACGAAAGGCAGCACGCAGGGCCGTTTCAAAGGCGCGGCGGTCCTTTTTGGGCATCGGAGCCAGATCCAGTACGATCTGGCCGCCAAGCCCCCGCAAACGCAAAGCACGCGGTAGCACTTTGGCACAGGCCATATTGGCCTTGATGCCGGCCGCCAGAGAGACGTCAGACCCGGTGTTCACATCCACGGCCACTAACGCCCGAGTCGGCTCCACATACAGAAAGGCACCTCCGGACAGTGGCTCATGAATGCCTCGAGCGACCTCTAAAGCTTCCAGCACCCCATGATGCTCAAATCCGCCAGCCTCGCGCTCGATTTCAGCCGCCTCGGACCAATCCCGCCAGGCCAACAGGTGGGGCGTGTCGCCCTCAGTTAGCGCCTGTGGCTCTTGCCCCTCATCTGCCATGACCGCGGCCGCCATGTCAGCCATTGCGGCGATGTCCTCGGTAATTTCATCTGTATCAGCCCCATTGCAGGCCGATCGCAGGATCAACCCGTGTTCGCTGTCGCCCATGACCTCATGTGCAATTTCCAGCAGACGGTCGCGCTCAACCTCGTCACGGATCGACCGCGAGATGTTCAGGCCGGGTGCTTCAGGGGTAACAATTGCATAGCGGCTTTTGAACAGGATCTTTTGGGTGACTGGAATCGCCTTACCGTCCTCTGCATAGCCAGTGACTTGCACCAATAACATCTGTCCCGGAGCCAACCCTTTGACCTGACGCAGAAACGCCGGACCATCCGGGGTGCTCAGGAACATCCCGCCCTGACCTTTGACCGGACGGTCGGCCCGGGCCCGGTAGATGGTGCCAACCGTCGGCAGATCGCTTTCGATCAGGACGTCGTCCAGCTTGCCATTGACCATCAGCGCGGCAGCTTCACGGCCCTTCAGGTGGTCGAGTATAATGGTGCGGCCCTTCATTCGGCGGCCTCCTTATGCAGTGGGTAGCCCGCAGTCTGTAGCAGGTTAGCGGTTTCGGCCAATGGCAGGCCAACAATGCCGGTGAACGAGCCACTGATCCAGGGAATAAGCGCGCCTGCAGGGCCCTGGATGGCATAACCACCAGCCTTACCCTGCCAGTCATTGCCGGCAAGATAGGCGTTTAACTCTGGGTCAGACAGCCGTTTCATCCGGACCTGAGACACCACGTCTTTTTCCCAGACCTTATCGCCGCGTCGCAGAGCGATTGCCGTGATCACCCGATGACGACGCCCTGACAGGGCGAGCAGAAATTCGGCGGCTTCACCGACATCTGCTGGTTTACCCAGAATACGCCGACCCAAGGCGACAGTGGTGTCAGCACAAAGCACCAGATCATCATCATTGGCCTGGACAGCCCTAACCTTCTCACGGGCAATGCGACAGCAATAGCCCCGTGGCAGTTCGGCCTTTCGCGGGGTCTCATCGATATCTGGTGGTCGCACATCATCCGGAGTGATTCCCAGTTGCGCCAACAGCTCCAGCCGCCGTGGGCTGCCTGATCCCAGAATGAATGCCATCACTGACCCTCTTTTCTAATTCGGACCAGCTCCAATGGGATCAGCCCATACCAAAAGCTACTGCACAGCGCAGGCAACCTTCTTCTTGTTTAAAACACCTCCGGCGGAGGCCTCGGTCTTGCGTCAGCAATGCCGAATAACAAAAGCCCGGCGGATAGGCCGGGCTTTGGTCATCAATCAGGATCACGCTTACTTAAAGCGATAGTTGATCCGTCCCTTGGTCAGGTCGTAAGGTGTCATTTCCACCTGAACCTTGTCGCCAGCCAGAACACGGATGCGGTTCTTGCGCATCTTGCCTGCCGTATGTGCGATGATCTCATGGCCGTTTTCCAGCTCGACCCGAAACGTCGCATTGGGCAAGAGTTCCTTCACGACACCGGGAAATTCGAGCGTGTCTTCCTTGGCCATGTTCTCTCCATTTTTGGTTACTCCCGCTGATATGCGGGACGTGCGCTTAAATGAGGGCTTTTGGGCAGGTTTTCAAGGGTGCAATCACCCCAGATGGCTAATAGTGACCGATTTCACCCGATCATCCTGCTCGCCCCAATGACTGCGGTGTAAAACCTGCCCGTCAGCACGGACATGGGCGATGTCAGCAAGGTCAACTTCGGCCATCGTCCAACCTGGTTTGTTCAACTCGCCCTCAGCCAGAACACCTGTCGCCGGGAAACCAGAATCAGGTGGCCCAAAGATACCGCCCATTCCCACATTCATGTCCACTGCAGCCGACCACTCGGCAGGTCCAACCACCGAGGCCATGGCCGTCACGCACTGGCTCTCCATCGCCCGTGCCATTGCACCAATACGGACCCGCCAATACCCCGCCAACGCCTCTGTGCAGGACGGCACCAGAACGATATCCGCATCACGCAGTGCGCGACCTAACAAAGGGAACTCAGAGTCATAACAGGTAAGGACGCCGATTTTACCTAGCGCAGTTTCAAACAGCTTCAATGGTCCGCCCGAGAGAACATTCCAATTGTCACGCTCCGACCGTGTCATGATCTGCTTGTCCTGATGGTCGCGCAGCCCGGCTGGAGTGTAGAACTCCGCTCTATTCACCGGTCTCGCCAAATCACAGTTCACCGGCGCGGAGCCGCCAAGGATATGTACGCCATGTTCAGCCGCCAGCTGCAGATGCAACGCCGCGACCTCCTCCATCCGGTCCGAAACCGCATGAATAGAACGCTCCAGATCCGCCGCTACGGCTGCGCCGTCCAGCGTCGCAAGCTCCATCGCAGCATATTCGGGAAACACCAGCAAGTCCGCTCCCTGGCTCGCGGCATCAGCAACCCAAGTGGCTATTTTATCTTCGTATTGAGCCCAACTATCAAGCCAGTCGAGCGGATAAGCGGCGGTGGCGATCTTCATGGGCAACCTTTCTAGGAGTTTGGAGTTGAGCTAAAGCCGAACGACCAAGGAATACAACGCTCACATCACGCTTTTTCTAGCAATATCAAAACATAAGGTTGGCCTGAAAATTGGCTTCCCGGCAGCGCCGTTATGGAGTTTGCGTCGGCGCCCCCCACCGACGGGTCAGATGATGAATGATCTGATCACGGGTTTGCCGGTAACTGTCCAGTTTGGCAGAGCGGCTTTCGCCCAGCCCGGTCGGATCCATAATCGGCCAATATTCCACTTCGAGATGAAAGAAGCGGGTCAGCTCCAGCGCCCGGCGTTGGCTGGCTGGCGACAGCGCCACCACCAGATCAAACGAGGACAAATCATCCCCCCATCGCTCCATCTCATCAAACGATCTTGAGCGATGCCGCGACAACTCAACACCAATTTCCTGGCACACTGAGATCGAGAACCCATCGATTTCCATGTCAGTCTTGACCCCAGCCGATTGAACATAGGTGCCAGTGCCATAAAACTTCTTCATAATGCCTTCGGCCATCGGCGAGCGCACCGAGTTGTGGTCACAACAAAACAAAACCGATTGCGGCAGTTCGCTCAATCCGTCAGCCTCCGAAATGCAATACGCAGATCAGCGTGAACAAACGTCGGGCTGTGTCGGTGTCGATCTCGACCTTGCCTTCTAACCGTTCTTGCAACACGCGACTGCCCTCGTTGTGGATACCGCGGCGCGCCATATCGATGGTTTCGATCTGGCTTGGCGGCAACGTCTTGACCGCCGTGAAATAGCTCTCACAGATCTGGTAGTAGTCCTTGACCACTTGCCGAAACGGCGACAACGACAGATGGAATTCCGCCGCCTTGCCGCCACTCTCGGTTTCGACATCAAACACCAGTCGCTTATCCCGAATCGCCAGTCCCAGATGATAGGGGCCATGGGGCACGTCCCGGTCGTCACGCGGTGGCAACTGAAACGAGTTTTCCTCGATCAGGTCAAAAATCGCCACCCGGCGTTCTTGCTCGATTTCAGGTGTTGGTGGCGGCAGATTGCTGTCGTCCAACTCGATTTGACTGATGCGGCTCATTGTCTGTGGTCTCACTGCACGTATGCGTTGGCCCAGAGGTATCGCAAGCCGTAGGTCAGGGCAATGCGAGGAATCGGCTCGACTTGCGACAAGCCTTGGGAAATTGGCCGTGACCACAGCCATACTGGCTGAGTGCAGAACCAATTATCACCAATTAGAGGGGATGGACTGGTGCTGTGAGGGAGGATCGAACTCCCGACCTCACCCTTACCAAGGGTGTGCTCTACCACTGAGCTACCACAGCGCACTGTCTCCAGATCGGTACTTGGCGGCTTTTGGGCTCTGGAAAACCCTTTATCAATCAGCTACCTAAGTTCGAAGTCACTGTGCATCAAAGAAAGCGTTTCTTCTAAGCAACAGCGCCGCCGGTGAGGGGGCTTTTAGGGGCAATCGAAGAACTGTGCAAGGGCAATCTGGACGGTTTTTTCAGACTAAGTTACACAGGGTTTATGGCAGATAAAAAAACACCCAAAAGCGGCGGTAATTCCCCTGCGCGCGAAGATCGGCTAAAGGCTGCGTTGAAGGCAAATATGGCCCGGCGCAAAGCCCAGGCCAAGGCGCGCGCGGGCACAGGTGCCGACGATAAACAGACAGGCAAGTCAGAAGGATAACGGCAGATGGATTCAATTTTGGTAACCGGTGGCGGTGAGCTGAACGGGCAAATTCCAATCGCTGGGGCAAAAAATGCTTGTTTGACCCTGATGCCAGCAACATTGCTGAGCGATGAACCGCTGACGCTGACAAACGCTCCACGGTTGAGTGACATCAAAACCATGACCGAGTTGCTGCAATCCTTGGGTGCCGAGGTTACCTCGTTGCAGGATGGTAAAGTGCTGGCGATGTCGAGCCATAACATCCACAACCACACCGCCGACTACGATATCGTGCGCAAAATGCGCGCCTCGATTTTAGTGTTGGGGCCAATGCTGGCGCGGGACGGACACGCAGTTGTGTCGCTGCCCGGCGGCTGCGCCATTGGTGCCCGGCCCGTTGATCTGCACCTTAAGGCGCTTGAGGCGCTTGGCGCTGAACTAGAGCTGAAAGATGGGTATATCCACGCCAAGGCTCCTGGTGGGCTGAAGGGCGGCACTGTGAATTTTCCACTGGTATCGGTTGGGGCCACTGAAAACGTGCTGATGGCGGCGACTTTGGCCAAGGGCACCACTGTAATCAACAACGCCGCGCGCGAGCCGGAAATCGTCGACCTAGCTGATTGTCTGTGCAAGATGGGCGCCCAGATTGACGGGGCTGGCACATCAACTATCACTGTTCAGGGTGTTGATCGGTTGCACGGTGCGACACACTCAGTGGTCACCGACCGTATTGAGTTGGGCACTTATATGCTGGCCCCGGCTTTCTGCGGTGGCGAAGTTGAACTGCTGGGCGGGCGAATCGATTTGGTCGAAGCTTTCTGCGAGAAACTGGATGCGGCTGGGATTTCTGTAGAAGAGACTGAGAACGGCCTGAAAGTTGCCCGGCGCAATGGCCGAATTCAGGCTGTAGATGTGACCACCGAGCCTTTCCCCGGCTTTCCCACCGATTTGCAGGCGCAGATGATGGCGCTTTTGTGCACCGCCAGCGGGACTTCTGTTCTGGAAGAGAAAATCTTTGAGAACCGTTTCATGCATGCGCCTGAGTTGATCCGCATGGGAGCACAGATCGACGTGCACGGCGGTACAGCCACAGTGACCGGTGTGGACAAGCTAAAGGGTGCTCCGGTGATGGCCACGGATTTGCGTGCCTCGGTGTCGCTGATTCTGGCTGGTTTGGCGGCTGAAGGCGAAACGGTGGTGAGCCGGGTCTATCATCTGGACCGAGGGTACGAGCACGTGGTGGGCAAGCTGTCTGCTGTTGGTGCTAAAATTGAACGGATCAAGGGGCAATAATGGCTGACGCAACATTTGAAGAAGGCGGTGAAGCGCCTTTGAACCTTGGGGCACTAACAGGGGATGACCTACAGGTCATCTCTTCGCTCACACAGGATGCCGTATTCCCGGCAACCGAGATGCGGTGGCAGCCGGGCCAGAATCGATTTGCCTTGCTGCTGAATCGGTTTCGCTGGGAGGACAGCGACGCCGCCGAGGCACGTGGTCGTGCCTATGAGCGGGTGCAGTCCCTTTTGGTTGTCAACAATGTGCTGTCGGTATCGTCACAAGGCGTCGACCGCAGTGACCGTGATGTGATTCTGTCGCTGCTCGAAGTGAGTTTTGACCCCGGCGAAGACGGCGCGGGTCATGTGCTGCTGACATTAGCCGGCGATGGCGTCCTGCGGCTGACAGTCGAGGCGTTGGAGGTTTCACTGCGCGATGTCACACGCCCCTATCAGGCACCCTCGGGCAAGGCGCCAGGGCACGGCGATTAACCCATAGCCAAGGCGTTTGCGTGCCTCGCGCGGGTCGATCTTGAGCTCTTTGTAGGGGGCTTTAAGCGTGATAATTTCAGGTGCACAGGCTCTCTATGGGCCCTATGCACCTGAAATCCGCAAAGGATTCATATTATTGTTCCAAGATCTATTCTGCAGTTCACCTTCTCGCACTTGAGACACAGTTAGAAATGCCTGAGACCAAGCTGCTCCAGAAGTCCTGTGATCAGTTTACGCGCGGTGTCGCGGTGGTCCCAGTGGATTTGATGTGCCGCCTTGGCATCGCCGCGACTGATGGCATCAAAAAGAGCGCCGTGATCTTTGCTTGATTGATGCGGCATGGGGCGTATTTTCAAGGTCAATGCGCGCGCGCGCCTCACCTGATCGTTGAAGTTTTCAACAATCGCAGCCGTGCGCGTATTGCCCCCCAGACGCACCAATTCTTTGTGAAACGCCTCGTCGGCCTTAGCCCAAGATGTCCGATCTTCGCGTGCCAGAGCGGCATCCATGTCAGTGACAGTCTTGGCCAGCGCAGCCAGATCTTCGGGCGAATAGTTTTTCTCCGCAGCTCGGGCCGCCGACAGGCTCTCCAACTCGGTCAGAACTTCGTAAATCTCGTGCATGTCCTTGGCCGACAACGACAGGATGCGCACTCCTTTACGAGGCCGGACCTCCAGCAACCCCTGCGAGGCCAAGATCAAAGTGGCATCCCGGACAGGCGTGCGGGACATGCCCAGCATTTCGGCCAATTCCGTTTCCAGATGGTCAGACCCGGCGGGCAGTTCACCAGAGAAAATCAACTCTCGCAGTTCATCCACGGCCTTTTGAGAACTTGATTTTGTTTTTGCAGCGATTGCCAAGACTTACGGCTCCAGTTTCCGGCCTTCCTGCGCAGAGCGGTAGACGGCGTTTTCGACTTCGATCACCCGCAGATAATCCGCCGCGCGGTTTTCCAATTGGGTTCCATCCAAAAGGCCCGAAACAACATGATTTTGCAAGGCAAAGACGCAATCTCCGGCAAAGCCAGGGTAGTCTTTGGCCGGTAGAACTGTCTGGGTGTCGATCTCGCCAAACTGGCGCAGGTGAACCGCCCCGTCGCCGGTAAGGGTCAGGACACCCTTAGTGCCTTCAAGACATGCCTCACCCAAAGTTCGGCGATGGTTTTCGGCAGCGTGATCCAGATGGCGATTGCCATCAAAACAAGCGCGTGTGCCCGACGCATGATCCATCAGGATCATCCCTGCGTCCTCGCCCGCAATCGCTGGGTTCAGCTTGCGAAGATCGGCGTAAACAGAGGTGATGTCCCCAAGCAGATAGCGAAAGGTGTCGATCCAGTGTACTGCGGTTTCGTGCACCAGGAACTTTGGCATTTGCTGGAAATAGGGCTGTCGGTCCAGATAAGCCTCTGGCCCCTGCCCATCGCCTGTACGCAAACGAAAAGTCAATTGCTGTACGTCGCCCAATGCGCCGGCGTCAATTTGGCTCCGCATTTCGCGATACCAAGGCTGAAACCGGAAGTTCTCGTGCACGATCAGCTCAACGCCAGCGTCTCGGGCCAAGCTCACAGCATTTTTTGCTTCGCCGAGATCTGTACAGAATGGCTTTTGGCAAATGATGGCTTTGACACCTGCATCAGTTGCGGCCGTGATGGCAGCAAAGTGCGTCTCAGGTGGGGTGATGATGTCTAGCAGGTCGGGTTGCGTCGCCTCCAGCATCTCTTCGACGTTTGAAAAGGCTGGGAGTCCGGTGGCGGCGGCCTTTTGGACGCTGCGATTCGCCGACCCTACCAGGGTCGCGCGTGGGATGCGGGCCCAAGCATCGTAATGGAACTGGCTGAAATAGCCAGCTCCAAGACAGGCAACACGAATGTGTTCGCTCATGCAGGCACCGGCTTCTGCTCTGACAGTGAGGCGCATGACAACTGCTCAAGTACCGCTGCGCAGGCACCTCTAGTGTCTGATTTCCCTCCCAGATCACGGGTGGTTTTGCTGCCGTCCTCGATCACCGCTTCAACCGCCAAGCGGAGTGCATTGCCGTCGTCGATCATCGATTGGATGTTGTGGTTGATGCCCAGCCATTCCAGCATCATCGCCGCCGACAGCACCATAGCAAAAGGATTGGCAATGCCCTGCCCTGCGATATCAGGCGCCGAGCCATGACAGGGTTGGAACACAGCGTGGTCATCGCCAATATCGGCCGACGGTGCCAGACCCAGCCCGCCCATAAGACCTGCACCAAGATCAGACAGAATATCGCCGAACATATTTTCGGTCACCATCACATCAAATGTCTGCGGCTTTTCGACCATCCACAACGCCGTTGCATCGACATATGCGTGATCGGCCGTCAGCTCGGGGTGCTTTGCCGCCTCTTCATCAAAGATGCTGCGAAAGAACGCAAACGCGCGGAAGACATTGGCCTTGTCAACGCAGGTCACACGTCCTGGGCCGCGTCCGCTGGCCTTGCGTTGTTTGGCCAACTCAAAGGAAAACTTGAACAGTTTTTCCGAGGTATCGCGGGTAATCCGCAGGGTCTCGCGCGCCTCTGTGTGGGTTACTTCGCCTGCCCCTTGGGAATAGAACAACCCCTCGGTACTTTCACGAACCAGCACAAAATCGACTTCATCCTGCAATTTCAGCGGGGTGCGCTGGCCCTTGGCGATACGTACGGGGCGTACTCCAGCATAAAGCTGCAGCTTCTTTCGCAACTCTATCTGAGGCGAAATTTCGGTGCCGTCTTCGTACCGAACCGAGGGAAGCCCCATAGCTGACAGCAAAATCGCATCTGATTTTCGAGCCACGTCCAACGACGCTTCAGGAAGTGATTCTCCTGTCTGCGCATAATGTGACGCTCCGGCTGGCACGTTGATGAAGGACAGGCTGTAGTCGCTCCGCCGCTCAGCAAGAGCACGCAGCAGATCAACCGTTGGCCCCATAATTTCTGGGCCAATGCCATCTCCATCAAAAACTGCGATCTCAAAATTCTGTGTCATGTCGTTCCCTAGCTTCGGCGTCCTGTCCCCCTTTATGCCGTATGTATACGACAAATGGGGAAATTAGATTTGTTGACAGTGTCTTTTTTAATGTATACATAAAAAAATGCAACAACGAATTAACGACCAGGGAGGTCACTATGAATTCTGCACTCGTAAAACTGCTGGCAACTGCAGCGACCCTTGCAACATTCGGCTCAGCTGCCGCGGCAGCTGAAGTTCTGAAATTTAGCCACACCGATAATCCCGGCGGGTCCCGCCAAGCGGCCGCCGAGGTCTTTGCCGAGAAAGTGTCCGAATATACAGACGGCCGCTACGAGGTTCGGATTTTCCCAGCTGGTCAGCTGGCAAATGACCCCAAGGCCATCGAACAACTGCAATTGGGCGGCATCGATTTCACCGTGTCCGCAACCGGTTCTTATGCCACTCACCTGCCGTCGCTGAACCTGACCGCCATGCCATTCTTGGTAGACTCGTTCGAGCAAGGCTGGGAGCTGTACGACAACTCAGCCTGGCTGCAGGGTGAATTCGACAAGCTACCCGAAAAAGGGTTCCGCGTATTGTCGACCTGGGAAGCTGGTTTCCGTAGCTACACCACCGGCATGGAACTGAACTCGCCTGCGGATGCAGAAGGTCGCAAAATGCGGGTCTACCCTAACGACATGATCCGCTGGACCATGGAGGCCATCGGGTTCCAGACCGTGGTCATGCCAATCACCGACGTTTATCTGGCAATCCAGCAGGGTACTGTCGACGGCCAGGAAAACCCCGTCGACACTATCAAGTCGCTGCGGTTTTACGAAGTTGCACCAAACATCACGTTGACTCGTCACGTCTACAGCCCGCTGCCGCTGACAGTTGCAGAAGCAACCTGGCAGTCGTTCTCGGAAGAAGACCAGCTGGCCATTGCCAAAGCAGCCACTGAATCCGCAGCCTTTAGCCGCGATCTGGTCCAAGGCTCGGTGCAAAGCCAACTAGACGAAATGAAAGCTGCCGGAGCAAAGGTCAATATCCCGGAAATCGGCCCATTCCGCGATGCGGTTGCCTCGGTCTATGACAAGGCCCGTGATGTTTATGGCTCCGAGGCCGTTGACGGAATTCTATCCGACGCCAAAGCCATTCGCGACGGCTCCTGAGCCCCACGACACGACGAGTAGTCGGGGCCTTGTGCCCCGGCTTTTTCTGATCAGGAGAGAACTATGGACTATAGGCCGCATTACCCGGCGCCACTTCGGTTGCTGAGCGGTGCCGTTGACATCGCGCTCGTTCTTGGAGGTGGGTCGATCGTTTTATTGGTGTTTACCAATGCCTTTCTTAGGGGCGCTGCCGGATTTGATCTGGCTTGGTCGCTTGAGATCACGGCCTTTCTACTTTTATGGACGACCTTTTTGGGATGTTCTGCCGCCATGGCCCGAGGGGCGCATATGCGGGTGACTGAAATTGTCGAAAGCCTGTTGCCAATCAAGGCGCAACGGGTTTTGTCGATAGCAATCGATCTCATCATCGTAGTTATGTTGATCAGCTTGATCTGGAACGGCTACAGCATTTCGGCGCATACATGGGCGCAGAAAACCACTGTTCTGTATTGGCCTGTTGGCTTCCTGTATGCCTCTATGCCTTTTGGTATGGCACTGTCGCTGATCTTTCATCTTTTTAATCTTTACCAGGACTTGCGATATCCGCAGGGCCCTGATGACCATCAAGAACCGCATCACAATGACGGATCTGATGCGGAGGACCATCTGTGACCCTAATATTCGTTGTCGCTGTCTTTTTGACGACAGTTTTCCTGGGCATTCCATTGGTCTGGGCCATCCTGCTGACAGCCGTTCTGCCGATCATCGTCTTTGATCTCGGCTTTCCGCTACAGGCGCTTTATCTGAATTTTATTGGCGGAGTAGAACCAAATCACTTCTTGGCAATCCCTCTGTTCATCGTCGCTGGCGAGTTGATGAGCCGCGGCGGTGTTGGCCTGCGCATCATTGGCTTTGCCAAGGCGGCCTTTGGCTTCATGCCCGGCGGCTTGGGCATGGTTGTTGTGGGCGCGTCGATGATCTTTGGCGGTATTTCTGGCTCTGCGATTGCCGACAGCGCCGCTATTGGCTCTGTGATGATCAAGAACATGGGCAAGCAAGGCTATAGTATTCCCTTTGCTGCTGGTCTTGTCGCTGCGGCGGGGACAATTGGTATCATTATCCCACCCTCGATCCCCATGTTGATCTATGGCTTTGTTGCCAATGTTTCGGTCGCTGATCTGTTCCTGGCTGGCATGGTCCCCGGTGCCTTGTTCGGCATGTTCTTTATGGTTGTTTGTTACCGGGTAGGCAAAGCCACTGGCTGTGATCCAGGGGGTCACAAAACCGATGCAAAGGAACTGGGACGGTCCTTTGTCGGCACGGCCCCTGCCCTGTTCATGCCCATTTTGATCCTGGGCGGCATCTTCAGCGGTTGGGTGACGCCGACCGAGGCGGCGGCCCTAGCAGTGGTCTATGGCTTGATCGTCACGATCTTCGTGTACCGTGATTTCAAGATCCGGGACCTGCCAAATCTGATGATTGATGCCTTTGTGATGAGCGCGACTGTGATGGTCGTTATCGGGGCCACAACCGTTCTGGGATGGCTGATCACTTTGGAACAGATGCCGCAGGTTCTGGTTGGTTTTGTCCAAGAGATGTCGTCCAGCCCTTGGATTTTCCTGTTGCTGGTCAATATTGTTTTGCTGATCCTTGGTCTGGTCCTGGATCCGGTGCCCGCTATCTTATTGACCGCGCCACTGTTCCTGCCAATGGCCCAACAATATGGTGTTGATCCGGTGCATCTGGGCGTCATCATGACCTGCAACGTGGCTGTTGGCCTCTTCACCCCCCCCGTGGGCGCAACGCTTTATGTGGCGTCGCGCATCTCGGGTGTTGGTGTTCTGTCCATCGCCCGCGCCATGGCACCACTTTACATTGCGGCAATTTCTGCTCTGCTGCTGGTGACTTATGTGCCCGCAGTTTCCATGACTATGGTCGAACTGTTCCGCTAAAAAGATTGAGGAGAGAGCAATGTACGCTGTAACCGTGACATTCACGCTTAACGAGGGTCGGCAGGAGGATTTCCTGCCGCTCATGATCGCAAACGCCCGTGCGTCGCAGCAAGAACCGGCCTGCCGTCAGTTTGACGTCTGCACCGACCCCGACCAACCAGATACCGTTTTCCTGTACGAACTCTACGACGACTTGGCCGGGTTCCATGCGCATATGGAAACACCCCATTTCAAGAGCTTGGGCCCAAAGGTCAGTGACATGGTCGCCGACAAGCACCTTGTCTGTTTTGCCATGGTTGATCGATGACCTGGCAAGTTCATGCTTTGAAATATGCGGACAGGAACGCCCGGACTCGCGCCGATAGCTTTCTGTTCGATGACAACCACGATACCCCACATGCGATGGACTATTTCATCTGGGTTCTTCGGCGTGGGGATGAAGTCATTTTGGTTGATACCGGCTATGACACTGAAGAGGCTACTAACCGGCAACGTCCCATCCGGTTGGACCCGCGTGAGGCTCTGGCCCCGTTGGGGTTAACAGCTGAGGACATCACAACTGTGATCGTCACCCATCTGCATTATGACCATGCTGGCGGGTTGCACCTGTTTCCCAATGCAACCCTGCACCTGCAAGAGGCCGAGATGGCCTATGCCACCGGGGCCTGCATGTGCCACGACACCCTGCGCGCGCCATTTACGGCGGATCATATCTGCGAGGCGGTGAAACGGGTTTACTCCGGGCGGGTGATATTTCACGACGGCGATGGACAGGTCGCTGACGGAGTGACCGTTCACTGTATCGGTGGCCATTCACGCGGCTTGCAGGCTGTGCGTGTCCGTACTGAGGCCGGATGGCTGTGCCTGGCATCAGATGCCGCGCATTATTACGAGAATTTCCTGACCCGCAAACCCTTCCCCATCGTCGTTGATCTGGAAAACATGATGAAGGGCTATGACCGGTTACAAGAACTGGCCAGCAGGCCCGAGTTGATCATTCCAGGTCATGATCCACTGGTGCGGTCATATTTCCCTCAAGATCAGGCCGATTTTATCTTCCGTCTTGATCAAGGCCCAGACAAGGAGCTTACACTTTGAAACTTGGCGTTATCGCCGATGACTTTACCGGCGCCTCGGATATTGCACTGACCCTTGTTGAGGGCGGAATGAGCGTCGCCCAGTTCAACGGAATTCCACCCGGCGCGGTTCCCGCTGTGGACGCGGGTATTGTCTCTCTGAAATCGCGCACCGCTCCGGTTGACGAGGCCATTTCGCAATCCCTGGCGGCCTGCGATTGGCTAGTGGCACAGGGTTGCACACAGATCATCTATAAGGTGTGCTCAACTTTTGACTCCACCGCCGATGGCAACATCGGACAAGTGACACAAGAATTGGCCGAACATCTTGGCGAAACCCGTGTGGCAGTCTGCCCAGCCTTCCCTGAAAACGGGAGGTCTGTTTATCAGGGGCACCTGTTTGTTGCCGATCACCTGCTGAACGAAAGCGGTATGCAGAACCATCCGCTGACACCGATGACCGATCCCGACCTGCGCCGGATTTTGGCGGCACAAACCAGTTGGCCTGTTGACCACATTTCTACACACACTGTTTTTCAGGGGTCTGAGGCAATCGCCGAGGCAATGAAAGGCCCCGCTGGTATGGTGATCATCGACGCCATTCGTGACGCAGACTTACATGCCATTGGCAAAGCCTTGTCAGGGCGCAAGCTGATGACTGGCGGATCAGGCATTGCCCTGGGGCTGCCCAGCAATTTTGGCTTGTCACAAGGGGACATTCCCTTTGTTGGTCGATCTGGCCTTGGTGTGGTGCTGTCTGGGTCCTGCTCAATCGCCACGCGTGGGCAGGTCGAACGCTACAAGACCCTTGCACCTTCACGCGAAATTGAGGCCGAGACCTTGATGAATGGAGGCTATGATCTGGCTGCGTTGGTCGACTGGGTGTTGCAGCAAGACCAACCGCCGCTAATCTACTCTTCAGCAGATCCAGCCGTTGTCGTTGCTGCTCAGGAAACTTTTGGCGGCAACATCATCGCCGAAAAGATCGAGGCCCTGTTTGCGGATTTGGCGGCCTGTCTGGCAGATCGCGGCGTTGAACGTATCGTAGTGGCCGGAGGAGAAACATCAGGTGCCGTCGTGACTGCCCTGTCTGCCGACGTTTTGGAAATTGGCCCCCGTATTGCAGCTGGGGTTCCTGCCGTTTCTGTATCTGGCCGTGCACTGAACATTGCCCTGAAATCCGGTAACTTCGGCGACGTCGACTTCTTTGAGCAGGCGCTGGACGTTCTGAAAGGCACCGCATGACCGAAGTGACAAAACAGCGCGACACGCTGGCCAAATGGGCCAAGTCCATGTTCGACCGTGGCTTGACCGGGGGCGCATCAGGCAATATCTCCCTGCGGCTATCAGACGGAACTCTGCTTGTCACACCTACAGGCAGCTCAATGGGTTTTCTGGATCCGGGTCGAATTTCACATTTGGATGAAGCCGGGCTCCTTTTATCCGGGGACGCCCCAACCAAAGAGATGCCGCTGCACAGTGCGTTCTACGAAACCCGCACCAATACTGGCGCGGTGGTGCACCTGCATTCCTCCCATTCGGTAGCTCTGTCAGTTTTGCCTGACATTGATCCCGACAATGTCCTCCCGCCTCTGACCGCCTACAGCATCATGCGTCTAGGCAAGGTGAAATTGCTGCCGTTCTTTTTGCCCGGTGATCCGGAAATGGGCGACGCAGTGCGTGGGCTGGCAGGCAAAAGATCTGCGGTTCTTCTCGCGCATCACGGCCCCGTTGTTGCGGGGAAGGATTTGGAGGCTGCGGTGTACGCAATGGAAGAGTTGGAAGAAACCGCTAAGCTGGCCCTGCTGACTCAAGGCCTTTCACCCAGATTGCTCAACGAACAACAGATTGGCGCTGTGGTGCGGAAGTTTGATGTGGATTGGGACTGACGGCTGGAAACGCCCCACGTATTCATGACGTCGCTACTTGTGATACTATGCTTTCATGTCCTGCATGCAGCCTAATGATGAATCCCACCCAACACGACATAGGTATTCGGCGTTGATCCAAGTGATCAGAGCGCCCGTATCCGTTTGAATACTCCGGCGGCGGTGGCCAACAAACCACCGTCCTCGGCACGCAATTCCCCATTCACATAGGCAATACTGCGCCCGCCGCCCATAGCCTGTGCGGTGGCCGCCACCCGCCCGCCGTGTGTCGCCGCGACGTAGCTGGTATTCAAAGATACGGTTACCAAAGGCGGATGCTCTACACTGTCAAAAAAGGCCGAGGCGGTATTGCCGCAGACCACATCCAGCAGCATCGCAACGATACCGCCGTGCAGTACCCCGTTGCGGTTCAAATGGTGTGGCATCAGGTCGAGCATGACCCGGCACGAGCCATCGCGCTGGTCCACTTCCGTTCGATAGCCCACCAATTGCTGGCAGCCGGGGTCTTCGATCTGGCGAATGTAATCAGGCGGTACTGAGGTCAATGAACTGCTCCAAATGATAGTCGGCATCGCCAAACCGGTGTTCTGCCATGACGATCCGCTTAGCGATATGGGCCAGCTCGTAGTCTTGCGTCATCGCAATGCCGCCGTGCAACTGGATCGACTCTTCGGCAACCAGACGGCCAGTTCGCGCCACCAGATTACCCGTGGCACTGATGTGGAGATCACGCAATTGCGGCTCGGCGTCCAGGTGTCCCGCCCCATTGATCACCGCCGAGCGCGCCTGCTCCAGCTCGATCAGCAGATCCGCCATCCGGTGCTGTAGTGCCTGAAACGTGCCAATCGGGCGGCCAAATTGCTGCCGGACCTGCAGGTAATCGCGGGTCAACGCCGTGGCGGTCTCCATCGCCCCCAGCGTTTCAGCCGCCAGCGCCACCGAAGCAGCAGCCGCACGTTCAGCAATCGCCGGATAAGCAGCCCCCGCCGCCCCCAGCCGGGCCGAAGCAGGCAGGATCACCTTGTCCAACTGGACCTCGGCCGCGCGACCGCCAGCCAACAGGGGATACCCACGCAATGACACCCCCGGCATGTCCACCGGCATCAGAAACAGCGAGATCCCACTCTTATCCGCCTCTGCTCCGGCCTCGCGGGCCGAAACGATCAGGTAACCAGCAGCTTCGGCATTGACCACCACTGCCTTGCGTCCATTCAGAATAATCTCATCATCCTGCAAAGTGGCGGTGGTTTCCACATGGGCAAGATCGTAACGGCTGCGCGGTTCGCCATGCGCAAAACCCAGATGCAAAGATCCGTCAATCACCTGCTCGATCAGGTCTTGCTGATCTTGCGATCCCAGCGAAGCAATCAGCCCGCCGCCCAGTATGGCGCTGTCCAGAAACGGCTCGACCACGCCCGCGCGGCCCAGTTCCTCGAACACCACTGCAATGTCAAACCCGGCACCGCCATAGCCGCCCTGCTCCTCAGAGAACATCGCGCCGATAATGCCCAACTCACCCAGTTGCGCCCAGATGTCGGGACTAAACCCGGCATCGCTGGCCAGAATATCGTTGCGCACTTCGGTGGTATAGCGGTCGGACAGGAACCGGCGCAGGCTGTCCTGCAGCATCTGCCGCTCACTGGTCAGATCAAAATTCATGCGCCCCCTCCCAGTTTCACCTTGGCAATGATATTGCGCTGGATTTCGTTGCTGCCGCCAAAGATCGACAGCTTGCGATTGTTGAAATACTGCGCCGCCACTGCGGCAGTGCCCTCGGGGCCAATCGGTACCTCATTGCTGCCCTCCACCGCTTCCGAGGAAAACGGCATCGCGTAAACTCCAGCTGCGCGGCGGGCCAGGTCGTTGATTTCCTGCCGGATCTGGGTGCCTTTGACCTTGAGCATGGAACTTTCGACCCCGGGCGCTTGGCCTTTGGCGGCAACCGAGATGATCCGTAGGTTGGTGGTGGACATCGCCATCAGATCAATCTCGACCTGCGCCACCCGAGCGGCAAAATGTGGGTTCTCGATCAGCGGTTGACCGCGATGTTGCTGACTGCGCGCCAGCCGTTTCACCGCCGCCAGCCCAGCCTGACTAGATCCAACCCCGGCGATATTGGTGCGCTCATGGGTCAGCAGGTATTTGGCATAGGTCCAGCCTTTATTTTCCTCACCCACCAGATTTTCAACCGGCACCCGCACATCGGTGAACCAGACCTCGTTCACCTCGGCACTGCCGTCCAGCAGGATGATTGGCCGGACTTCAATGCCCGGCGTATCCATGTCGATCAGCAGAAACGAGATCCCGGCTTGCTGCTTTACAGATGCATCGGTGCGCACCAGACAAAAGATACAGTTGGCGTATTGCCCCAGCGTGGTCCAGGTCTTTTGACCGTTGACCACATAGGCGTCGCCATCACGCACAGCTTTGGTCTTGAGCGACGCCAGATCCGAGCCAGCGCCCGGTTCAGAATACCCTTGACACCACCAATCCTCGCCGGACAGGATACGCGGCAAATAGTGGTCTTGCTGCGCTTTAGAGCCGAATTTCTGCAGCACCGGTGCTAGCATGGACAGGCCAAAGGGCACAATATGCGGCGCATTTGCACGACAACATTCTTCCTCAAAAATGTGCCGCTGCACCGCACCCCATTCACAGCCGCCAAACTCTTTCGGCCAATTGGGGGCCAGCCAGCCCTGCGCATTCAGCAACGCATGCCAGCGGTCATGGCCCTCTTTGCCCAGACTGCGGCCATCACGAACCGCTTGCGCCAGTTCGGGCGGCAGATTGTCAGAGAGAAAACCCCGCACTTCTGCGCGAAACGCCTGCTCTTTTACTGAGTAACTCAGGTCCATGAACGCTTTCCTCCAAATTCTGCAATTGTGCTCAGGGGCACCGCCGGGCAGCGCCTGACCTCAGTAGATCTCGAACAAGCCCGCCGCGCCCATACCGCCGCCGATGCACATAGTGACTACGCCCAGCTTGGCGCCACGCCGCTTGCCTTCACGCAGGATATGGCCAGTCATTCGCGCCCCGGTCATGCCAAAGGGATGGCCAATGGCAATCGAACCACCGTTGACGTTGCATATCTCGTCATCAATCCCCAGCCGGTCGCGGCAATACAGGGCTTGCGACGCAAAGGCCTCGTTCAACTCCCAGATATCAATGTCATCAACCTTCAGCCCGTGGCGTTGCAACAGCCGAGGCACTGCAAACACCGGGCCAATGCCCATTTCGTCAGGCTCGCAACCAGCAACACAAAAACCCTTAAAGGCTCCCATGGCCTCAATCCCTTGTTGCTCGGCCTGTTTGCTGTCCATCAGCACCAGCGCCGCCGCACCATCCGACAGTTGCGAGGCATTTCCAGCCGTCACAAACCCACCGTCGCGCACCGGGTTCAGCCCTTGCAATCCTTCGATCACGGTCGATGACCGGTTGCACTCATCCCGGTCGACAGTGGCCTCGTGATAAGAAATTTCGCCGCTTTCGCGATCCTTGACCGCCATAGTAGTCTGCATCGCCACGATTTCGTCGTCAAACACCCCGGCCTCTTGCGCCGCCGCCATCCGCAACTGGCTACGCAACCCGTATTCGTCCTGCGCCTCGCGGCTGATGCCATAGCGCTGTGCCACGATGTCGGCGGTCTCAATCATCGCCATATAGATGGCCGGCTTGTGCTCGCCGATCCAGACCTCTTGGGCCGAGCGCAGTTTGGGCTGCACCATTGATATGCTTTCGACGCCGCCAGCCACCATCGGACCTGCACCTTCGGCCGTGATCGCATTTGCCGCCAACGCCACTGTTTGCAGGCCGGAAGAACAAAACCGGTTCACGGTCATGCCTGCCGCACTGATCGGCAATCCGGCCCGCATGGCGATTTGGCGGGCGATGTTGCCTCCGGTTTCTGCCTCGGGGAACCCACAGCCAATGGCGCAATCTTCGATCGTACCGGGATCAATACCAGCACGGTCAACCGCGGCCTGCACCGCATGGCCCCCCATGGTGGCGCCATGGGTCATGTTGAACGACCCGCGAAAAGATTTGGCCAGCCCGGTGCGGGCGGCAGAGACAATAACGGCCTGCTTCATATCAACTGTTCTCCCGGTTCAGATCTTCGAATGTGCGCCCTTCGGCCACCAATTGCTGCAGCAACGGTGCCGGTTGCCAAAAGAAGTCGTCTTCTTTGGCATAAGCTTGGATATCACTCAGAATACCATCCAACCCCTGAATATCGGCCCATTTCAGCGGCCCACCCCGATAACGCGGAAAGCCGTAGCCAAACAGCAGCGTCATATCCACATCCAGTGGTCGCCGGGCGATGCCTTCGCCCACAACCAATGCCGCTTCGTTGACCATGGCGCACATATAGCGGCGAGTGATCTCTTCATCGCTGAAGTCACGCGGCGTGATGCCCAATTCAGTGCGATTGGCGTCGATCAGCCCCTGTACTTCAGGGTTCGGAGTGCCGCCGCGCTTGCCCGCCTCGTATACATAATATCCCTTGCCAGTCTTCTGGCCGAAATGCCCCTCTTCGCACAGCTTATCGGGAAAGCTCGGCACCCTTTCGCGCGGATCTCGTGTCGGTGCCAGTCGTTTGCGTACAGCCCAGCCGATATCCAGCCCTGCCAGATCGGCAACCTCAAATGGCCCCATGGCAAAGCCAAACGCGGTCATGGCTGCATCAATCTGGTACGGGCTGGCCCCGTCCAGGATCATGTGATCAGCGCAGGTGCGATAGGTGGACAGAATGCGATTGCCGATAAACCCATCACAGACCCCGGCGCGCACGGTGATCTTGCCCAGCATCTTACCCAGCGCAAACCCTGTGGCAACAACGTCAATGGCGGTCTTGTCAGCCACAACCACCTCGAGCAGCTTCATCACATGTGCGGGCGAGAAGAAATGCAGCCCGATGACATCTTCGGGGCGCTTGGTGCAGGCGGCAATCTCATTGATGTCCAGATATGACGTATTGCTCGCCAGTATCCCGCCGGGTTTGCAGACGGCATCCAACTGAGTGAACACGGTTTTCTTCACCGCCATGTCCTCGAACACCGCTTCGATCACCAGATCCACCTGCGCCAAGGCATTGTAATCCGTGGCCAGAACCAACGCCTGAGTGGTCAGCGTTTCATAACGGTCCGCACTGATCTTGCCCCGTTTCACCGCGCCTTGCAGGTTACCCTCAATACGACCTCTCGCCGCTGCTGCAGCCTCTTCGGTCATTTCCAGCAAGGTGACCTTCAACCCCGACAACAGCGCCGCAGTGGCAATACCTGCGCCCATAGTGCCGCCACCAATGACGGCAATCTCAGCCAACAACCGTGGTGAGACACCTTTCAATTCGGGCAGTTTTGAAACAGCGCGCTCCGAGAAAAACGCGTGGATCATTCCCAAGCGCTGGTCCGAGCCCATCAGCTCCATGAACAATTCACGTTCGCGCAAAATGCCTGCGTCAAAGCTGACCGCTTCACAGGCCGCCTGTACCGCCCGCAACGCTGTAGCCGGAGACAACTGGCCGCGGCCCTTTTTCAGCAGTGCATCATGGCGCGCATCGAAATCCACAGCTTTGGGCGCGGGCATGTCGCAGACCGGACGGCGCGGCGCGGCTGCATCCAACAACTCTTGCGCATAGGCCAAGCCAATCGCGCGCGGCTCGCCCTCGGTCACACGATCGATGATCCCTTTATCCAAAGCCTCAGCGGCACCGATAGGGCGGCCTGTGGTGATCATCTCCAGCGCCGCCTCAGTTCCTGCAACACGGGGCAAACGCTGGGTGCCACCCGCGCCGGGCAGGATGCCCAAGTTGACCTCGGGCAGGCCCATCTTGGCGCTAGGAACAGCAATACGATAATGCGAGCTCAGCGCCACTTCCAGACCACCGCCCAGCGCTGTGCCATGCATGGCGGACACCACGATCAGCTTTGAGGCTTCAATGCGCCCACAAAGATCCGGCAGCCCTGGATCTACCATCGGCTTGCCAAACTCGCGGATGTCGGCGCCAGCAAAATAGGTACGACCCTCACCGTAGATAAGCACCGCCTTGGCACCGTCAGCCTCGGCCCTCTCGATCCCGGCCAGCAAGCCCTTGCGCATATCAATGCCCAGCGCATTCACCGGCGGATTCTGCGCCGTCAGCACTGCGATGTCTCCAAGTATTTCGTACCTAATGGCGTCGCTCATCCGCTTGGTCCTTTGTCCAAAAAGGCGGCAAACCGCGGCGCGCCCCTGTTGTTTTCGATTTAGCCATGAATATCCCGCCAAGGCCAAGCGATTGCCCCAGCGTCAGCGTCCAAACCTAACGTCACTTCAACTCCGACCCACGGCCAGCGTTGTCAGATCACCGCTTGCTCTAGCAAAGGCTGCCCAGCCGGGATCCGATCATAGGCAAAAGGCGACAGGTCCAGCGTCTCATAACGCCCCGACGCGATCCATTCGGCCACACCTCGCCCCATCGCCGGAGCCTGCTGCAATCCGTGCCCCGAAAACCCGTTGATCAGCAGGAAATTCTGAACCTCAGGATGCGGCCCGACAACCGCGTTCTGATCCAGGGTATTGTAGGCATAATGCCCAACCCAGCTTTGCATCAGTTTCAGCGCATCAAACTGCGGAATGCGCTCGGCAATGGCGGGCCAGACCTTTTCTTCCCACAAGGAATGATCGGCGATAAAATCATCCGGCGCAACGGCAGGATCGTCATGCGGCGGGCAGCCGGCCATGTAGTATTTGCCATCGCTGCGCACATGCACACCTGATGGATCAACTGTCAGCGGCAGATCCACATCCAAGGGACGTGCTGCCTCGAACACAAATGTATAGCGCTTGCGGGGCTCAACCGGCAGTGAAACTCCAGCCATCTGCGCCACTTGGCCCGCACGCGGTCCTGCCGCATTGACCACATGGCCTGCCCCAATCCGAGTACCATCCGCCAGCACAACACCCGTAACGCGCGCGCCGTCCCGAGATATTCCCGTCACCTCGTTGCTGACAAATTCAACACCGCCAGCCCGCGCCTTGCGCCGCCACCAGTCGAACATGCAGCCGCCATCAAAATAGCCCTCGTCCGTCGGATTGTGGCTGCCAATGCGAATACCGTCGAGACTGTAGAACGGGAACTGCTCACCCAGCATCTCACGCGATAGAATCTGGGTACCGGCCCCCTCAGCGGCCTGCATCTTTTGCGCCGCCCGCAACACCTGCTCACCCTCAGCCGAAGCGGCCAGATACATATAGCCAAAACTCTGCACGTGGATCTCAGGCACCTCCGGGTCGCCACCAAGAAACGCGCGGAAATTGCGCACATAGTCGGCGCCGAACCGGCTGACCTGCACATTGGCCGCCTGAGTGAATTGCTGGCGAATACAGCTGTTGCTATGCGCGGTCGAGCTGAGCTCGTAAGCCGGGTCACGCTCGACCACCAGCACGGTGCCATCAAAGCCGGGATGGTTGCTCAGGAACCAGGCCACCGAAGCGCCCATCATGGCGCCTCCAATGATCACAACATCATAATTGGTCTGTTTGGGAGAGGTCTCAATTTGCATGGGGGAAATCCGGCGTAAGTTGGGTCTTGCAGACAGCTCTATCCAAACGGTTTCATTTGGCAAGCTCTGTGACGATATCCCAATCGAAAGCCGCCTCTGCCCTACTCCAAAATCACGGTGCCATCCGCCAACCAACCATCAAACACCTGCAGCGCTTTGTCGGTGAACTCTTGATCATTGATATGGCAGTCCATCCCGTGCAGGTCCACATTATCAGGACAGCGCGAAGTTACCTCGGCACAAAACGCAGCCAGCCCCTCGGCGTTGTGCAGATCACCACCGGGGCGGTCCCATTCGTTGCACCCTTGTTGAGGTAACAGCAGCGCCACAGGAGCGGTTGCGCCCGACAGCTTTTCGCAGAAAACACCCGCCACCTGCCTCCGTTCCTCTGCCGTCAAAACCGCCGAGGTCAACAATCGGTTATGCGCATGGGTGGGCCGACCCTCCAGTGCCACCGGCACCGGCTGCCAGCCAACAATATCCACCAGATCATAACAGCCCGGCGCCACCAATTGCGGCGTACCCGCGCGCCCTGCATTGGTCATCCGATCCGCCCCTGCCGACAAGCCGCCAAACATGTGATTCGACACCTCTTGCGGCGCAAAGTCGAACACCGCGGCAAAGGCCCCCTCGGCCGCTAGACTCTCAAAAGCCCGCCCGCCCATGCCGGTGGCATGGAACACCGCCACCTCGAACCCGCGTTCTTCCAGCGCCGGTTTCAACGTCACCATGTAACGCAGCACAGTCTTGCCGAACGAGGTCATACCAATCAAAGGCCGTTCCCGCTTGGGCGCCTCTACCGCGCGGGCCGCACCCAGCACAGCCCCCGCCGCTTGCGACAGCGAAGCCTTGCAGATCGAGTTCAGCCCATAAAGGCCACCCGCCCAAAGGATCATCTGCACATCACTGGGCAGACGATCGGGCGGGATCAACGACGAAAAAGACACAGTGGACACAACGTATTTCGGCACACCAACGGGCAGCGCGGCACAAAGGTCCAGCGCCAGATCGGTGCCCATGGTGCCACCCAGCACAATCACACCGTCGATCAACCCATCGCGGTACAGCTCCAACGCTTTGGTGGCCGATCCCCGCGCCATGATCTGCATTGCGGTGTTTTCATCGCCTGACTCGATGGCCGCCTTGATTGAACTGCCGCCCGCCTCGGCCACCTGATGCTTGCTGACATCCGCAGGCGAGCTGGGATCCCCCAACACACTGACATCCATGGTCAATACCTTGCCGCCCTGCCCCCGGATCACATCGGCCAGATACCCCAACTCGTCGTCCTTGGTGTCATAGGTGCCGGCGACCAGAATTGTCTTGCTCATAGCTGTATCCACGCGGTTTTCAGATCGACGTATTTGTCCAGCGCATGCAGCGACTTGTCATGGCCATTGCCAGACTGCCCAACGCCGCCCAGTGGCACCGTGTTGTCCGAGCCACCATAGGTGTTCACATGCACTACACCCGCCCGAATACCCGCCACCATCCGGTGCGCGCGGCTCAGGTCTGCGGTCCACACTCCGGCGGCAAGTCCGAAATCAGTTGCATTGGCCAATGCCAGCGCCTCTTCTTCACTCTCAAACTTAGTCACCGCCAGCACCGGCCCAAAGACCTCACGCTGGAACAGGGTCGCATCGCGGGCCACGCCTGTCACAATGGTCGGCGCCATGTAGCTGCCACCAGTGTCCTGCAATATCCGGCTCCCCCCGGTGACAACACGCCCACCTTCGGCCCGCGCCATATCCATGAACGACAGATTACGGCGCAACTGGTCCTCAGAGTTCACTGCACCAATCTGGCTGCTCAAGTCCAGAGGATCACCCACCCGCAAGGCCTCGGCCTCGGCCTTCAGGGCCTCGACAAATTCATCATGGATCGAGGCCTCGACCAGCAACCGCGACCCTGCCACACAGACCTGCCCGGAATTGCGGAAGATACCCGCCGCCGACACCTTGGCCGCCTTGGCGAGATCTGGCGCATCTGCAAAGACGATATTCGGTGATTTTCCGCCCAGCTCCAGATAGCACCGCTTCAGGTTCGACGCCGCCGAGGCCTCGAGCAAGCGACGCCCCGTTGCGCCGGATCCGGTAAAGGTCAGCACGTCCACGCCCATAGAGTTCGCCAGCGCCGCGCCGGTTTCAACACCCGAGCCCGTCACGACATTCAGCACCCCATCGGGCAAGCCACACTCGGAACAAATCTCAGCCAGCCGCAGCAATGACAACGACGCTGTCTCAGCCGGTTTCAACACCACCGAATTGCCCATCGCCAACGCAGGCGCCAGCTTCCAGGCGCCGATCATCAGCGGGAAGTTCCACGGCACAATGGCGCCAACGACGCCAACCGGCATCCGATGCACCAAAGCCAGCACATCTGACGCGGTTGGGGCTACCTCACCCGCCACCTTGTCCAAAGCCTCGGCATAATATCGGAAGGTCCCCGCCGCCGATCCCGGCTCGGCCTTGAGTGCCATGTTGAATTCTGTGCCGTTGTCCCGCACGCCCAGCACCGCCAGCTCCACAGCCTCGGCCTCGATCCTATTGGCAATGGCGTGCAGCAATTTCTTCCGTGCGGCGGGGGACTGTTTGGACCAGCGGCCATCCTTGAATGCCCGCCGCGCCGAGGCGACAGCGTTTTCTACATCTGTTGCTGACGCGCCCTCAAGAGTGGTTAGAACAGATCCATCAATCGGCGAAGTAACTTCGAGTGACGGGCCCGAACCCGTTTTCCACGATCCTTCAAGAAAGAGTCTTTGCGGCGCAACATCAGCCCGCCGAAGCCTGTCGATGAGGTTTTGGTCTGCCATTCGGCCTCCTTGCGTTCCTTGCGGTCCTTCAACACGCGGATGGCATGGGCCACCAGAACAAGTACGATGATTAGAAACAGGATAAACGCGACGGGCCGGTCGATGAAGTCAAACGGCTGTTTGACTCGCGCCATGGCGGCCCGCAGTTTGACCTCCATAATGCCGCCCAGCACCATCCCCAAAATGATTGGCACCGCCGGTAGTTTCAGCCGTTTCAGGATATAGCCTAGCATCCCAAAGGCAGCCGCCATCACACAGTCGGTGGCCGAATTGCGTAAGGAATAGACGCCAACAAAGCTGAGCGTCAGGATGCAAACGCCAAGGAACCGGTTGGGAATCTTCACCACTTGGATCAGAGATTTGGTCGCCACTAACAGGAACAATAGCACCAGTACATTGAGGATCAGCAGTGACAAATACAGTGCCACCACAAAATCCATCTTATTTTGGAACAGCGCCGGTCCCGGCACCACATTGTGCACGTAGAACACGCTCAGCATCATCGCCGTCAGTGCTTCACCTGGAATGCCCAGCGCCAGCAAAGGCACCATGGCAGCGGCAGGCACCGCGTTGTTGGCGGTCTCGGCGGCAATCAGCCCCTCGGACGAGCCATTGCCAAAATCCTGCGGCCGTTTTGAGGTTTTCTGCGCGTAGGTGTAGGACATGAACTGGGCCGTGAACTCGCCCACACCGGGGATCATCCCCATCAGCACACCAAAGCTGGCCGACACAGTCGCAATACGCGGGTGCCGCGCCAATTCGCGCAGGCCCTGAAACATGCCGCCACGCAGCTTGGTGATATGCACCTTCTCGTCTTCGTCCATCAACAGCACAAAGGCCTGGGACAGCGCAAACAGTCCCAACACCACCACAATCAGGTTGATACCACTGCCGAGGAAATCCTGATCGAAAGTGTAGCGCTGCGAGTATTTGATCGGCTCCAGCCCGATGGTCTGGATAAAAATGCCAAAGGCAGCCAGCGCGCCGGCAATCAGCGCTTGGCCGCGATGCGCCACCACCACCAGTAGGAGACCCAGCAGGGCAGCCAGAAAGATCTCACGCGAGCCGAACAAAGGGGCGACTTTGGCCAGTAACGGCGCAAACAAGATCAGACAGATCACCGAGAACACGCCGCCAAAGAAACTGGCGGAATAGGCCAGCGACAGCGCGCGTTGGGGTTCTCCCCGTGCGGTCATCGGGTAGCCGTCATAGGTGGTCAGTGCATTCACCGCGGTACCCGGAGTGTTGATCAGGATCGCCGGGATGGCGCCGCCATACATGGACGATCCGTAAATCCCCAGAAGCACCGTCAACCCGACAATGGGGTCCATCGAAAAGGTCGCGGGCAGCAAGATGGCAATCGCCACTGCCGGGCCAACACCGGGGATGGCGCCAATCAACACCCCTCCGATCGAGCCCGCCAGCAGCGCCAGCGCCACGTCCCAGCGCATCAGGATGTCGAGAGCAGAGAGAAGAAGGTCCATCAGAAATTCAGTATAAAGAAGCTGCGCAAGGCGCCGGGAAGATATTCATAGATCGCGCCGCCGGGGATTTTGACGCCCAGCAAGCCCTTGAACAGCACAACAGTCAGCAGTGCAAACCCAAGGCTCAGCCCCATCATCAACCGGCCGCGATACCCCATGCGCCAGCTTAGCGCCGGGACAAAAGCCAGTGTCACCGGCAGATAACCAAGCACCGGCACCGCCAGAACATACCCCATGAACCACAGCGCATATTCCAAAACCCGCCCCCAGTTGCGCACTTCGCCCATGTCCTGGCGACTGACCCGCCGCCAGGGCAGCAGGTACAGATGCAAACCGCCCATCAGGATCATCCCGCCCAGCGCCACCGCAGGCCAGAACCGGGGTTGGGCGACAAACTTGGTCTTTTCAACCCAGCGGGTTTGGTCGGTGATTTGGCTCAGCAGCAGCAGCGCTAAGACCACAAAGGCCAAGGCAAAGACCAGCTGGCCGCGTCGGGGTCCGACAAATCGGTGTTCAGTTTCTGAGGGCATGTCAGGGATCTATCGTACAGTATGGGCGGGCCAGAGGATACTCCGCTGGCCCTGCCGTTGATTACTGGAGCAATTCGCCAATGCGGGCGACAGTGTCGATATCCGTGGCAACGCGCGCCGCAGACTCGTCAGCGCCCTGCCAGTAGACCAGCGCACCGGTTTCCTTGGCCACCGCCTGTGCCCGGTCACTCATCACGGTTTTCTGTGCCACCGCGATGATTTTGTCGCGCACGTCCTGCGGCGTGTCCTTGGTCACGAACAGACCATTCCACAGCGCAATGTTCAGGCTATCGTCCAGCTCGCCAATAGTGGGCGCATCCGGCACCAGTGCAATCCGCTCATCCGTGATCGACACCAGAACTTTGACCTGATCCAAACACGGCAGGATCAATTGCAGAGTGGTGTTGATCACATCCGCATCGCCCGAGGCCAGCGTGTTACAGTCCAGCGCATCAAACGCCGCATCCGAACCCCAGCTGAAACCAGCGTTGACGGCAAAAGCCTTGGTCACCTGCGTTGGTGTCAGCACGTCGCCAAAGTGACCCAGCGCCACGTCGTTGGATTTGGCATAATCCGCCAGCTCTGCCATCGATGAGTACGGCGCATCAGCGCTGGTCGCGATGACAAACGGATAAGTCAGGAAGATGCCCAGCGGTTCAAATTTGGCCGGCGTTAGAGGCGGAATTTCGATCTGGTGGCCCACAACCGGCACACCGATTACAAAGGATCCCACGGTGTACCCATCTGCCGGAGCATTGGCGACCTCGATGGCGCCGGGGAAGGGTCCACCGCCGCCACCGGGCTTGTTCACCACGGCTGCTGCAACGCCATATTCCTTTTGGAAATCATCCGCGATCATCCGGGTCAGCACGTCCTCCAGATCACCCGGAGGCCACGGCACGATGAAATTCACCGGCTTCTCCGGATACTCGGCCAGCGCCGCTCCAGCGCTCAGCGCGACAGCTGCTGTGGCCAGTGCGCCTTTGAACAGGTTGCTCAGTTTCATGTGATCCTCCCAGATGCTTTTTTAGTCGATGGTTCACTATTTGAACCGTTGGTTTGAATTTAGATTGACCTCCGCTCGCTAATCTGTCAACAAAATTGCATCAACCATGCATCTTTTTCCTGATGCGCCCCCAAACAAGACCAAATACGGAGCACAGCAAACATCATGGGAACAGTATCCAAAGCCCTGTCTTTGCTGACGTATTTCAACCACGGAAGAGTTGAAATTGGGCTCAGTGATCTGACTCGTCTGTCCGGGATGAACAAGGCGACCGTGTTTCGAATGATGAGCGAACTGCAGGAATCAGGATTCGTTGAACAGGCAGGAACTGATCGGTCTTACCGGCTTGGGCCTCAAGTTCTGCGACTGGCCGCACTGCGCGAAGCAGCGGTTCCGATTCTGTCTGTGTCCCGCCGGGTGCTGCGCGATCTCAGCAATGAAACCTGTGAAACCACCCACCTGTCGCTGGTGCAGGGCACCCAGCTGAACTCGCTGTCACACGCCTATTCACCACGTCACGCGACAAAGGTCATGATGGAGGACGCCGAAGTCCTGACCTACCACGGCACCGGGTCCGGTCTGGCGGTACTGGCTTATGCAGAAACCGCATTTGTGGACGCCGTGTTGGAACAACCCCTGTGCAGCCACACCCAACATACCGTGACCGACCCCAACACCATTCGTGCCCAACTTGCCGAGGTACGCGCCTGCGGGATGGCCCAGTCCATTGGCGGGTTCGAAGCCGATGTACACTCCCATGCCGTGCCTATTTTTGGCGCTGACCGTCAGCCCATCGGCGCGCTCGCTGTTGCCGCGCCGGTGTCGCGCATGACCGACGCGCAAAAAGACCTGATCCCCGCAGCGCTGCGCCGCGCCGGTCAGGCTTTGACCCACCGCATTGGCGGCTTCCCCCCCGCCGACTACCCGCAAGAGGTTGAGGCCTAAAGGCCCCCTCCCCGACCCAAATCGAGCCCAGGTAAGCCCGGGCTGCAAACAGGAGCAGATCCGATGAAAGATTCAAATTTCCTCAAGGAACATAACGCCAGATCCATGTGGCATCCGATGGCGCACCCCGCCGACAGCCAGGCCAACCCACCGGCCATCATCACCGGGGCCTCGGGCGTGCGCATCACCGACATCGACGGGCACGAAACCGTTGATGCGGTTGGCGGGCTGTGGAACGTCAACCTCGGATTCTCGTGCCAGCCCATCAAAGACGCCATCGCAGCGCAGCTCGACGTGCTGCCCTATTACTCGACCTTTCGCGGCACCAGCAATGATCAGGTGATCCAGCTGGCGGAAGAGCTGCGTACATTCTTTGAACCCGACGGCCTGACCCGCGCCTTCTTCACCTCCGGCGGCTCGGATTCGGTGGAAACCGCACTGCGACTGGCACGCCAGTACCACAAAATCCGTGGCGAGGCGGGCCGCACCAAATTCCTGAGCCTGAAAAAGGGCTATCACGGCACCCACATGGGCGGCGCCTCGGTCAATGGCAACGCCAACTTCCGCACCCAGTACGAACCCTTGCTGCCCGGATGCCTCCACATCCCAGCCCCCTATACTTACCGCAACCCCTTCAACGAAACAGACCCCGAGCGCCTTGCCCAGCTATGCCTGCAGGCGCTGGAGGACGAGATCGCCTTTCAGGGCGCAGGCACCATCGCCGCCTTTATCATGGAACCGATCCTTGGCGCCGGCGGTGTCATCCCACCGCATGCCAGCTTCATGCCCGGCGTGCGCGAGATCTGTAGCCGCAACGGCATCCTGCTGATCGCGGATGAGGTGATTACCGCCTTTGGTCGCACCGGATCCTGGAGCGGGTCGCGTCACTGGGGCGTGCAGCCCGATTTCATGTGCACCGCCAAGGCGATCACCAATGGCTATTTCCCCTTTGGCGCGGTGATGATTGCCGAAGGTGTTGCCGAAGTGTTTGAGAATGACACCACCGGCAAGGCAGCCATCGGCCACGGCTACACATACTCAGGCCACCCGGTGGGAGCCGCAGCAGCGCTGGCCTGCCTAGAGGAAACCCAGAAGCTCAACCTGCCCGAAAACGCCGCAGCACGGGGCACCCAGCTGCATCAGGGCCTGCTGGCCCTGCAACAGAAGTACGAGCTGATCGGTGATGTACGCGGTGGTCACGGGCTGATGTGCGCGATGGAACTTGTTGCGGACCGTACCAGCAAGTCCGCTGTCGACAAGAAAACCATCGGTGCACTGCAAGAAGCAACCTATCGCGCTGGCGCCATGGTACGGGTGTCTGGCCCCAACATCATCCTGTCGCCACCGCTGGTGCTGACCAAAGCGGATGCCAATGTCATCCTCACTGCGCTGGATGCAGGTTTTTCTGCGGTAAGCTAACTTCCAATACGCCACAGCCGCAGCCGACCGCAGGTCGGGTGCCACCAGTTACCATGGCGGGCCCGAAGCAGATGCTTCGGGCCCGCGCTTGTCATAGCGCCGCTTCGCGGCGCTGCAGCGTTTGGGTTGAGGGGTGCCGCTGAACTCAGGCGGGGCGAGCGTCGCGCCACCACAAACCTGCCAGAACCAGCCAGTAAACCGCAAACAGTCCAACCTGTATCCAATAGGGCATTGTGCTTTGACCGGGCTCCAGCACCTGCGCCAAATCCTCGGACAGATTGACCCCCGCCAAACCCAGAATGGTCAACCCCATCACCACCAAAGCGGCTGGAATACTCTCGCGGCTGCGTGCGGCCTGATAGAACAGAGCCACATAGGCCAGCACAGCAAAGCTGATGATCTTGTCCTGATAGGCGTAAAACGGAGTGTCATAGTAAACAAACAACAGCGGATATTTCAGCCCCCAAAAATGGGCCATTGCCATACAACAAAAATACAAGGCCCCGGCCATAAAGCCGAGACGTGTCAGAGTGGAATTCATGCGCGCGTTTCCTTTTCCGCGATTGGTCTTTTCTTGGGCTTCTGGTGTCGGAGGTCTCAGGTATTAGGCACGCTCAACACCAGCCCATCCAAATCAGGATGCGCCTCGATCTGGCAGCTCAGGCGACTGTTGAGTTGGCGATCACCATCCACCATGTCCAGCATGGCATCCTCAAAATCATCAAGCTCGCCGGTTTTCTGCGCCCAAGCCTCGTCCACGTAAACATGACAGGTGGCGCAGCTCAGGCTGCCACCACATTCACCGACCACCCCCTGCACATTCTGTGCAACAGCCGCCTCCATCAGGTTCTGACCGTAGTCGATTGTCGCCGCAACGGCCGCGCCGTCGGGCAGGTTCCATGTGACTTTCATCACCTTACTCCTCAGACAAAATAGACATAGAAATCACGCATCGCGTCACCTTCCAGGTCACGGGTTTTGCGCACTTCTTTTTGCTTCATGAACACATGGTTGGCGACCAGCTCCGGGCCCACCGCTTCTGTCAAAGCCTCATCACGCTGCAGATCCACCATCGCGCCCTTCAGGTCCATCGCGGTTCCTTCGCTCGCGTCGGTCCGATCAAACCCGTCTCCGGTTTCCATCGGTGGCAGGTCATACCTATTCTCAAACCCAAGCCGCGCCGCCTGCAACACAGCAGCCGTGGCGGTATAAGGATTGGCCGAGGCATCCGCCATCCGGTGTTCCAGCCGTGCCTTGGCGCCACCCTCAGAGCTGATTCTTGTGGTCACGTTGCGATGATCGCCCCCCCAGTTTTGCCAATAACCCGACAAAGATCCCGGTTGCAGCCGCATATAGCTGTTGGCCGTCGGCGCAACCAATCCGGACAGCCCCTTATGGTGATGAACCAAACCGGTCAGGCAGCCCCGCGCCAGATCGTTCATATGCTCAGGCCCACCACGTGGCCCCGAGGACAGCGCATTGCCTCCATCGCCGTCAACAAACGAGAAATTGACATGCATCCCAGAGCCACCGCCTTCGGCAATAGGTTTGGGCATAAATGTCAGCACGATGCCGTATTCCAACGCAATCTCGCGCGCCATCAGACGGAACAGCACGATGTCGTCGACTGCCTTAACTGCATCGTCAAAAGTCAGCGTGTATTCAAACTGCGGGCTATCAAATTCAGCGGTGATCATGTCGAGCGAGAAACCCATCTCATCCGCCATCGCCCAGATCCGGTCGTTGAACCGCAACGGGTCGGCAAATGGACCAGTGCCATAGACCACACCGCCAGGCGCGTCATAAGGCACCAACCGCCCGTTATCGTCGGCCTGCAGCGCAAAGGCCTCCAGCTCGATGCCAACTTTGGGGATCAAACCGTGTTTGCCCCAATCCGCCACCGCCCGTTTCAAGGCACCGCGAGGGCACAACCCCAGCAGCTCGCCCGCGTCATCATACAGATCGCCCAGCACGATCTTGGTCGAGGCATGCCAGCTGTCGCGAATGTCATCATGACGCCAACGCAGCTCCATATCCGGCAACCCCAGTTTCACCATCGAGCCCGGCGCATCCAGCAGGTCGCGATCGTAATGGGTGCCAAACACCGAGCGACAGAACCGAGTGCTGTCATCGCCGATCTTAGAGTTCGGCAGGTATTTTCCCCGCATAATGCTGAGGTGATCGCAGAACAAAGCGCGCAGTCGGGTTTTCATTTCTTGTCCTTCCTATAGGACCAAAAATGTCCTCTATGAATGTTGTCACGTCGGGCCTTATCCGCCAAGGGCAGCGCCTTCCCGGGGGAAGGCGCTGCCAGTCTTCACGCGCGCGTCACCCGCACTGGCAGCGTTTTGATGCCGCCAACAAAATTGGAGCGCAGAAATTTGTGTTCCCCACCCGGCTCAATGCTCTTTATCCGTTTGGCCAACTCCTGAAACAACACCGTCACTTCCAGCCGCGCCAGCCACATGCCCAGACAAACATGCGGACCACCCTGCCCAAAGGACAGATGCCGATTGGGGTTGCGCGTCAGATCGACACGGAACGGATCGTCAAACACCGTCTCGTCTCGATTGGCCGAGGCCCACCAATACAGCACCTTATCGCCTTCGCGGATGGTTTTGCCATGCAACTCAAAATCCTGCGTCGCCGTGCGCCGGAAGTAAGTCGCCGGTGTGGCCCAACGGATAATCTCGTCCGCCGCCGTGCCCCAGACGTCGCCCCCCGCTTGCATCTGCGCCAGCAACTCGGGCTGATGGCACATCGCCTGAATCCCCGCCGCGATGGAATAGCGTGTGGTGTCATTGCCCGCCGCCACCACCAGACAAAAGAAATTGCGAAACTCACTATCGGAAATCACCGAGCCATCTTTGGCCGGTTGCAGGATCATGTTCAATATCCCCGAGGTATCCCCAGCGGCCTCTTTCTTGGCCATCAGATCTTTGGCGTAGATATACAATTCAGCTCCGGCAGGAGAATTGAACGGCATCATACGAAATTCATCGGTCTGCATCTTGTCCAGCACATGAGCGGTGAAATCCGGATCGGTATTGGCGATCAGCGCATCGCCCTTATCCACCAGCCAGGGCAGGTCTTCCTCGGGCAGGCCTACCACCCGTCCCAGCATCCGCATCGGCAATTGCCGGGCAATTTCCTTGACCGCATCAAAGCTGCCCTGCTCCAGCGCCGGATCGAGGATCTCGGCACATAACTTGCGAATTTCCTGCTCGTACGGCGCCATCATCGTCTTAGAGAACGCCTTCAGCAGCTTCATTCGGGTCTTGCTGTGCTCTGGCGGGTCGGTTTCCTGAAAGGTACGCCGGGCCAGATACTCCTCGTAAGACTGATCCTCCATGCGGATCCCACGCGCGGACGAAAACACCGCCGTGTTCTTGTTCATTGCGGCAATGTCGGCGTGACGGGTGATTGACCAGAAATCTTCTCCGCCAGCATATTCGGTCCAATGCAAAGGATCGTCGCGGCGCAGCCGGGCAAAAGTGTTATGCGGCGCACCCTCGGCAAAGGCATCGTGGCTACTGAGATCGGCATAGCCGTCGTCAGTTGGCGTCCATAGGGTCATGTCAGGCCTTCCAAAGATACTTCTCTTGTGTATATTAATGGAAGTCATAAATATGTAAATGAAAAACTTGAGAGCAATTCCATGCACTTGGCAATCCTGATGACCAACACCGATTCCAGCACCTTTGCCGACAGCCACCCAAAAGACGGCGAGAAATTCACGCGTTTGGTCCACATGGCGCGCCCAAAATGGACCCTCACGGTTTTTACGGTGAAGGACGAAGAGTTTCCCGACGACATAGCCGAGTTTGACGGGGCCATAATCACCGGAAGCCCGGCCTCGGTGCGTGGCTATCTGCCTTGGATCGCTGAACTTCTGGAGCTGATCCGCGACATGAACGACCGATGCCAACCGCTGTTTGGCGCCTGCTTCGGCCACCAAGCTATTGCCATGGCGCTAGGGGGGCAGATGGATGCCAATCCGAAAGGATGGGTACACGGATTGACGCGAAACCAAATGATCACACGGCCAGCCTGGACCAAGGACCTGCCGGATGAGGTCAAACTTTACGGCTCGCATAACGAATGTGTGACGGTTCTGCCTGCAGGAGCCGCAATAGTCTCAGAAACGGATGGCATCGTCACCGGATTTTCCATTGGCACCCATATTTACAGCACACAACATCACCCGGAAATGAGCCACCAATTCATCTGCGCCCTCATCAGAATATCTACAAGCCAATTCAACAGGATCACCTGAGTCTCTCAAGTTAACAAAATTTACACCTTTAACCACTCTGCCATGGGCGACATCTAAACAAGGAATTAAACGAAGAGCTACCATTTTAGTAAAAATTGTCCAAATGCTGTTAATCTTGCATAATAGCTTCCATTTTACCTCTTATGGCTGAAACAAAATTATTACCCAAAATCGGTAGTAAAATCAAAATTAACATTAACAAAGTAAAAGATAGACTACCAGCTAAATTAATTGATCAAATATCCTCTAATCCTAAAGCCGTAATAACAGGCTATAAAATGACAGACGGCAGAAGTATTGGAATCACCGCAAAATTTCAGAATGGTGAGCAAAATTGGTTTTTCCCAGAAGAAATTGAGAAAGGTTAAAGAGTAAAGTGAATGATCCAAAACAACTTTTAGGAATTAAGGGTGCCTCTGAAACTTCAAGTATATGGAAACTTCGTATACAGTTAATGAAGCCAATTACCTGGATACCTTTGATATGGGGAGTTATTTGCGGAGCAGCCGCAAGTGGAAATTTTGAATGGACATTTAGTAATGTTCTAGCTTCATTAGCATGTATGTTGATGAGTGGACCACTTCTAGCTGGTTATACCCAAACCATAAATGATTTTTTTGATAAAGAAATTGATGCAATTAATGAACCAAATAGACCAATTCCTTCTGGGAAAATTTCAATTAAAGATGTAAAAATACAAATCTGGGTATTACTTATAGCTGGTTTAATAGTTGCTTTTCTATTAGATTTATATGCTAAGCACAGCTTCCCCTCCGTCTTACTTTTGGCATTAGGAGGTTCCTTTGTTAGTTATATATATTCTGCTCCACCACTCAAATTAAAACAGAATGGTTGGCTTGGAAATTATGCATTAGGAGCATCTTATATAGCTTTACCTTGGTGGGCAGGACAAGCCTTGTTTGGGAAATTAACAATCGTGACGGCGATACTAACACTTGCTTATAGCCTCTCAGGACTTGGAATTGCTGTTATTAATGATTTCAAAAGTGTTGAAGGAGACTCAAAGCTAGGCTTAAATTCTCTACCAGTAGTATTTGGAATTAAAAATGCAAGTAGAATAAGTGCAGGTCTAATTGACATTTTTCAATTAGCGATGGTTGTAGTATTAGTCATTATTGGTCAACATTTAGCCTCTGTAATTTTGGTTTTATTGGTAATTCCACAAATTACATTTCAAGATATGTGGTTACTAAGAGATCCTTTAAAGTTTGATGTCAAATATCAAGCAAGTGCCCAACCATTCCTTATAACTGGAATGTTAGTTACAGCTTTAGCGATAGGACATAGTTTTTTAGTTGCTTAAGGTGCAAAAGATTAAATTCAAATCTTTTGTTTTAATAATTCCAATATTAATTTTTTCTGGAATATCTTTTTATTTTTTTAGTCTAATATTTAGTACCTTAAAATTTGACGTTTCTAAAAATAAACAGTCTCGGGAGACCAAATATTCTTACGTAATATCATCTTCTGATAATAAGATACTAAGCAAATTAAGCCGCAAATTTGAAATAGATAATAGTTATCATAAAATTCCATTTTTTCTTAAACATTCTTTTATATCTTCTGAGGATAAAAGATTTTATAAACATAATGGAATAGATTTAAAAAGTATTTCTCGTGCCCTTATTCAAAATATTAGAAGTGGTTATGTTAAAGAGGGAGGAAGTACGATTACACAACAAGTTGCTAGATTACTTTTTCTAAATAATGATTTAAGTTTTCAAAGAAAAATCAAAGAAATATTTATATCACTCATACTTGAATTTAGATATAACAAAAATCAAATTTTAAAATTATATTTAAATAATATTTATCTAGGATCAGGAGCATACGGGGTAAACGAGGCTGCCCAAGTTTATTTTGGAAAATTTATAGAAGAATTGACATTATCAGAGATCGCATTAATTACAGGATTAGCTCCAGCTCCATCAATTTATTCACCTTATCAAAATTTAGAACTAGCTATTAAAAATAGAAATAAAGTTCTTAAATCAATGTATGTTGATGGATATATTTCTCTTGCAAATAAGAATAAGGCTATTAAAGAAAAAATAAAGTTAAATTATCAAGCAGATGATAATTTTTTAGATGATAAATTACTAATAAACTTTATTCTTCAGGAAACAGATAAAAAAATTGGAAGTAAAAATGATTATAAGTTTTTAAGAATTAAATCTTCTATCAACAAAGATTGGCAAGAAAAAGGTCAAAAAATATCAAGATACGCAGGGCCTAAAGAACTTGAATTTGGTCTGTTATCTATCGAATCAAACACAGGACTAATCAGGACAATGATAACCAGCAAAAATCCATCAATTAATGAATACAATAGAGTGATTTCATCTGTAAGACCTTTAGGTTCTACTTTTAAAATAATCCCTTATGCTGCTGCATTAATAGAAGGAATAAAATTAAGCGATAAATTTGAAGACTTACCAATATGCTGGGAAAGTTATTGCCCAAAAAATTTTTCAGAAGACTATAGAGGTTCAATATCTTTGATTGAATCATTTAAAAGTTCATCAAATATCGTTCCAATATCAATTACAAAAATAATCGGCTTAAAAAATATTATTAATTTAGCGAATTCATTTGGACTAGGTTA
>MAAC01006005.1_pt1 | contig 38412 bp, 36 predicted proteins | sample 1115981 | NCBI WGS metagenome assembly MAAC01 (sample SAMN04961126, study PRJNA320927) | seawater metagenome | isolation source: sample BD02T64 sea water enriched with oil for 64 days | place: USA:Gulf of Mexico | collected 2013-07-27 | reverse complement strand
TCCGCTTTTATCGGTGTTGCACCCAGGATTCGAGAATCCGGCTCCTCGGTGAGGGGGCGCTCCATGATGTCAAAAACAGGTCGCTCCAAGCTACGCAAAGCATTCTTTATGCCTGCCCTAGTGGCATTACGCTACAACCCGATTATTAAAACAATGAATGTCAGGCTGACAGCAGCTGGCAAGCCAAAGATGCTGATTGTGGGTGCCGCTATGCGTAAGTTAGTTCACCTAATTTATGGCGTTTTAAAAAATGGCGAGCCATTTGATGTGAATTTTACTTGATTGTTAAGACGGTATCTGACCCTATTTTGTATTTTGTGTGTGTGACCCTATTTTGAGTGTGTCCCTATTTTGCAATCTCTCCAATCTTTTTGCTATCGAGGCAAGCCCAAAGAGATAACAAGGCATGCCCCGACAGACTTTTCTTCTACTTCAAACAAGTTAGAATGGGTGTCCTAAATTAGCCAAGACGGTATCTGACCCCACTTTTTGCTTTTTATTTTACATGACCCCATTAACTTCCTTTGCGACGGCCACCCCGCAGACCCAAAAGAATACAACCAAGCCCCATAAGCGCTATTGAGGAAGGCTCCGGGACACTTCTAACAAACGAAACTTTGCCATCCCATGAATGCTCACCCGCCATTCTCATCACAATATAATCGATTGATTCTAGATCAATCGAGCTATTATTGTCTGTAAACGCTTGAAGCAGTACCGAATGGGATGCCATCTCTGTGCCGCTAGTCTTAATACTAGGGATACTAGCCGTTGCGATGTTACCCTCGGTATCACGAAGGATAAAATCGACGACTACGATAAGATCAGAGCGCCCGAATAACTCGATTACATTACTATCACCAGAATCAGTGAGATCCACACCAACAGCCCCGCCATAGGCATCAGCAAGCCCGTCATAGGCACCAAAAACATTGTCAACGTTCGTTTTTCTATTACCGTATTGATCCCTGCTATTATCCTCCAGAAGACCGCTTGCATTCTGACTACCGTTAAAACTCCCCCCCCAAATCATCGTCACACTCGAGTTATAATTAACGCCGGATTCTTGGTTAAATGTACCATTTTCAGTGTAATACTTAGCATCACCACCGGTACCTCCGTCAAGTCTAGGATCCCATAGAACACCGCGAGTCCCTCCTACTCCACTACTGTACTGGAACAAGCTTGGCTGCGAGGCTGTCCCCGTACTTACTTCTGCCGACACGACATTAAAATCATCAATCAAAAGCGCCTGCACCCCCACCGAAAACACCGACGCCGCCACAACAGCCCCACCTAAAAATACTTTTTTCAACATCCTAAAAACTCCATTTATGTATCAAAAAAACTGACAGGGACAGAAGAAAACCACCGAGATAATTAGCGCGAGCGCCCTAATTTAGTCACTAAGAGCTTCCATGCCCATCAAACACACCTTACTCAAACCCTATGCTTGAGCTTCAGCGCTTTTTCCACTATAAACAGGTCGGCCCTAGAAAAAGCATCGAGCCTCCCTGCTCGCTATCGCCACGGGAGCCACTCAAACCGCCAGCCCCCACGCACGACAACCCTGATCAAGCAATAGTCACGCCACAAATAAAACCCATTTATTTTCAACGCATTATAAAAAGCAAGCCCACGTATCGCCCAATACGACCGTCAGTCTGTAAAGAAAGCTGACACCCTGCCCCCGCCCTGAGCATTTTCTTACGGTCATACAACACCCCGCCGCGCCAGCCCGCGACTCCGCTGCCCCGAGGCCCTGTATTTTTGCGCGAAAGCGCCGTCAGCGCAAAAAAAGCCCCCTAGCGAGGCAGAAAAGCGTCAAAAAAGAAATAAACTTATAAGAAAAGGCACTATAAAGCGCCGAGACAGCACTCGCATGTGTAAAGAAAGCTGACACTTTTGGGCTTTATTGGCGCGGCATCCAATGGCAAGAGGATAGAAATACGCCGGCAAACAAAGCAGGAAACAAGGAAGGGAACAAGGAAGGGAACAAGGACAGGCATTTTAAAGAAAGGCTGATAAAGTCAGTGTAAAGTCAGGATAGTCACCCCAATACCCTAACGAGCCAACGAGGCCCAAGGACGAGACCCAAGGACACCCATCATAGACACCCACCCCAAGCCCTAGCCCACACAGACGGCGTTAATACGCCCCTCTCGCCGCAACCCCCCACATTCAATCCATAACCGTCCTAAGCGCAAGCCAGCACTACTCTACTGCCATTTTATCCTGGGTTTTATTATCAAAATCACTGGCACTGTGGCGCTCATGGAGCTGATTCTCTAACGGCCCCCAGGTGCAATTGACCTTTCTGCCACGCTGCACCGCCTCGCGTGCCGCTATGGTGTCGGCCCAGCGCTGAAGATGAACATAGCTAGCGGTACTGAGAAACTCGGACGCGTCATAAATGCCATCGACCATCAACAGGCCATACCAGGGCCAAATGGCGATATCGGCGATGCTGTATTCATCGCCACAGATATATTGTTTATCGGCCAAATGACGGTCGAGCACATCGAGTTGGCGTTTGACCTCCATGGCATAGCGGTCAATGCAGTATTCAATTTTTCTCGGCGCGTAGGCGTAGAAGTGGCCAAAGCCGCCGCCCAAATAGGGCGCGCTGCCCATTTGCCAGAATAACCACGACAGGCACTCGGCGCGATCGCCCGGATCAGCGGGCAACAGGGCCTCAAACTTTTCCGCTAAATACAGCAGCATGGCGCCGGATTCAAAAATGCGTGTTGGCGAGCCTGTACTTTGGTCAAGCATGGCGGGGATTTTAGAATTGGGATTGACGGCGACAAAACCACTGCCGAATTGCTCGCCCTCACCAATATCAATTAAATAGGCATCGTACTCCGCGCCGCTCTTACCCAGAGCTAGCAACTCCTCTAACATCACCGTGACTTTCACACCATTGGGCGTGGCCAGGGAGTAGAGCTGTATCGGGTGTTGGCCCAGGGGCAGGGTCTTTTCATGGGTGGCACCGGCGATGGGTCGGTTGATACTGGCCCAGCGCCCGCCGCTTTCGGCGTCCCAGGTCCAGACCTTTGGCGGTGTATAGCTGGTGGATTCATTCATTATTATGGGCCCTTTTTTTGATCTCATACAGGTGAGCCGCAAAAATACAGGGCTGGCAGGCGATAGTCTATTGCCCACAGCGTTTATTGATGCAGCCCCACCTACAGCACGGTAAGGGCAGAGACGTATCGGCGCAGCCCGGTGGCAGAGCACCTAGCCCCTAGAACGAAATCCCAGACCTTAGCGAGGCGGGTACTGCAGCAATGCTGGGTCGTCAGGCTTTATGCCAGGCTGATTTTTTCTCTCATGGCGCATCGCCACTGCGCTGTAAGCGTGGATCGCGAAAACCGTACCAGGCCACCAGGGTGGCCAATAGGCACAAGCCCGAGGCGACATTAAAGATTTGTGTGGCACCGTAGTGCCAGAAATGACCGGCTAAATAAGAGCCCCCAGCGCCACCAATACCGAAACTGATCGCCCCGTACAGCGCCTGCCCGCCCGCCTGTGTGCCGCCCTGGAACAAACGACGAATCGATTCAATCGACGCCGCGTGGAAGCTGCCGAAAGTAAAGGCATGCAGGCATTGGGCAAGTATCAACAGCCACAGCCACTCACCACCATTGCCGATCATATACCAGCGCAGCGCCGCCAGTAGTAGGCTGGCGATCAGCACCAAGCGCACACCCAAGTTCACGAGCAAGGTATGCATCACCATAAAAATAAGCACTTCGGCGACCACACCGATGGCCCATAAATAGCCAATGGCGCTGCGGGAATAACCCAGTTCTTCGAGGTAAATACTGAAGAAGCTGTAGTAGGCACCGTGGGCCATTTGCAGCAGGGTACCAGCCACTAAAAAGGCAATCACCGTCGGTTGGCGCACCACCTGCCAAAGGCTTTCGCGCTTGTGCTCGCGCACCGCTTCTCGCGATGAGGGAATGAATAGACTGCTAATAAAGATACAGGCCAGCAGAGCAATACCCACCCAGGGGAAGAGTTCAATGCTGAGGTGCTCGAAATAATAGCCACCACCGAGCACCGCGAGAATAAAGCCAATGGAACCCCAGACCCGTATCAAACTATAGCGCTCGGGCTTATCGTTTAAAAAACCCAGGGTAATGACTTCGTACTGGGGCAGAATGGCATTCCAGAAAAAACTGTAGCCGGCCATCACCGCCGCCAGCCAATAAAAACTCTGGTTGAGGGTGATGCCTAAAAAACACAGGAGACCGAGAAAGGAGCCGAGGCGGAGAATCGCCAGACGACGGCCGGTGACGTCACCCAGCCAGGCCCAGAGGTTGGGCGCGATCAACTTGGTGATCATCGGTACCGCTAACAGCAGGCCAATGCGCTCCGGGGTAAAACCCAGGTACTGTAAGTACAGCGGCCAATAGGGATACATGCCGCCGAGCAGGGCGAAATAGAAAAAATAAAACCCAGACAGCCGCCAATAAGGCAGTGCTGGGTTTATTGGCTCGGGGTTTATTGGCCCCCGGATCAAGACTCGCGAACCATTGGCTGGCAATCACGGCTGACAGGACGCGCCTGCACAGCCTTAACCTAGGCCACCATCCACTTCGGGGGGCAGTGGCTTGAGCTGCGTATCGACATCTTGGTTCTGCCCGCGATGGCGCAGGGCATGATCCATCAAGACCAGGGCCAGCATGGCTTCGGCTATCGGTGTGGCGCGAATGCCAACACAGGGGTCGTGGCGACCGGTGGTCGACACCTCCACCGACTCACCGCGCACATTCACCGACTGGCCCGGCAAACGAATGCTCGATGTTGGCTTTAAGGCGAGATGAGCAACAATGCGCTGCCCGGTGGCGATGCCGCCGACGATGCCGCCGGCATGATTCGACAAAAAGCCCTCGGGGCTCATCTCATCGCGATGCTCGGTGCCCTTTTGTTCGACACTGGCAAAACCGTCACCAATCTCCACACCCTTCACCGCATTGATGCCCATTAAGGCACCGGCAATCTCCGCATCGAGTCGATCAAACACCGGCTCACCCAAACCCGGTGCCACACCCTCGGCCACCACGGTGAGCTTGGCACCGATGGAATTACCCTCTTTTGACAGGGCCTGCATATAGCTCGCCATTGCCTCGACCTTGTCGGCGTCGGGGCAAAAGAAGGGGTTGTTATCAATTTCGTCCCAGTCGACCTTGTCGATGCTGATGGGGCCGAGCTGACTTAAATAGCCGCGCACACTAATGCCCAGGGTTTCGGCCAAGTATTTTTTGGCAATGCCGCCGGCTGCCACCCGCATCGCGGTTTCGCGAGCCGATGCGCGCCCGCCACCGCGATAGTCGCGCACGCCGTATTTTTGAAAATAGCTGTAGTCGGCGTGGGCCGGGCGGAACATGTCTTTAATGTCGCCGTAATCTTTGGAGCGCTGATCGGTATTTTCAATCAGTAGGCCAATCGAGGTACCGGTGGTCTTGCCCTCAAACACGCCGGAGAGGATGCGCACTTGGTCGGCCTCACGGCGCTGGGTGGTATAGCGCGACTGGCCGGGCTTGCGGCGGTCGAGGTCAACCTGTAAGTCGGCCTCACACAGCGGCAGCCCCGGGGGGCAGCCATCGACAATACAGCCCAGGGCAGGCCCGTGGCTCTCGCCAAAAGTGGTCACGGTAAACAGTTTTCCAAAGGTATTGCCCGGCACGGGTGACTCCAAATAGTGATGAGGTAAAAATGGCGCGGCTAGTATAAACCCAGCGCCAACAAAATGGGGGTTCGCGCTTAGGCAAAATCGCCTGCGTGGGCGAGCAGCTCTGCCCGCGTCAGCACAAATACACCGAAGCCACCGCGTTCGAATTCCAGCCAGGTAAAGGGCACGTTGGGGAAGGCCGCCTCCAGGTGCACCGCGCTGTTGCCGACCTCCACCACCAATACGCCGCCCTCATTCAGATAAGCCGGGGCCTCGCGCAATAAGCGCCGGGTAAAGTCGAGGCCATCCTCACCGGACTCCAAGGCCAACGCGGGCTCGCAGTGGTATTCGGCGGGCATCGCCGCGTAGTCCGCCGCATCGACATAGGGTGGATTGGAGACGATAAGATCAAAGTGCTGCTCGATGTTGGCAAACAGGTCGGACTCAAGGGCGCTCACTCGCGCACTCAATTCATGCTGCACAATGTTCTCACCGGCCACCACCAGCGCAGCGGCAGAAATATCACTCAGCACCACCGCCGCAGCGGGAAAGGCATAGGCACAGCCGATACCGATGCAACCGCCGCCGGTGCAGAGATCGAGAATCGCCGTGGGTTCATCGGCCAGCCAGGGCGAAAAGCCCGCCTCGATTAACTCGGCAATGGGTGAGCGCGGAATCAACACGCTTTCATCGACCTTAAATTTAAGCCCCGAAAACCAGGCCTCACCGGTAAGATAGGGCACCGGTATACGGCCCTCAATACGGCGTATAAACAGCGCCAGTATCGCCCTGCCCTCGCCCGGTGTCAGCCGCGCATCGAGTATTTGCTCGTGGCCTTGCTGGCCCAAATGCAGGGCGTGAAGCACCAGTGCCAAGGCGTCATCCCAGGCATTATCGCTGCCGTGGCCAAAATACAATGCGGCCTCGTTAAAACGGCTGGCGCCAAAACGCAGGTAGTCGCGTACAGTGTGCAGGTGGTCGACAAGTTCCGGGGAGATTTTTACGGTGCTTTTCGCGGTTGCATTCAAGGGAGTTCTTGGCCTCAATAAGCGATGGCGGCCAGCCACCACTGTAATTTATCGGAAGCGGCCATTATAATCCCCTCAACAAAAAAAGATTAGTCTCGCTGGCGCAAATAGCCCCTATTGCAGAGCTCTTTTCCTGAATCCGTCTTACCACAGATCCACGGATTACAGACCCACTGGGTGGGCCAGCAAATTATAACGAAGAATTTTACTATTAAAATCGGACAGTATTATGGAAGAGCAATACGCCAAAATCATCGCGGACATCGGCGAAGACCTGAGTCGTCCAGGTCTTGTCGATACCCCCAAGCGCGCCGCAAAGGCCTTTAAATTTCTCACCGAGGGCTACCACCTCAACCTCGACGAGGTCGTCAACAACGCCCTGTTCCCCAGCGACTCCAGTGAAATGGTGATCGTCAAGAACATCGAACTCTACTCCCTGTGCGAACACCACTTGCTACCCTTTGTCGGTACTTGCCACGTCGCCTATATACCCGACGGCAAGGTCATTGGCCTGTCAAAAATCGCCCGCATTGTCGATATGTTCGCCCGGCGCCTGCAAATACAGGAAAATCTTGCCACTCAAATCGCCAATACCATTGAAGAGATCACCGGCGCCCTCGGCGTTGGTGTGATTATTGAAGCCAAGCACATGTGCATGATGATGCGCGGTGTCGAGAAGCAAAACTCGAGCATGAAGACCTCGGCGATGTTGGGTACTTTCCGCAACAACCAGCCCACGCGCAGCGAGTTCTTATCGCTGATACAGTAGGCCCGCTTACACCAACCGGCTTATCTCGCCCGCTATCAAGCCCTCAATTTACAAACGGCTAACAGCGGGCTGCTGGCACATCGCTGCCAGCGGCGCCGCCAGTATTTGCCAGGCGTTATCAAGTAAACGCGGCTGCGCCGCTGCAGTGGGATGCAGGCCATCGGTCTGCATCAAGTCGCGCTGACCCGCCACACCCTGCAAGAAAAACCCCAAAAACAGTAGCGCTTCATTTTCGCCAACGCGACTCATCGCCCGTTCAAACAGGCCCACATAAGCGGCACCGAGATTGGCGGGCATCAGCATACCCAGTAGCGCGACTTGCGCCCCGGCCCCCTCGGCAAGCGCCGCCATTTGCTGCAAGTTCTCGGTCATTTTCTGTGGCGACAAGCCCCGCAAGCCGTCGTTGCCACCGAGTTCAATCACCACCAATCCGGGCTGGTGGGCGGCCAACAAGGCCGGTAAGCGCGCTAAACCACCGGCGGTAGTTTCGCCGCTAACCGAGGCATTGTGAACATTGACACTCCCACACCGTGGCTCGAGACGCTGCTCGAGTAGCGCCACCCAGCCATCGCGCTTGTCTATTCCATAGGCTGCACTGATACTATCCCCCAGCACTAATATTGATTGGGGACCGGCTGCCTGCCGGTATTCGTTGCCGGCCGATACCGGTGACCCCAACGAAAGCCCGTATAAAAACAATGTTGCAACCAAGAGCCGATAGCCCATGAATTCACCCCCTATGTCTGCCGCCCCCCCACCGCCAAGCTCGCAGCGGGCCAAGCCCCTGCTTGAGGTCAGCGCTATCGCCAAACGCGTGCAGGGGCCAGAGGGCGAACTCACCCTACTTGAAGACATTGATTTTACCCTATTGGCGGGTGAAAGCCTCGCCATTACCGGCCCCTCGGGCAGCGGTAAAACCACACTACTGGGGCTACTCGCCGGGCTCGACACCCCCTCAACCGGTGAAATACGCCTTGCAGGCAATGCCTTTAGCACACTCAGCGAAGACCCGCGCGCCAGTGCACGGGGCGCCACCTGCGCCTTTGTGTTTCAGGAGTTCCACCTGGTGGCCGATATGAACGTGTTGGAAAACGTCATGTTACCGCTGGAACTGGCGGGCCGAGAAAAGCCCGCCGCCAGCGCCAAAGACTGGCTGCAAAGGGTCGGACTATCCCATCGTATCCGCCATTTTCCCGCCACCTTATCGGGTGGTGAGCAACAGCGCGTGGCCCTAGCTCGAGCCTTTGCCGTACAACCGCGCCTCTTATTTGCCGACGAACCCACCGGCAGTCTCGACCACGCCAATGGCAAGCGCATTATCGACCTGCTGTTTGAGCTCAATCAGCACAGCGCTGCGGCACTGGTATTGGTGACTCACGACCCACAACTGGCGAGTCGCTGCCAGCACCACCTGGAGTTACAGGAAGGCCGTATCGCCCATCGCTCCTTTGCGGACGCAGAGACCGGCGAAACATCGGTGATCGAAAAATTCATCCAGCAAAACCCGGCCTTATGAACAAACTCTTGCGCCCCTGGCGGGATCACAGCTTTCAACTACTGGCCCTGGCTCTAGCCATTGCCGCCTTTGCACTGAGCGCGGTTATTTTCCTGCGCGCCGAGCTGGAACAACGCTTTAGCGTGAGTACCGCCGAAGCCCTGGGCGGCGACTTGGTGCTCACCGGCAGCCGCACGCCGGAGCCCGAACAACTCGCCAAAATTGCCGCACTAACGGTGTCGCAAATTATCGACTTCTCCAGCGTGCTGGTGCACAACGACGCCCTATTGTTAGTCAGCGCCCGCGCCGTCGATGCCCGTTACCCTCTGTACGGGCAAATACAGCTCGCCACAAACCGTTTCGCCGCTGAATATTCACAAACACATGGCCCCGCCCCCGGGCGGGTCTGGGTCGCCGATCAAGTCATCGACCGGCTCAACATTGGTGTTGGCGCAACCCTCACCGTAGGCAGTAAAGCACTCGAAATCAGCGCCATCATTCGCCAGTTACCCGACCAAAATGCCGGCTTTTACAGTATGAACCCGCGTATTGTGATCAATAGTGCCGACCTCGCCGCCACCGGCGTGATGGGCCCCGGCACCCGTATTCGCCAGCAAAGCGTGGTCGCCGGTGACCGTGTCGCCATCGAACAACTGGCCCGCAGTTTAGATCACAGCCTGCGCCCCGACCAAAACCTGGAAACCGTCGCCGACGCCGCCCTGCGTAGCTTGGGCCCGCTGCGCCAGCTCAGCCTCTGGGCCAACCTCGCCGTGCTCCTCATTAGCCTGCTCTGCGGTGCTGCGATTTATCTGGCCACCGCACAGCGGGTGCGCCGCCGCGCAAAACTGGCCGGGCTGCTGCGCAGTTTTGGCGCCAGCCGCTACCAGGTGATGGTGCAACTACTGGGCTGGGAGTTTCTCGCCATCCTGCCCGCCACTATCGTCGGCAGCGCCCTCGGTATCGGTTTGATTCATCTCGCACTGGGCGACGGGGACAGCCATCTTAGCTCGACATTGAGCACAGCCAATGTCCTTGAATGGTCCAGCGCCCTGCTCGCCCCTCTGTTACTGTGGCTCGCCTTTGCCCTGCCCCGGCTCAGCGCACTGGTGCGTGTACCCGCCATTGAGGTACTGCGCCAACGCCAACAAAGCAGCGTGCTCGGCACCAACATGGAGCTGCTCGCCGCTCTCAGCGCACCGGTATTACTGGCCGGCCTACTCACCGCCTCCCTCGGCGAACTCGGCCGGGTACTGGGCCTGATTGCCGCCCTCGGCGTACTGCTACCGGCCCTATTGTGGCCGCTAATTAAAAGCCTCGACCTCGCTAGTACGCGCCTACCCCTAGCTGCGCGGCTGGCGATTCGCCGCCTCAGCCGCCGTCCAACCCTAACCCTACCGCTGTTGGTGTCGCTGACCTTGGCGATCACGGTGCTAACACTGGCCGGCCAAACCGGCTCACAACTGCTCAACGACTGGCGCACGCGCCTACCCGCTCAGGCACCGAATCACTTTGTGCTGAATTTATTTGAGCGTGATAGACCCGTCTTCGAGCAGTGGCTAGAGCAACACCACGCCATTCCCCAGCCCCTCTATCCGGTGGTTCGCGGTCGCCTTAGCACGATCAACGGCGTGCCCGTAAAAGTAGCTATCACCAAGGAAAAGAAGTCCGGGCAGCGACATTTGAATAGAGATTTGATATTGACCGAGGCCAGTACACTGCCCAGTAGTAATGCCATTAATAGCGGGCGCTGGCACGGTGATACATTGGCTGAAGCCCCTCGCCAAGCCGCAGCTACCTCACGCGCGAGCACGCCTATACATCGTGTTTCCGTGGAGCAGGAAATTGCCGATAGACTCGGTTTACAGCTCGGCGACCAACTGCAATTCGTCACCAGCCAAGGCCTACTCAGCGCCACCATTACCAGCCTGCGCGAAGTTGACTGGAACAGTTTCGAACCCAATTTTTATTTTATTTTCGCCAGTGGGGAGTTAGCCAAACAAGATATCACCTGGATTACCAGTTTCTGGCTGCCCGAGGGTGACGGTGCCCGTCTCGCCGAACTGCTCGCCGAGCTGCCCCATATCACCCTGCTCGATGTCAAAAGCCTACTCGATAAAGCCCAAGACATTATTGCCCAGGCCAGTCAGGCCAGTGCCCTGTTGGGCGCTTTATTGATGTTTTCGGCATTGCTGGTACTGGCGGCCGGTCTACTCGGCGGGCAGCAACAACGGGGCCGAGACAATGCCCTACTGCGCGCACTCGGCGGCAATCAAAGGCTGATTAAACGCATCCTCTGGATAGAGTTTCTCTGCCTCAGTGGCAGCGCCGCCCTCGGTGCCACCGCGATCTCCCTACTCGCCCTCTACCCCTTGAATGAACGCTTATTTCAACAGGGCCTCAGCCTCTCCAGCTGGCAGGCCCTACCGCTGGTACTCGCCTGTTTCGTGTCTATCTGTGGCCTGCTGGCCAGTCGTAAGGCCCTACAGCAACCGGCGCTGAGCTTATTGCGCAGCAATGAAGAGTGAGCGCGGCTCTGCTTGAATGAATCGAACAGCGCTCATACTTCTATTGATCCCTGTTGCTTCAATTAATTTCCGTATGTCTTGGGCAAGGGCTTCAATAAAAGATCTCAAATAAAGAAAAATAAAGAAAGGGCAGTCACTCTACTATCTCATTGCGTGACCGCGTATTTGAATGGATGCCCTTAATACTCTTCTCGATGGTGCCAAGCAATCTGGCGGCCTACCGGCTTAAGACTTGTTTTAGAAAACGCAGCACCCGAGCATTTCGGGCGCTGTTGATTTTAGGGAATGAATACACTCAAGGATGCTGGTTACTTAAACTTAAGCAGAAACCAACTCTGAGGTTTTTATGAATCTATCTCAATTCAACCATACAACCTGCAACGAGCCAGAGATCTACGAACAGCTGCCCCTCGATAACAAAAACATTCTGGAGCTGGGTTGCGGTAAAGCCGACATCACTCGCCTGATTGCCAACGGCGGGCCGGGCCGAAAAATTACCGCCACTGAAGTGGACAAGATTCAGCACGCTAAAAACCGCTTAATTGATGACCTGCCCAATGTTACTTTCATCGTAGGCGGTAGTGAAAAAATCCCCGCCGATGATGCAATCTTCGACGTTATTTTTATGTTCAAGTCCCTGCATCACGTGCCCACTGAATTAATGGACGATGCTTTAAGCGAAGTCGAGCGCGTTTTAAAGCCCGATGGCATTGCCTATATCTCCGAACCCGTTTTTAAAGGTGATTTTAATGAAGTGCTACGACTGTTTCACGACGAGGAGTTGGTCAGGGCCGCCGCGCACAAAGCCATCAAGCAAGCTGTCGCCAAGAAATCTTTAACACCGCTTGAAGAAGTGAACTTTAATTCACCTATGAGCTTTAGTGACTTTGAGGATTTTGAAAATAAAATTATTAAAGTGACCCATACTCAGCACGCCCTTTCACCGCAACTTCAAAAAAAGGTGAAAGATCAGTTTGCGCTCAACATGGGCGACGATAGCGCCAAATTTCTGATGCCGATACGTGTCGACCTACTACAAAAACCCGCTAACTCACCCCGCCTTTATAGCCACTAAAAGCTGGCTAGGGCGCCCTCTCGTCACAATCGTGCCGTCATCGAATACCTACTCTCACGCCATAATCACAGGTGCACGACAAGCACCCGCTTGCAAGGGGTGCTTAATGGTATAGTTTGCCGTTGTTTAGTTCAGCATGCTGTTGGTTTAACAGGGGCCAGGTAGTCGTCGATGTCTGGCAAGCTATATCTGCACTGCCATTTATAACGCTGATGGACAGAATATACGGGCAATTTAGCAAGGGAACGTAAAGTAGGTAAGAGGCAATAAATCTGATGAGTAGCAAACCGTCAAAATGGGTAAAACGCTGTGGTATGCGCTGCGTTACAACGCTATTACTGGCTAGCTTTTCTATTATGGCCGTGGCTGTCGAGAGTAAAAGTTGGCGCTCGGTAGCCGAACTCTTACCCGAGGAGCTGGCCCGCCTCGACTTAAGGGGCCCGGGGGCTCGCGACAGTAAGATGCCCTACATACCCGCTGAAGCCTATCCCTATACCGCGCCCTACACCGTTGAGCAAATGACTTTTCGCGCCATGGAGTTTACCCAGCACGCACGCTGGTCGAGCGTTATTGTCGATGTCTATGGCTCGATGACCGGCGATGGCTATCTCGACCAAGGCGTGACCATTACCTATAAACAGTGGCTGGCCAAGGCCGGCGGTGTACAGGGGCAGATAGACGCGGCACCCGGCGAGGTCTATCAGCGTATGATTCACCACTACACCTATCCACCGCGTATTGCCGGGCAGCAGCACTATTGGCAAGTGCGGCGCTCCGATCAAAGCGCCAAGACCCGTCTCGACATGTATGTCTATACCCCCGCCCTGCGACGCGTGCGACGTATCCCTCAGCCCCAACGCGATGTCGCCTTCGCTAATAATCCACAATCCTTTGATGCCATTGTCGGGCGTGATGCCTGGGAGTTCGACGTCAAGCTCCTCGGCGCCGATGAGCTCCACGAAACTATTCGCTTGCCCAATACCCGGCCCACTATCACTCTGCGTCATGCCGATGGCACTTACTACAAGAAAGCTGCCAAGGACATCACCTTAATGGGCGACAACTACCCCCACTACACCGAGTCCGGCGGCGTACCTTGCTTTGTTATCGAGGCCAAACCCAAGGAGGAGTGGCTGGCCGGCTACTACGACCGCAAGGTATTGATCTGGCTTGACCAAAACAACTTCTATCCGCTGCGCATTGAATCTTACAATGGAGAGGGTGAGCTGATTCTTATCGAAGAACGCATCGCCTGGCAGGCCAACCCCGCCCTGGGTGAGCTCGGTTATGCCAAGTTCAACACCGCCTACTGGGATCCGCGCAGTGACCTAATGAGCTATACCCTGCACGATGCACCCCAGGTCTTGGCGATGAGTACCGAAGAGGGTGACTTGGTGTTTCGCCCTGACTTTATGCGCCGCAACTGGTTGAAGTCAGCCCTGCGCAAAAGCCAGGCCTTGGTGTCCGCTCCCGAGCAATACTACCTGCGCCCCCAGCTCTATCTGGGCAAGTTTCCCGAGGCTCGCGATATCAACGTTCCCGACTATGTCACGCGGCGCATTGCTCTACAGGATGCGGCCGGGCACCTGGTGTTTGATGATCAGGTGTCGCCATCGGCTGGCGATCAGCTCGATGACCTATCCGCCAAGGTTTTATCGACGCCGGCTCAGTTACTTACAATTAACTGAAAATAAGCCTTAGGCCCGACACAAAAAAGCCCGCAACGAGTGCGGGCTTTTTTGTAAGTGCGCCTTGGTAAACACCAATCTAAGTAGCAAACCTTTTCAGCACCAAAATCAATCGACCTTGACGATGGTGGTGATCTGAATAGGCGACTGCACCATGCGTTTCTCGCCATTGATCTCGGGGTAAAAAATATAATAGCCCTTTTCAGGAGCACTGGTCACCTTGCCACCTTTGACATGGTAAACCTCTTTATGGCCCTGAATATACACCTCGTAGTCACCGCCCAACATGGTGTCCATACTGCGGCTCATATTGTTCATTTTGTCGCAGCCAGATAGGCCTAGAACAACGGCACAACACAGCAATAGCTTAACGTTCATGTTCATCTCCGGGTCTTGACTGGGCTTCGCGAGACTCAAGCGCTGCGGCGGAATCAGCCGCTTTCGCGTCGAGCTTAGCCCGCTCAGCCTTGCTAATGTATTTTGGCTTATGCGAGGGATTCATTCGCGCCTTGGCCCTCTTCAGCTTTTTTTTAAAGATGGCGTGAACTTTCTTTTTCCTATTCATATTTTGATGACACTAATATTCGCGGTGTGAATAAACTCAAAGGCCAAACGGTAGTCGCAGCGTGTTGACCCTAAGCCAACACGCTGCCAAACACTACCGGCTGCTCAACTTTTGTTAAGCTGCGGGCAAAGTGCTCAAAACAAAGTCATCGGCATAACCACTGGTTTCGGCATCGGTCATCGCCTGACGGTAGTTTTCCATGCCGCCAAAATAGGCCAGTCCGGTGCGGGATTTACCGGGTACGTTTTTACCGATATACCAGCTATCGGTGAGTGGGAATAAGGTCGCAGACAGTGCTTCTTCACAGAGGCCACCCCAGTGATCTTCCGCCGCAGCGGTCGGTTCAATGCAGTTGATCTTGCGCTCGGCTAGCTTAGTGATTACGCGGCCCACCCACTGCACTTGCTCTTGACCGAGAATCAGTGGTTGGAACAAGGGCGCGGGGCTACCGGCGGCATTAATAATAAACAGATTGGGAAAGCCGGCACTCATCAAGCCCATGTGGGTGCGCGCACCATCGTTCCAATGCTCAGAAAAAGTCAGTCCATTGCGACCGCGCACAGCCATCGCTTTCAGCGAGCCGGTCATGGCGTCAAAGCCGGTGGCAAAGACGATACTGTCGAGTTCGTACTCGGTATCACCAACGCGCACGCCCTTGGGGGTTATTTCATCAATGCCCTGCTCGCGCAAATCGACCAGCTCGACATTATCGCGCTCGTAGACTTCGTAATAGTTGGTCTCGGCAATCAGACGCTTGGTCAGTGCTGGGTACTTAGGCGTGAGAATTTCCGCCAACTTGGGGTCTTTCACGCGCGCGCGAATCTTGTCCTGGAGGTATTTGGTAACGACCGCATTGGCTTCAAGGTCGGTGTAGGTGTCGGGGTAGACGTTGTAAAAGCTCAGACCACCACTCTCCCAGCGCTCATCGAGCAGGGCTTGCTGCTCTTCGGGTGTGGCATCGAGGGCAGAGCCGGTGACGGCCTCACCAATTTGATAGTTCAGGGCCACCCAGCCACCGAAGGAGTTATAGCGTTCAGCGGCGCGCCACTGGCCATAGTTGGCTTTAACTCGTGTTGAGTACTCTTCAGGCATCTTACAGTTGCGCAGTGGCAAGCAGTAACCCGGGGTGCGGTGGAAGACGTGCAGGTGGCCGACTTCGCTGGCGATGGTGGAAATAATCTGTACACCCGACGAGCCCGTACCAATCACGCCGACGCGCTGACCACTGAGGTCAACGCCCTCTTTCGGCCAGCGGGCACTGTGGTACTGCTTGCCTTCAAAACTGTCGAGGCCCTTAAATTGTGGCTTGATAGGCTGATTGAGCATACCGGTGCACATCACCATATAGCGGGTGCAGACCTTCTCACCACTATTCGTGGTGAGATTCCAGAGGCCCGTTGCCTCATCGAATTCAGAGCTATCAATGCGGGTATCGGTTTGGATATCGCGGCGTAAGTCGAGGCGGTCGGCGACAAAATTGGCGTAGCGACAGAGCTCCTGAGGGCCGGCATAGCGCTCCGACCACGTCCACTCCTGCTCGATCACATAGGAAAAGGACAGCGAGTATTCAACACTCTCGACGTCGACCTTAAGGCCCGGGTATTTATTCCAGTACCAGGTGCCACCAACATCGGTGCCGGCTTCAAACAAACGCACACTGAAACCCAGTTCACGCATGCGGTGAAGGGCGGTGAGGCCCGCGAATCCGGCGCCGACAATAGCGACATCGTAATCGGTGGCACTGTCTTTACTACAAGAATCTGTCATGTTGTTGCTCTTCAAAAATTAATTAGGGGGCTTGAGACCTTGGCACGTAGAGGCATTTGGCCACCCTGCCAAGGTCTGGTATTACACGATAATGCGCTGGGCAGTTTAACGGATATTAAGCGTTAAATGGAGCGTCGAAGCTGATCGTCGGATACCGCGAGAAAAACTAAGCCAGTACCCGCTGTAGCCATGTGCCAATGTCGCCAATTTGCTCGAGGCAAACCTCATGGGCCATAGCGTAAGACTTATACTCCGGCTGGTGGCCGAGGGCCTGTAGTGCTGCCAAGGCTTCTTTAGCCATGCTTTCGGGCACCATCGGGTCATGACTGCCGTGAAAAATGTGGATCGGTAGCGCCCTATTGGCAGCGCTGGGTTCAAGACTCTGGTGGGTGGGAAAATACGTCGACATTGTCATTAAACCCGCCAATGCCTCGGGGTGGGAAAGTGCCACCTGGTAGGCCACCGCACCGCCCTGGGAAAACCCCGCGAGGACAATGCGCTGGCTGGCTATGCCCTGCTCGCGCTGCTGCTCGATCAGGGCCACAATTGCTGCGGCACTGACCATTAGCTGTGCGCTGTCGAGTTGTCGATCGGCACCACCCATAGCGAGAATGTCGTACCAGGCCGGCATTACCATACCGCCATTGACGGTGACAGGTATAGCGGGAGCATGGGGGAAGACGAAGCGTAGCGCCATCGTATCGGGCAAGTTCAGCTCGGCGGCAATGGGCACAAAGTCGTGACCACTGGCACCCAGGCCATGCAGCCAAATCACACAGGCATCGGCAGGCTGGGTTTGAGGTTCTACGATTTCACAGGGCAGTAAAGACATAACAAAGGCCGTTGGTATTTCGGGGCCCTAGTGTAACGGCACTTTTGCCACAAAAGAACAGCCGCCGATACGGCCGCTGGCTACGCAAACCAGAAGTGTCCAGGCTACAGTTTTTTACCCAGCAGGCGCCCGGCACTCGCCGGTAGGGGGAGGTTGCGGTGAGCGTCCATAGCCTCGTCGATGCGGGTCTGGGTTAACGCGGGGAAAGGCTCGCTCTTGCGACTCGTCATATTCACGTGAATCGCCAAACACTCGTTGCAGGCCACGGCGCTGGCATCACCCCCCTGATACATTTGATGGATATAGCGCAGACGCTTATGGTCGACCTCAAGTAACTGGGTGCTCATTAACAGCTCGTCACCGGCAAACACTTCGCGCCGGTAATCGACGTTAATCCCCAGAGTAAACATCGAACTGTCTTCCCGGGCACGATAGTCGAGGCCGATGCCCAATTGATCGTAAAAATTGTCGGTGGCCTTATCAAAGGCCAATACATAAAAGGCCAAGTTCATATGCCCGTTGTAATCGACCCACTCCGGCTCGACCTTAATACGCGTTTCAGTTAAGGCTGTTGACATCCACCCTGCTCCGAGGAAATTAATGACTCGGCTATTGTGCCAAACATTACAGACCAGAGCATCCACGGAAAAAGGTATGCGCGGGTATTACCTGTAGCGCTATAGATAGTGTCATCTGCCTACCTTTACTCGCCAACAAAGCCGCGAGAATACTGCCTTGCAGAATATGACCCGCGACAACAAACACCCTTGAGGGCTGGGCTCAGCCGAGCATATTGGCCGCAACAATAGCGACCACCATAACCGCAGCCAAACTGGCGACGGTAATACCAATTCTGGTCCACGCTTGCCTATCCGTAATCGTTTCTTCCACGTCGTCACTTCCTCAATAATGTCGGTAGTGAAAGAATAAAAAAAACCCGCCGGCGGCGGGTTGATGGATATCAATTAAGCCCTAATCAGTGGCTCATTACTGTCGTGCCGGTGAATTCTTTTTAGCTTCGACAAAACGATTAAAAAAGCGGATCGGGTCGTGTTCGGGTCCCGGCCAGTGGGCATGGTTACCCTCGGCCTGGCAAAACAGTGTGCTAACGCCCTGAGCACAGGCGCTGTATTGCACACAGCCTTTAAAGTCGGCAGCCACGGTCTGCTCCGCACACTGGTTACAGTTCGCCCACCACGCGGCAACCGCGCTGCCGTAATCGGGAAAATGGCCATCACCCTTGTTGTGCATCAACATCACAGAAGTTGGCGCGGGGCAGCTATAGGCCTGCATATCCTTGCCCTGCATACCCATTGCACTGGGCGCCAGTGCCGTGGGGTGGAACGCCGACTCGGGCATGACCGACAGGGCATTGGAAACGGTGCCGCCGTCGGAGTGACCGGTATAAAACACCAACCCAGAGTCGATGCACCAGCCGTCAATAATACGCGCCGGTATCGCACTTAACAGCGTTAAGGATTTTATACCCAGTGGCACACTGCGCGTATGCACCACAATATACCCGGCTTCTGTTGCCTGACGGGTAAGACCCGTGAAGCTTTCTGACAAGCCCTCAGCGAGCCCCGAAGGCGCCCAAACCATCAGCAGGGGGTGGGCGTAATTGGCGCGATAATTACTTGGCGTGGTCACATTAAAATGCATATTATTATCATCTTCATGTTGAATATGGTCGGCCAGCGCACTGCTTTTATTGGCACAGGCCGGCGCATAATTATCGGGGTAGGCAAAGGCACCCGCCGTGGTATATTCAGGGCCAAAGGTATAGCTGTCGTAGAGATAAATTAACACCGCGCCTATCGCTAGAATCAAGACAATATAGACTTTGGATAGCGTGGCAAGGCCCCGCTGATGACGGTAAGCACTTTTCATTATATTTTTAGCTCTCTTTTCAAGGGTCAAATTATTTGAATATGTCAAACGCGTAAATCAGTAGCCAATAGCGACAAGCCTTACCGACAAAAATAAAGATCAGGCTCGGTAGCCAGCGCAAACCCAGCCACCCCGCCGCCAGACACAAGCCATCACCGACAAGCGGCAGCCAACTGAGCAATAACAGGGGCGAGCCCCAGCGTCTAAGCGCGTCGACCGTGGCACCCGATGGCGCTGGTCGATGGCGAAACCGCTCAACACCCTTTTGTGCCCAGTGACCCATCCAATAGGTGAGAAAGCCACCAGCCGTATTGGCGACGCTGGCAACCACTAGCAATGCCAACACATCACTTTTGCCCTGTTCAAGTAGCCCCAGTAATAACACCTCCGAGGCACCCGGCAGCAGTGTAGACGACACAAAGGCACTGACAGCCAGCGCCAGTAAGCCACCCTCGCCCTCAAGCAAGGTCGCTATGTTCGTAAAAAAGGCACTCAAGGAGAACACTGCGCACTGTCGATCAGGGCACAAGCACGACTCAAAATATCGCAAACATCGGGCATGCCTGTAGCGATCACGGCTTCGATGTCTGCCATGGTAATGTCACCATTGCCTATCCCCGCCGCCGGGTTCACCACCAACGAAATATTGGCATAGGGCAGGGATTTCTCCCGCGCCAGGGCCGCCTCCGGCATACCCGTCATGCCGACGATATCGCAACCATCGCGCTGCATTCTTTGGATTTCAGCCGCCGACTCCAGTCTCGGCCCCTGTGTGGCACCGTAGACACCCTGTTTAACAATACTCACACCGGCCTGAGCGGCCGCTGCCATCAATACTTGTCGCAAGGCCTCGTCATAGGGCGAGGTAAAGTCAACATGCTCGACACCGGCCTCGCCACCCTCATAGTAAGTGTGCTCACGACCCCAGGTGTAGTCGATGATTTGATCGGCGACGACCAGACTACCCGCCCCACAAGCACCACCAATGCCGCCCACGGCGTTATAGGCCAGTAGGTGAGTCGCCCCCAATTGTGCTAGGGCGGCAATATTGGCGCGATAATTTATCGTGTGGGGGGGAATGCTATGGCTATCGCCGTGGCGGGCCATAAACAATACCTCCACGCCCCTCAGCTGCCCGCGATACACCGGCCCCGACGGTGAGCCCCAGGGGGTATCAAGGCTCAAGGGCTCGGTAATCTTTAAACCGGGCATGGCTAATAAACCACTGCCGGCGATAATAGCCGGCAGTGTGGTGAGCTTGCTCATGCCGTTACTCCAGCGACCCTGTCACTTGTCAGCACCGACATTACCTGTCGACTCGGGGAATTAAAAACCCATCCGCTTTACCGGCCATATGCAGCGTCGATGTCGGAAAGGCCATTTCGGCATTGTGCTTGGCAATAATACCGGCAACCTTTAAAAGCACATCCTGCTTAATGACGTGATACTTCGCCCAATCGGTTGTCTTGGTCATGGTGTAAATAAAGAAATCGATCGAGCTCGGGGCAAAACTATTGACGTTAACCATCAGGGTTTGCGTAGTATCGATTTCGGGATGGTTTTCCAACATGGCTTTAACTTCCCGCACAATCACCTCGATATTATGAATATCGTCATAGCGCAAGCCAATGGTTTCGTAGATACGGCGGTTGGTCATACGCGAAGGGTTTTCGACCGAAATATTGGCGAAAATACCATTCGGAATATACAGCGGCCGCTTGTCAAAGGTGCGAATGCGGGTTAAGCGCCAACCGATGTCTTCCACCGTACCCTCAATTTCCTTATCGGGGGAGCGAATCCAGTCGCCCACCGAAAAGGGCCGGTCGAGATAAATCATCAGGCCACCAAAAAAGTTGGCGAGTAAATCCTTCGCCGCAAAACCGACCGCCAGACCACCGATACCACCAAAGGCCAGTACGCCCGAAATACTGAAACCAAACAGCTGCATGGCAATCAGTGCGGCGGAAATAATAATCGCCGCGCGCAGTAATTTACCCATCGCCCTAACGGTAGTGGTGTCGAGAGGCTCCTTTAAATAGGCTGGGTTGACCAAATTACTCTCGGCGCGTTTAACAAAATCCAGTAAAAACATCGCCAGCAAAAGGATCACCGCCGTTCTATTCGCCGGCTCAATTAAATTTGACCACTCGGAATCGACCACCCGAGCGGCGATCCCCGCCGCAAAGTTGATACCGACCACCCAGATCAACCACACGACCGGCTTGCGCGCCGCTTCAATTAGCGCATCATCCCAAAGCGTGGCAGTTGCAGCAGCATGATTGGAGAGGCGACGAAAAAAACGACTGGCAATATAGCCTAGTAACAGTGCCGTAAAAACAGTCAGAAAAACCTGCAGCCACCAGGCTGACTCAAGACCTGTCATCGCCACCAACCAGTTTTCAACAGTTTGGAACATCTATCTTTTACCCCAGTTTTTATTAAACGTCGATATAGGCCTAGGCCATTGCAGGCGCTGCCTTGCAAGCTATTACCTAAAAATCAATTCAGTGCCGCGAGAGCTTCTCGCGTCGCCAGCCAACGCGGGTCATTCTCAAGCTCCGCCCACTGCCAGCGCTGTTGTGCCTTCATGGTCGCCAGACGTGTCGTCTCATAGACTTGCGAGCTGGTCTCGAGAAAGTCGAGCACCTCTAAAGCACCCTTGCGATTATTGCACACCAACACCATATCGCAGCCGGCAGTTAGCGCTGCCGCGGCTTTCTCCGCGTAAGTACCCATTTGGTCGGCACCCTTCATCGACAGGTCGTCACTAAAAATTACGCCATTAAAGGCCAGTTCCTGGCGCAAAATGCGCTGTAACCACCGTGACGAAAAGCCCACCGCCTTGTCATCCACCTCGGGAAAAACAATATGAGCGGGCATTATGCCCTGTAGTTGAGGGGCTAGGGCTTGGAAGGGAATCAGGTCTTTCTTATGCAACTGCTCAAGACTGCGAGCGTCATAGGGAATCTCCAAGTGGCTATCTGCCGTAACCCCACCGTGACCGGGAAAGTGCTTACCGGTGGCCGCCATTCCCGCCTCGGCCATGCCTTCAATAAACAGGCCCGCCGCAACGCTGGTAATTTTGGGGTCGAAAGAAAAAGAGCGGTCGGCGATCACCTCACAGTGATGGCTATCGAGATCCAGAACCGGTGCAAAACTAAAGTCGAGACCACTGGCAATCACCTCGGCCGCCAACAACCACCCACTATTGCGCAATAACGCCGCCCCACGCTGCTCATCCTCAACGAGTAAACGGCCTAGCGTCTGCATCGCTGGCAACCGGGTGTAACCCTCGCGCAAACGCTGTACGCGCCCCCCCTCCTGATCGATCGCCAACAACAACTCTGGGCGCAAGGTCGAGACTTCGGCGCTCAAGGCTGTAAATTGCTCGCGGCAGCGAATATTGCGAGAGAAAAAGATAACCCCACCAACGGGGCTCTGCAACAGTAGCTCACGCTCATCATTGGTGAGGGCAGTACCTTCGAGGTCGAGCATCAGGGGGCCAGCAGCCATTATCATCATCCATATCCAATAGTGGCCCGGACAATAGAAACGCGGCATAAGATTGTCAACACCTCGACCGTTCGTAGGCGATTTTATACCGCCGGGTCTGCCGCCGAAAAAGTCACCGGGAATGGCGTTTTTTCGTGGGTTTATCCCCACCCCCGCCCGGCCGAGTCAATTCAAGGGGGTCTTTACAGACGGGATTAGACAAATTAAGCATTTACAAAATCGCTTATATTCCGGCTGGCAATTAATGATCGCTAACCGGCTTCAAACATACCTATTTATATCAGCAAGTTACATTCAAAGTATCAGCTAACATATCGTATCGACCCTGTAATAGCAGTGTTTAGGCTCTCTTAAAAGAGGGTGACATCTTGTTTTTGCCAGTGCTATGTTGATGACACAACCTACCGAGGAGAAAGTGTATGAGCATGAAACTACCGGTAATTGGCGCTTGGTATCAAGACATCGAAGAAAATCAAATTTTCGAAGTCGTGGCCTTAGACGAAGACGGTGATTGTATCGATATACAATACGCCGATGGTGAAATTGGCGAGTTTGACTACGACACCTGGTATCAAATGTTAATCTTACCCACGCAGCCTCCAGAGGGCTGGAGCGCATCCTACGAAATGGCCAACGAAGACTGTGGCGACCCCGACAGAACCTTCACGAGGGCACCGATGGATGACCCGCTGAGAGACATCGAGCCCGAATCACTCTTTAGCTCAGAGGACTACTAAGCCCACTGAAACCGAGCTGCCTTAGTCGATAGCCCATCCTCTGGAGAGTACGCTATCGAGTATTTGGGCAACTTAAGCCTGAGCGCTGACAACTTAAGCCTTAGCGCTGGCAACTTTACTTGAGCCCAGCTCTAGAAACGCAAGCTAGCGAGGCTCGCAAATAAAAACCGGGATATCGCGTCCTGTTCTATTTTGATAGAGATCATAATCAGGATAGTGCTCACAGCAAACGGACCACACTGCCGCCTTCTCCTCAGCATCGGCGCGACGCGCACGCAATTTCATTTTCTTCGCCTTGTATTGCACCTCAATATCGGGGTTGGCCAGCAAATTATTGAACCAGACCGGGTTCTTGGGTGCACCTCCTTGAGAGGCCACAATAATCACGCCCTCTTTATACGGTACGTGCATCAGTGGGATCACCCGCTGCTTGCCCGACTTAGCCCCCGTCATTGTCACCAGGCAGACATCATAGCCATTCAGCTTACCGAGAACCCGGCCACGGGTGAGGCGATACAGTTTTTCGTTAAGGGACGAAAAAACTTTCAGATAAGGTAGCAACTTGCCCATTTGCTCTGAGCTGGCCGTTTTTATATTTATCATTACAGTATCCTCAAAATTATAATTTTAGTTCCCGCTAGTCTACTCCACAGAGCTATCGCAAAGGAATATGGCAAAGGCAATAGCGAGCGCAGTTCAAATTCAACGCTCTTCCCTTTAAGCCCTTGTGCAAATGTCTGAACCGTTGAAATTGACGATTGGCAAAGGGTAGACTGGATGGCAAATAACAAGCAACAGGGAAACAGCTAGCTTATGAAAGTATCGGAGATTGGCAAACTCGGCGTCTGGGGCTTCCTCGATGCCTGCGATTACACGCAATGTATTGAACTCGCCCAGACTGTTGAGCAGCTCGGCTATTCCACCCTTTGGGTTCCCGAGGCCTTTGGTCGCGACCCCTTCGTCACCATCACTATGTTGGCCAGCGCAACCGAGACACTCTACCTCGCCACCGGCATCGCCAATGTCTATGCCCGCGATCCCATGGCGATGGCCTCGGCGCGCAATGCGGTCGACGAGCTCAGCGGCGGCCGGCTGATTCTCGGCCTCGGCGTCTCCCATCGCGAACTGGTTAGTGACATACGTAGCCACGACTACGGTAAGCCAGTCAGTACCATGCGCGCCTACCTTGAAGCAATGAATGCTGCCATGTACACCGCGCCACCACCCGCCCAACAAGGCATCCTGGTACTCGCCGCACTGCGTGACAAAATGCTCGGTCTGGCCGGTTCTGCTGCCGACGGTGCCCACCCCTACTTCGTCACGCCCGAACACACCGCCCGAGCACGGGAAATTATCGGCCCCGATAAATTTCTCGCCCCCGAACAAAAAGTCCTGCTATTGAAAGACCCCAGCGAAGCCCGAGCCATCGCCCGTCAATTTATGGCGATGTACCTGGGTCTCGAAAACTACCGCAATAGCTTGCTGACCCTCGGCTTTACGGTCGAAGATTTTGAACAGGGTGGCAGTGACCGCTTGGTCGATGCCATCGTTGCCTGGGGTGACGAAGCCAGCATTCTAAAACGTCTTGAGGCCCATTGGCAGAATGGTGCCGATCATGTCTGCATTCAAGCCCTGCGTCCCGATGGCAAGCCAGGCTATGACCCTCGAGTGTTGCAAGCCTTTGCACCCAAGCCCTAGTCAGCCCCCTATCGCCACACAGCCCGGTGCAGCAAAGACGCCGTGCTATTGTGTGACTCAAATTAAGTCCAAGGATGCAGCTCTCGTTAGGGCCAGGTAGCCATTTTTTATTAACACTTTTTATTTACGCTTTTTATTTACGGAATACCCATGAAGTTCACCATCATCCCCGTCACGCCTTTCCAGCAAAACTGCACCCTGATGTGGTGCGAAGAAACCCTGCGCGCCGCCGTTGTCGACCCCGGCGGCGATCTTGAGCGCATCGAACAAGCGATTGCCGCCAATGGTGTGACCCTTGAAAAAATACTGGTAACCCACGCTCATATGGATCATGCCGGGGCGGTAGCAGATCTTGCCGAACAAAAAAGCATCCCCATTGAAGGGCCGCATAGAGAAGAAAAATTCTGGATCGACAACCTCCCCGAACAGGGCAAAATGTTCGGTCTGGGCGACGATCAAACCCACCGCACCTTTACCCCGGACCGCTGGCTCGACGACGGCGATACCGTCAGTGTTGGCAACCAGACCCTCGATATCCTCCACTGCCCCGGACACACCCCCGGACACCTGGTTTTTTTCGATGCCAAAGAGCGCCTGGCCATTGTCGGTGACGTGTTATTTCAAGGTTCCATTGGCCGCACCGACTTCCCCAAGGGCGACTTCGATACCTTAATTAGCTCCATTCGAGAAAAGCTCTGGCCGTTGGGCAATGACGTCAGCTTTATTCCCGGCCACGGCCCGATGTCCACGTTTGGCCAAGAACGCCAGACCAACGGTTTTGTCTCCGACCGCGTCTAGCCACCTGGAAGACACAGTAAATTGCCTCTACCTCTTATTCGATCAATAAAAAGGAAAACCCATGTCTGACGTCCATACCTTTGCCGGCGGCCCCCTCGACCGAGCCAGTCACTTACGCACCAACAGTGAATGGTTGACCACACAGCTAGCCGATCCCGCCACGCGCATCGTGCCCCTGTGGAAGCAACAGCCCTTAGTCACCCGACGCCGCGATGGTATTGGCTGGTTATCGCCGCTCGATCTCGCAGACTACTTGTCGAGCGGGGTACCAACAATTTTCCTCGGCAATGATAGCGACGACATCGCCCACTTCGCCATCGATGTCACCGTGTTTGAAGACGCCAATAAGAGCGAACCCTTTATTCAGGTCGGGCGCTTTATGGACCTCCGCTCCATCGCCCTGCAGCTGCCCCTCGGTGACCCCTCCACGCTGGGTACCGCCAAAGCCATTCTCGACTGGAATGCACGCCACGGTTTCTGTGCCGTTTGTGGACAAAAGACAGAAATGCGCGATGCCGGCTATATGCGCAAATGCAGCGACGACACCTGCAACACCGAGCACTTTCCCCGCACCGACCCCGTAGTGATTATGCTGGCCGTGCGCGGCGATCAATGTCTGGTGGGTCGTCAGGCGATGTTTCCCCAGCACATGTATTCCTGTCTCGCCGGCTTTGTCGAGCCGGGCGAAAATATCGAAGAGGCCGTGCGCCGCGAAATTATGGAAGAGGCCGGCATTAAAGTCAGCGAGGTGCGCTACCACTCGACCCAGCCCTGGCCCTGGCCCTCTTCGCTAATGATCGGTTGCTTTGCTGAAGCTGAGAGCGAAGAAATCACCATCGACGGCTTGGAGCTGGAAGAAGCCCGCTGGGTATCGCGCAGCGTATTGCGCGAGGTACTGAACGGTGCCACCGACCAGGGCGTGTTATTGCCACCGCCCATGGCCATCGGCTTTCAATTAATCAAAGCCTTTGCCGAAATGGATTAAAAGCGATTAAAAATCGCCCATAAAAAACACAATAAATAATAATTACCCTTACAGGGGTAAACATTTAGGAGTCTAAGAATGGAATACCGCGAAACGCTTTACCACGTGGACGGAAAGGTTGCCGTGATCATGCTCAACCGACCCGACAAGCTCAATGCCTGGACCAGGCGCATGGCCGAAGAAATTCAAGATGCGATGATGACTGCCGCCGAAGATGACAATGTTAACGTCATTGTGATGACCGGTGCGGGCCGAGGATTTTCTGCCGGTGCCGATATGAGTGTACTGCAAGACCTCGGTGACGGCGGTGGTACAAAAGCCGATAAAGAAGATAAACCAAAGCCCACTCCACAGGATGTGCGCCCCGATTTCAAGCAGGCCTACTCCTATTTCCCCGCCGTACCCAAGCCGATTATCGCCGCGATTAATGGCCCCTGTGCCGGTATTAGCCTGGTATTAACGCTGTTTTGCGATATGCGCATTGCCGCTGCCGATGCCAAATTCACCTCGGCCTTTGTTAAACGCGGCCTGATCACCGAATACGGTGGCGCCTGGTTACTACCCCGCATCGCCGGCTTCGGCAATGCCATGGATGTCTGGCTCACCGGTCGGGTGTTTGATGGCACCGAAGCCAAAGAACTCGGCGTAGTGAATCGCGTACTGCCCCAGGAAGACTTTCTCGAAAATGCCATGGCCATCGCCCACGACATGGCCAATAACAATTCGCCCCGCTCGATGCGCATTATTAAACAGCAGTTATGGGAGTCCCTGTTTCAAGATCTCGATGCCGCGCTGGATATGGCCCACTCTGAAATGAAAGCCAGTATCGCCAGCGATGACTTTAAAGAAGGGGTTTCTCACTTTCTGCAAAAGCGCGCACCGAATTTCTCAGGCAAATAAACCCAACGACTAATTAATAAAAAAGGAAACATAATATGGCACGCGTTGGAGGAAAAGTTGCGCTAATTACCGGCGCAGCATCTGGCCTTGGCCGGGCAACCGCACTGCGACTCGCCGAGGAAGGCGCTAAAGTAGTGGTCACCGACTGGGAAGACAGAGGCGGAAACGAAACCGTTGAGCTTATTAAGCAAGCCGGTGGCGAAGCTACTTATCTACACCATGACGTATCGAGTGACGACGAATGGCAAACGGTGATCGCCGCCACTCTAGAAACCTACGGCCAGCTCGACGTACTGGTGAATAATGCCGCCGTTATTATTGCCAAATCGATAAAAGACACCACATTAAAAGACTGGCAGTGGCAAAACAGCATTGCCCTCGATGGCGTTTTTCTCGGTGTTAAATACGGCGCCGATGCGATGGCGCAATCGGGCGGTGGCTCGATCATTAATATCTCATCGATTGCCGGTATTATTGGCCTCGACAAATCGGCGGCCTATTGCGCCGCCAAGGGTGGCGTAAAAATGCTCACCAAGGCGGCGGCCGTTGAATTTGCCCAGTTAAAAAACAAGGTGCGTATCAATTCCGTTCACCCCGGGGTTATTCGCACCCCCGGCGTTGAGGCGACGATTAAAAAGTACGGCGGCTCGGAAAAGGTCAAACAACGCTTCGAGGCCATGTCACCCCTCGGCGAGTTGGGCGAGCCCAGCGATATTGCCAATGGCGTACTATTTTTGGCCTCTGACGAGTCTAAGTACATGACCGGCTCCGAACTGGTGATCGATGCCGGTTACTCTGCCGGATAAATTGCTATTGGATAAGCGCTTGCTCTGTTGACACTACTGATACCACGACCTATCGGCCAACAACAGGGCCGGCGCCCTGCCCCAAGAAGCCCGCTGTTAAAATTCTAGACGCGGTTCTCTCAAGTAGCGTCCCTTTACTTATACGATAACGCTGAGCAGTCATAAAGCCACTTTCTCAGCACGGAATTTTGCCATGGAAGCAATGCAGTGAAACTGCGTGTTATTAGCTACAACATCCACCGTGCCATTGGCCTCGACCGCCGCTATCAACCCGAAAGAATTATCAAAATCCTCGCTGATCACAATGCCGACATTGTTTTATTGCAGGAGGTGGATGAGGGCGCGCCGCGCTCTAAAGAACATGATATGGCCCGGGAGATTGCCGAGGCTCTGGGTTACCCCTATTACGCCGCCGGTCACAATGTCAGTATGCGCAAGGGCCGCTATGGCAACGCAACCTTGAGCCGCTTCCCGATTATTCGAGAGCGCAATATTGATCTCAGCGTCGGGGCGCGCAAACGACGCGGCTGCCAACACACTGCCATTGCAATACCGACAGGCGCTAAACAATCGACTCGACTCGACGTCTTCAACCTCCACCTCGGGCTTTCACCCCTAGAGCGGCAGCGTCAGGCAGGTACGTTAATGCGTTGTAAAGAGTTTACAAATATTGCGCCCAATGACGCTTGCATCATTGGTGGCGACTTTAATGACTGGTTATCGCGTTTGCGGGCTCTGTTTGTTGAGGGAATGTCGATGCAGTGCGCAACGGATAAAGAAACCCGTATTCGAACACGGCCGATTAAAACCTACCCCTCCTTTGCCCCTCGCGGCGGCCTCGACAGAATTTATTACCGGGGGCAGTTACAGGCCATCTCCGCCATTCCCTGCCGACATCAGATCGCCCGTGTAGCCAGTGACCACCTGCCCATTATTGCCGAGTTCAACCTAGCCACCTCCTAGCTTTACCACATAAGCATCCCGTATGCTCCTTCGCAAACACCCGCTAGCCAACTGCGGCACTCAGCCTCTTTACCCCTGCCCAAGCCCCTGTTGTGATGCGCTTTTGCGGCACTTAGCGACGACAGAAATCGGGCATTGCAGCGTGGCTGTAAGTATCAGACGCGAAGCCTATCTAAACCCCGTAGACCGCGAGAAACATTGCCACCGCCCGCTTCACCTCAACGCTTATCTCCTCGTCCGACGGCAAACCGAGGCCAAGCGCACCACGCATATGCAAATCGGAGCGAATCATACCGAAGTATTGCCGCGCCGCTGAATGCGTGTCATCCAGCTTCAATGTACCGGCTTGCACTTGTTGTTGCAGATAGGCCGACAAGCGGGTTGCCGCCGCATCGGGGCCATTTAAAAAAAATGCTTTAGCCAGCTCGGGAAAACGTACACCCTCCGACACCACCGTGCGAAATAAGGCCAAACTATCGGCCCGAAACAGTACATCAAAATAGGTTTTACCCAAGTCTTCGAGAGTCGTTTGCAAGCTGCTTTGGCGATCAATAGAGACTTCGAGAGGGGACAACATTTGTGCAGCCAGGCTGGCGACAATGGCGGCAAACAAGCCCTCCTTATTGCCAAAGTATTTGTACACCGTACGTTTTGAACCACCAGCACGACGGACAATTTCATCGACACTGGCACTCACGTAGCCGTACTCGAGAAAGACCTCGACGCCCGCCGCCAAGATTGTTTCGCGGCGCACTTGCTCTGCCCTTTTCTCTGTATTCACCATAGCGATAAACTCGTCCTCAATCGTTATTCAGCACTAGCACTGGCTTACTCTCAGTAACAAGGCTTTACTACCAACATATGTCGTACTGACTATAAAGACACGGAGCCAGTGCTTGGTTTTTAAGCCGTAAACACTAATAACTATGTCAACACCTTGCGAAGAATTCAACCCGGTGGTAGGGTACGGCGCAGTACCATTATTAATCAAGTGTTATTTAATAAGGTTAGAGAGAAGCAGGGTGTCAGCAGTAAAAAAATAATTCAGCCCTTCTACCCCAAGTACAGAGTGCTCACGTGACGCTCGGCAAACCTTGTCTTTATAGCACTTGCCAATTTGTATTATACGGTAATCGTCATGCGCAAATTTATTCTTCTCGGAGCTCTTTTCGTCGCTGCCATCTTTGCGGGTCTTTGGGGCAAGGAGTGGTGGTTTGAAGGACGTTATTGGCAGTCTACCGATAATGCCTACACACGCAGTGACATCACCATCATTAGCGCCAAGGTTGCGGGCATTGTCGATAAAGTCAATGTCAGTGCCAACGAGCATGTGAAAACCGGCGATATTTTGATCTCCATGTACAAACCCATCTTCAATGCCAAGGTTGCTCGTGCCCGGGCCGATGTGATTGAGGCCCAAGCCAGCCTCGCTAGAATTGACACACAAAACAATCTGCAAAAGGCCACCATTGCCGCCAGCCGTGCCGAAGTTAAAGCCGCCGAGGCGCAATTAATACGCGCCAATCTCGACCTGGGTCGCTCTAGAACTCTGAAAGATAAAGGCTATGCCGAAAAACAACGCTACGACCACGATCTCACCGATGTCAGTAGTGGTGAGGCCGAACTGGCTCGCACCCATGCCAACCTAAAAGCCACGATCGCTCAACTCGATGTGCTGAGCGCTGAAAAAGCAGAGATCAGTGCCGAACAGGCCCGCGCCGAGGCCGAGGTCGATCTCGCGAAGATCGCCTTATACCTCGCCGATATTCGCGCCCCCCGCGATGGCGTGATCGGTGCTAAAAATGTAGAAAGTGGTGAGTACATCCACGTCGGCGCACGTAAAATGGCCATTGTCTCCCTCGACAAGGTCTGGGTCAGTGCCAATTTTAAAGAAACCCAGCTCACCAGTATGGTGCCCGGACAAAAAGCAAAAATTGAGATAGACGCCTTTCCGGATCAAGTCATCGATGGCGTTATTGACAGCCTGTCACCGGCCAGCGGTGCCGAATTCAGCCTGCTACCACCGGATAATGCCACCGGTAATTTCACCAAAATCGTACAACGGGTGCCGGTTAAAATCCTCCTCGACCCCAATCACCCGGTCGTTAGATTACTCCGCCCCGGGATGTCGGTGGTCGCGAAAATTGATACGCGCTCCAGCCCCGGTGCCAAGGCCATCGGCCCGACCGATTCAGCCAGTATCGTACTTTCACGCTAAAGCCAGACGCGAAGTCATCGAAATTAATCAATTGTCCACGGCCAAGCTGGGCGAATACCGGCGGTCATCATGAACGATTCTACCAGCCCCACTTTAAGCGCCTCTATTGACGATGTCCCGCCAGCCACGGCGAATGACGCGGTATCGATTGGCACCTGGTTGACCGTGTTCGGCGGCGTGCTCGGTGCCTTTATTGCCGTCCTCAATATCCACATCACCAATGCCTCGCTGAAGGATATTCAGGGCGCCCTCTCGGCAACACTGGAAGAGGGTTCATTTATTTCCACCGCCTATTTAACGGCGGAAGTCATTGTTATACCCATTACCGGCTGGCTGGCGATGGTCTTTGGCCTACGGCCCTACATGCTCGTCAATACCGTCATTTTCGCCTTCACCACCCTGCTCTGTGCCTCGGCATGGAATCTTGAGTCGATGCTGGTTTTCAGAACACTGGCTGGCCTCGCTGGTGGCACTCTCATACCCCTGTCCTTTATGCTGATCCTTACTTTACTACCCCCCAGCAAGCAGGCCATCGGCATGGGCATGTTCGCCCTCACCGCCACTCAAGCACCCTCCATTGGCCCCACCCTCGGCGGTTACTTAACCGAGGCCTTTGGCTGGCAGTCAGTGTTTTATCTACAAATCGTGCCCACCGGCATTATGTTTTTAATCCTCTTTCAAGGCCTTAAAAAAACTAAACCGCAGCTCAACTTACTCAAAAATGGCGACTGGTTTGGTATCCTCGCCATGACAATCGGCCTAGGCGCGATGATTATTGTGCTCGAAGAAGGCAATCGCAAAGACTGGCTGGAATCTGATTTTATTTTAAATGGCGCCCTACTCGCCACAACCTGTTTGATCGCCTTTGTTGTTATTGAGCTGAAACGTAAAGAGCCTTTTATCAACTTGCGCCTGCTTAAACGCCGCAATTTCCTACTCTCGAACCTGGTCGGTATTATTCTTGGCCTCGGCCTCTACGGCTCGGTTTTCATCCTGCCCATGTTTCTCGCCCAAGTGCACGGCTTTAACGCCATGCAAATAGGCCTGGTGATGATGTGGGTTGGCCTGCCCCAACTTATCGTTGTGCCCATTGTGCTGCGGCTGATGCCCCACATCGACATGCGTATACTGCTCGCCTTCGGTGCCTTGATATTCGGTTTGAGCTGTCTGATGAATATTCAGATGAGCGCCGACTATGGCCACGACCATCTGATTTGGCCGAACATCGTTCGCGGCCTCGGCATGCCCTTTATTATGGTGCCGCTCAATGTCATCGCCACCGCCGGTATTGAAAAAGAACAGGTCGGCTCGGCCTCGGGCCTGTTTAATGTACTGCGCAATTTGGGGGGTGCCGTTGGTATCGCTTCGCTGGCGACCTTTCTGTCACTGCGCCAACAATTTCACTCCAACCATATTGTCGAAAATGTCAGTGCCTACAACCCCTTTACCATGGAGCGACTGCAGGGCTTTGCCAATTATTTTGGCGGCCTCGGTGCAGACCCCATACTGGCGCAGGAACAAGCACTTCGCGCAGTCGATGCCATCGCCCGGCGCGAGAGCTTCATCATGGCCTATAACGACTGTTTTTATTTTATGGGTGCGGCCTTTATCATCAGCCTCGGTTTTATTGCCCTGATGAAAAAACCCGGCTGAACTAAGGCTTAAATGACCAGCATAATAATCAGTAACACCAACCCCCATGAGTGATACAACCCCAACCCTAGAAGAGACAGAGACCCACCCCACCACCCCAGCTGTCGATGCAGACTATGTTTCGCTAAAGACCTGGTTTACCGTGTGGGGCAGCGTTATCGGTGCTTTTATCGCGGTGCTCAACATCATGATCACCAATTCCTCCCTAAAAGATATTCAGGGTGCCCTCGGGGCCACCTTGCACGAGGGCTCGTTTATTTCCACCGCCTACCTTACCGCCGAGGTGGTGGTCATCCCCCTCACCGGTTGGCTGGTGCAAGTCGTCGGACTGCGGCGCTTTGTACTCACCACCTCCACTGTTTTTCTCGCCGCCACCCTCTGTTGTGCCATGGCCTGGAGCCTTGAGTCGATGCTGGTGTTTCGCACCATTGCCGGTTTTGCCGGCGGCACCTTTATTCCGCTGTCGTTTACCGTCATCCTCACCCTGTTGCCGCCCAGTAAACAGCCCCTCGGCATTGCCATGTTTTCCCTCACCGCCACTCAGGCGCCGTCAATTGGCCCCACACTGGGTGGCTTCCTCACCGAAAATTACGGCTGGGAATCGATCTTTTATTTACAGGTTTTCCCCACCACCCTGATGTTTCTGATCTTGTCTTGGGGTTTGAGCCAGTCCAGTAGTAAATGGGCGATGCTCAAGGATGCCGACTGGCTGGGTATCGTCACCTTATCCGCCGCCCTTGGCGCAATGATTATTATTCTTGAGGAGGGCAATCGACTCGACTGGCTCGAATCCCGGTCCGTGGTCTATGGCGGCCTCTTTGCCAGCGGCTGTTTTTTTATTTTTCTCTACCGACAGCTGTGGGGCCCCAACCCCTTTATTAATGTGCGACTGCTGGGCCGCTGGAATTTCGGCATGGCCAATGTCATCGGCGTCATTCTTGGCCTCGGCCTGTACGGCACAATCTTTATCACGCCGCTATTTCTCGCACAAATCCAGGACTACAGCGCCCTGCAGATTGGCGTCACGATGATGTGGTTTGGCTTCCCTCAATTAATCGCTGTGCCCTTAATCGTGAAGCTCATGAAGAAGGTCGACCTACGACACCTGGTCGCCTTTGGCTGCTTGATTTTTGCCTGGAGCTGTCTGATCAATACGCATATGAATGCCGACTCCGGCTATGAGCAATTGCTACTGGCCAACTTTATTCGGGGTATAGGGCAACCCTTCCTCTCCATTCCCCTCGCAGTAATGGCCACCGTGGGTATTGAAAAGGCCCAGACAGGTTCGGCATCGGGGCTTTACAACTTAACACGCAACCTCGGTGGCGCTGTCGGCATCGCCTTCCTCGCCACCTTTTTATCGATTCGCCAGCAATTTCACTCCAGCCACGTGGTGGAAAATATATCGCTTTATAACCCCGCCACCGTTGAGCGACTGGATGGCTTAAAAAATTATTTTTCAGGCCTCGGTGCCGACAGTTTCCTGGCTCAAGAACAAGCCATCCGCGCCATCGACGCCATCGCCCGACGCGAAAGTATGATCATGGCCTACAACGATGCCTTCTACTTTGTCGGTGCGGCATTTTTATTTGCTGCCTGCGTGACCTATACCTTGCAGCCCTTTCGGCCGCAGGGTTAGGGTCGAGGTCGTAGCTTCAGCTCTCAGGGCATTAGCGTTGTCAGCAGTTATGGATAGAGGGGATTGTCACTGTTCAGAGACATCGGCCTGGGTATAGCTGACACCCATATGAGTCACCGCCAGCCGTCTACCTTCAGTGACCGATGATCGCAAGTGAAAGGCAATGGTAAAGCCATCCTCAGCCAATCTTTCAGCAGTGGCCCTGACTATTCCAGAGGTCGAACCGGTAACCAGTGCAACTCTGCTTTTGTTATTAATTTGACGGGGATACCCTATTTCCTCATTTACGCCTGTTTCACACTAGCCAGATCGACCACATGGACTAAATCACAGCAGTATATACCTGCGTTTCGATACTGTAGATAAAGTCACATTGCTAACTGGCACATTCAATAAAGCCCTACTATCGTTATTAAAATTAAAACGTCGCTAGGTTTTCACGGTAATTATCATGGCTCAGCTTCAGAAGAAAGATAAGCGCAAAGGACAACCACCGATCCCTAAAAATCTTAAGGATTTTTTGACAGAGGACCAAATAATGTCCCTCAACAGTCTCAGCCACTTCGGCTGGGAGGTGTTGTTTATTAGGCGGCCCGCCTTTCAAGACCCACTCGTGGTACTGCTCAACAGCGATGGCCACTCTATCGGCATTCTCGGCGACGATGGAAAAATTCAAGTCGACACCGATATCGTTATACGTGACTAAAAGGTACGCTCTTGACACCCTATCAAAACATCAAGCTTTCTGTTCAATTCATCACCTCAAGTAATACTCGATTTGTGTGTCGACAGACTTAAGTCACAAGATAATAGCGTGATCGTTAACTGCCGACTTGTCATGGCTAACTCGGCTGCCTAAGGTTCAAAGCAAGCGAATATATCCATCACCTTACCTTTGCTGCTTGAAGTTTTTCAGCCAATCAATACTGAAATAGAGAACACCACCTACGAAAGCGCATATAAATCACTCCTTGGCTTAAAGTTCGTTTGTAAAAGAAGGCTCATCTGTAAGAGAGGCCACCTCCTCCGCTGTCAAATAACGCCATACGCCCTCTTTAACATCTAAGCTCACCGCGCCTATTGTTTCACGATGCAAACTCACGACCCGCCTACCGACACTGGCAAACATACGCTTTACCTGATGAAACTTACCCTCGGTGATGGTCAGTAAAACTTCCTTGGGGCTCAGTATCTGTAATTGCGCGGGGCGAGTTAATACCGTCTCTCCTTGCAACTGCAACCCTGCTGCAAATTGTGCAGTTAGATCATCTATCTGCAACGCCTCAAGTCTCTGCGCTAAGCCCACCCGATACACTTTTTGACAGTGTTTTTGCGGGCGGATAATATCGAAGGACCAACGGCCATCGTCGGTCGCCAATACCAAGCCTGTGGTATCGGCGTCCAAACGCCCTGCCACATGCAACTCATCGCTTCGTTCAATATCCAAGGCACTAAACAGCGATGGATAAGCCTCATCAACATTGGAGCAAATAGTATTGGCTGGCTTGTGAATCATTAAATAGCGGAATGGGCGGGGTATAAGTAACTCAGCGTTGAGGGTGATGCTGTTGTTTTCGTGCACTTGAAGCGACTCGACAAAAATTGCCACATCGTTTACCACTACTTTACCAGCGTGAATGCATTCAAGGGCTTGCACTCGGGTAAGGTTGGTACTTTTACAAACAAATTTATCTAAACGCATATCGGGCTATGGCTTGCTAACGGCAAAGGGACATTATCCTCGCTAGTGGACTTTAGGACAAAACCTTAACAGCATCTCTCATTAACCGTGCTTTGCCCTGGTAGTAACTAGCTTAGCCAGACAGCCATCAAAAAGAGGCCCAGTTTATTTCTGACCTGACTAATCTTTTACCTGTGCTCCTATTTTCAAGCCCGACCTTATTTTAGCGCCGCAATGATTCTTTTAATCCAAATAGTGAAAACCTGCTGATTTGAATGGCTTTTCTACGCTATCTCTTACTGGTGTTCTATCAAATTGCGTCCTGGGATTGAGCAATAATAATGATTTTCTCGGCGGGCTGGGATAAGTTGCCCGCGTCATCGGCACTGTAAACGTAGTAGTCGCCGTCAACCAGCCCGGTGGCGTAGAGGTGGCTATTGCTGATGTCGTGCCAGCTTGCATCCGGGGATACATTCCACAGCTCATCGGCGCTACTGGTGATGTCGAGTACGCTGGTGACAACGACCTCGCTATTAACCAGGTAAGCCTGGCCCCGTTCGTTGCTGGTGACGGTAACAATGCCACTCGTGTCGATGATGCCATCGGCGTCGAGCTTCCGCGTGCCGTCGGCATTAAAGGCCTGAATAAAAATCGAGGAGTAGGTGTTTCCAGACGCTGTGGACCAGGCGAGAACATGCTCACCGCTGTTGCCCACGGCGCTGACATCGACGGGGCCACCGGCTTGTAAATAGACGGCTTCACCGTCGAGCTTACCGTCGGCACCCACTCGCTGTACAGCAGTCGTGACTAAGCCTGACCAAGCGACGACATAGGCACCCTCGCTACCTATTGCGCTGACCGATGGGGACTCAAACGTGTTGCCGAAGGGCTCCATCACAGCATTCAATTGCAGCAGTGTATTGCCGTCGATGCCGCCATCGGCGTTAAATTTTTGAGTGAAAACCCGGTATTTGGATGATGCCGTAGATACGCCGTTCCATGCCAGCACAAATTCGCTACTGCTGCCCAGGGCGGCAATTTGTAGGCCCGAGCCAAACAACCCCGCCTGAACATTGATTTCTATCGGATTGGCGGCGGCACTACCATCGGCATTAAAGACCTGTGCAAAAACACTGGCGCCCCCTTCGCTGGAGTCACTACTCCAGGCCACGGCATAGGTATCGCCATTGCCGAGGGCGGTAATGGTAACCAGGCTAGTGCGCTCGCCGAGCGCGGTGGCGGGCCCAACACTGCTGCCATCGGCATTGATGACCTGTGTTAACACACGGTACTGCCCGTCGCCATCGTCTACACGCCAGATCAGGGCTAAGCGCCCGCCGTCACCGAGGCCAGCGATCTGCAAGTCATGGGCATAGTCGGCCAGAGCGAGTTCTACCGGGTTTGGCTGAAGAGCATTGCCCTGAGCGTCGAAGCTCTTCAGGAAAATGCGTGGCTCTTGCTCGACGCCAGTGACATCATAGCCGGCCCAGGCGACCAGATAGTCGCC
>MAAC01018575.1_pt1 | contig 38420 bp, 33 predicted proteins | sample 1115981 | NCBI WGS metagenome assembly MAAC01 (sample SAMN04961126, study PRJNA320927) | seawater metagenome | isolation source: sample BD02T64 sea water enriched with oil for 64 days | place: USA:Gulf of Mexico | collected 2013-07-27 | reverse complement strand
TTTTCAAAAACCCCACCAAACCACGCATCCGGATACATTTCTAATTTGACATTGGAGGTAGTTCCTACTGGGTAATACGTTAAATACCCAGTGATATTATTCAAACTACTGTAATGAAATGTCCAACCGTCTTTACGTAAATAAATCCAAGCATCTTCTTCATTAGGGAGTTCAATCCTAAACTCCCCATTGGCATTGGTAAATGTAGAATCTAAATGGCTTGGGGTAAAACTCACCTCGTTTTCCATCACTACCGTTACACCTTCAATGGGCTGTTGGGCACCTATATTTATTACTCTGCCTTCTACAATTACATTACCCAATTCTTTTTTGCAGCTGGAGAAAGCTACCATCCAAACCATGGTAATAATTCCTAATGCCTGTTTCATAACTATTTAACTTTTACAAATTCTGCTTTACACAGTTCTGTTTTGTTAGACAAAATCTTACAATAATAAACACCTTGTGCAAAGGTAGTTACATTTACTACCTCCTGTTGATTGGTATTTATTTTACCCGAATACACTAATTTACCATTACTAGAAAAGATCTGCAATTCTAAATTTGCACACGATTCAACCCCTTTTACTTCCAAGTTCAATTCATTCTTTACTGGGTTGGGGTAAATACTAACCATATCATACTTAGTCTGATCTCCAATTCCTGTAATGGCTCCGTAATTAAACACCAGTCCCAAATAAGGTGATTGTTGCGTATAATCTACCGCTTGCGTATTGGTACCATTGGTTTTCATAAATACAGTTGTGTAATCTATAGTAGTAATTTCAGCCATAATATAGGCTCCTTCTTCGGTACTAAAACCAGGGAGTAAGACGATTTCTTCACCCGCCTTGATATTAAGATTAGCATTACTTTGGACGGTATAGGTATTACCATTTCCTCCAAACGTATATTTCTCTTTTGCCGTATAGGCTACAGGACCGTTTACTTGTTGATTTATTGTTGCGTTTAGTCTATTACGTGGACGTTCAGATTCCCTAAACTCCGGATGTAACATTTTATTAATTATATCTTCTCCGGTTTTTTCACTAATCCTTACATGCTCCTCACAGATTCCACTCATTCCATACACTTCATCAAAAGGCGTTAAAAATTTAGTAGAGTCGTATTTTATTCTACCCGTATAATCCTCCCAAGTGTTATAAACATTGCCGTAATCTGCTTCAATACCAAAAGCAGAGGTGGTAGTCATGAAAGTAGATCGGGTTAAACGGATATTTGAATCATCCGATTGCTGTTGTCTGTTTTTTTTATGATAATTAATCAAATACGGAACCGCAAACCATCCCCCTGGAGCATTATCATATCCAATTTGATTAGAATAGCCTTTAATATCGGGGCCACCAATAGGGTAATAAGACACCATAAGGTCACGATAGCCGGAAACTTGGTTTCTTGGAAATCCATGGACATAAATACTGTTTAAAAACCAAAAATAGCCAACTGGAGTTAATAAAAAATAATACCCCCACTTCGTGTTCAACTTTGGTTGAAAATAAGCTATTCGGTTCGTAGTATTCTCAAATAACTTAGATTTTCCTCCATTGGAAATGGCGTAGTTTTTAGAATAAACGGGATATTTATCTTGTAATAGATCATCATACAAGTGATCGAACAAAGATGAATGCTCATTTCCAGAACCATATGATTGGAAATGCGATAGCAACATTTGTTTAGCCGCTGTTGTTTTTAGAGCATTTAAGGGCGTATCATCTTTACTCCACTCCGCCAATTTTTCTATGGTATGTTGTACACCAATGGCAATATTAGCTCCCTTCTGGGGCGAATCAAATGAAATCCACATTTTCACAAACGGATCTTCTACCGGATCTGCTTCTTGCATTTGAACTAATGCCAACCGAGTAATTATCCCTCCCATACTTGGACCAATTAATACGGCTTCTTCTGTTTTATTATCTCGATATACCGGTCCATTTATCACATCATTTAAGAAACCACGTAAACCTTCAGTTCCTGCATTTTGTATGATATCACCCGCACCATTTAAAAAATTCACTACAATAATATCGTAGCCATCATTCCGCAATTTGGTTATTAAATTTGCACTGGGCTGTCCAGAATACCATGGCGAAGGATTCCCATTTATGAGTTCATACAGACCGCGATAATCGGCATCCTTGTCTAAACGGTATTCATCATACGGTTTATTTGTAGCGAAGTAATCACGTTGATTTCCTGGGTCAAAACCATCGCAAATAATAATTGGTCTACGTAATTTATTTTCCTCCGTGTTCTGAGGAGAGTACAAAATATTATATTCTATTTTACAATCACGGTAATCTTCCCGCCATACACGAATAGTTACTTCACCATGCATGCCTCCTTTTGCTACCACAATATCCATCCATTTACGCACAGGCTCTGGATAAAAACCTGTTAAGCTAGGATCTATTATATCCGTTTTAGTTGCCATGTTTTGAATAGGAAGTTCATCGGGCATCGGTACCGTGGACGAACCAGTTCTAAAAAAAGTAGAATGTGCATATACCTGTTCGGTTTCCTCTGATCCAACAAATTGATACGTCAATCTAGTAATCATATGCACAAACCCACTTTCAGTACCATATTGAACCAATCTTTCACTATTTAACTCAATAGCTTGAAACCCATCCCCATTACCAAAATCAATTTCTACTTGGACTAACGCCTTACTTTCAGGACTAATATTCGAAAAATTGTAAAAATCACCGATATAAAAACTAACGGCATCACCAAATATATGATGACTCATAACTCCTGATATTACCGCTCGATGCGTTGAAAAAGATTCCAAAGAGGCTTCATTTACAAATAACCCTTCATCGGTTTCCATTAGTTCTCCATTATCCAGAGCTGCTTGTTTAATTCGATTAAATTCATAATCCATTATACCAATAGGATAGGTACGGTTATGACGGTACTGCAAATTAGCTACGTACTCAAACGAATCTATCGATGAAACGTAATTGGTATCGAAATGACCAAATCGCAACCCTCTAAAAATCCCTAACCAATCTTTAAAATCAATGGTTGTACTATTTTCGAATCCATCTACTGCCAGGATTATTTCGCCATAAGGCTCTCGGTCTATTAATACCCGTGTAGGAATATATGATTCATCTATATTTTTCAAGTAGTTAAATGGGTTTACATAATAAAATTGATTTTTGATACCACTTGCACTAAAATCACCTTCCTCCTCTTGTGATAATCCTATGCCTTGAATCAGGAATAAGACCACATAAAATATTTGCTTTTTCATAACTCATCGGTTAATGATTTGATTCCATTTGCGCCAATCGGGCATCCAACTGAATAAGGTAAAGAGTTAATTCCTCGACTTTTAGAATCAATATTTTGTTTATCTCAATTACATCCATGCCCTCTTTATGAACTTCCGCTGCCGAAGGCACTTCTGGTAAATGGCCGTTTTGGACAATAAAAGCTTCTACTTCTTGTAAGGATCTTAGATCGTATTCTTTTTCGAAAACAAAATCGGGCCAATCACTTATTTCTCGAATCACTATTTTGGTAAAAATGGCGGTACCATCCACCGACAAAGTGTAGTTATTGGGTAAATAAGTGGTACCAATAGATACGCCCGAATGATGAATCATCATTCTAACATTGTTGATCAAATCGCTAGGCCCACTAATTGTTCCGGAGCTATTGGTCAGTATTTGCAGCTCTCCGGTATTTGTAGAAAACAATGCAGACCCAGAGCCATTCCAAATACCATCCGAAACTTGGCGTAACCCAAGGGATAAATTATAGCCTTGGGTTCCATTGGGTGTCATACCGGATCCATATTCAGAAAATTCACCCACTTCCAATTTTGAATGAATCTTTACATGATCAAAGCCGAGTTCAAATACCTTCGTTGGTGAACTTAAATTGGTATGATGCCAAAAGGTAAGTTTTGTACCTAAATCCATTCGGAAATCCCAATAATTAGTACTAAAGGCAACAGTATTGAGTGATGTACTTTGTAGTCTTATTAAGGGAATCGCGGGATTTCCTCCGGCAAGGCTTTGGGAATAATCGGTAATATCTAAACTGGCATTTGGAGCGGAAACTCCAATTCCTACCTTGAATCCGACTATATTAGTATTTCCACTAGAATACAATTGAGAATACGCTTTTGTTAAACAGGTATTGAGTAATAACACAAAAACAACTGGCAGGTAATTAACGAGACATTTCATAAAGCATGGATTAAATTAATAACTACCTCAAAACTAGCGCGTTACTAATTTATTGTCAATAGGTATAAATACGGTACTTTAAGCGCTAAGTATTTTTCCAAAAAAAATCCCTAGCCACAAAAGCGACTAGGGATTTCAATTATTTTAGTATTTCGAGCTCGATCAATCGAAATCGGTGGTCAGTTTAAAACGTAAAATCCGTCCGTTACCCGAATCGGCTACATACAGAATTTCATTTAAATAAGCGACTGCTCTAGGTTGGTCAAATTGTGTTAGCTCAATCCCAGAACCGCCAAAAGAAACTTTGACATATTTGGACGAACCTGTGCCTGGAGGTGGTTTAATACCTTCCAAACCATTTAAGGTAAATTGATAGACCGAATCCTTTACTCTATCCACTACAAAAATATATCCTGTTCCATCACCCGATAAGGTGACATCTACAGGCTCGGTAAACTTTCCGGGATCAAAAATGGATCCTTCTGCTACGTTGGTATCTAAAATCAAAATATCATTTGGATTGTACTCCACCCCAAAATCCGTTTCATTATACGAAATAGAACGCACTTTATATAAGTTATCGCCCCCCTGATCCATGGAGGTAAATACAAAGTGTCTCGAATTACTTGCACTAATTTGTGGGGGCTGAGCGGCTGAAGTCATTCCCGTTGGCGATTTAAAGAAATCTCTAAACACCCCACCTCTGGTGGTGACACTAATTGGAGTAATATAGGTATCGTTAGCATCAAATAATAGTACGGCATCATCCGGACCTCCAAATTGATTCACATTATTACTATTCCCGGTACGAGAAACATAAAATTCATTCTCACCAATAACGGCAATATCTTGCAAACGCACATTTAAATCGGAAGATGAAAAGGTATTCTTAAAGTAAAAAGGGTGTACAATTTCATTTACGATTTTGGCATTATTCAATCCATACCCAAACACGCCTTGTAGGTCAATTCTGTAAATACAAGAAAACGAATAATTGAAGCCATTGATAATCGTATCTTTGGTCCCGATGGCTAACAAATTCAATTGCCTATCCTGAACCACAGAAACCACTCCTGGGATATTAATACTATATAGTTCCCGACCACTTTGATCCAGACCTACAATTTGTTCTCTACCGTTATCGGCTACGTAAATTAACTCATCAAACCCGGCTAATACATCGGTAGGATTTACAAATTGATCCAAAACGGGTTGTATAGGTACGTAGGCAATGGGTTTATTTTGATAATCAGGAATATCAATAAAACTCACATCCGTTTTATCTCCAAAGAAGTTATCACATCCAGTAGTAAAAACCACCAATGTCAATAATGACGCTAAAAAAGATACTGTTTTCATACTACTCGCGTATATCATTATTAAGTGTGAAAGACAATCCTAAAGATTGTTGAAATCCTAAATGATTGGTAGGAACTGCTGCGTAATCAATCATTAATTTATGCGATCCTATATGCGTACGGACACCGGCTCCAAATACTGGCCAATTATGGCCCAACACGTTAATTTTATATCCTCCACGGAAATAAAACAATTCTAAATATTCAAACTCTAAACCCAAGCGGAAGTTTTCGGCATTATCGGATGGATGCTGTAATTCAAAATTAAAAGTTAGGGAATGTTGCTCTTTTTTATATGCTAGCATAGAGAAACCTAAACGAAAAACAGAAGAGGACACATAGTTTTCTAAAGCCACTCCATTTCTATTAAAATCGACCTCTAAATAATCGCCTTGTAAAGTAGAATTACCGCCAAAGTTTTGAAGCATTACCGCAAAAGATAAATTTCTCCAATCCGTTTGATAGGCAAATCCTAAATCAATGGTAAACGTATTGTTTTTGTATTCGGCCAATTGTTCATTGATATATCGTAATGTAGTTCCGAATGTAAACATATCCGATAAACGTTTCGAATACGTTAATCCAATTCCAACGGTACTTGCATTCACTGTTTGACCCGTTCCATCTGGTTGAAATTCGGTACGAACATCCATTTCACCAGAATTCAAGAAATTCACAGAAACCCCGATAGCGCCATTGTTTTTGTCGGGTCTCACCATGGAAAACAATCCTTGATGCACCCCTGCACCTACTAGGTAACTAGAATAGGTGGCATTCAAACCGGTTAAATCGGCCGCAAATGCTGGATTTGAAAAGGTTGAATAACCACCGGTATTCACCGCTACACTTGCGCCTCCAATACCTGCAGAACGTGGATTCATATCATTTTTAAGAAAGCTAAATGTAGCTAACCCTGCCCGTTGCCCCCCTAAATTAGGAATAATCTGAGCGTGTACTTGAATTATTGAAAATCCCAGTGCACATAATAGTATGTAAAATGACTTTCTCATTAAAATTTAAAGCTTATACCGTATAAAAATTGTGTAGGGGCTAAATATCGTGCTGGGTCATCCGGTAATGCTCCTGACTCTTCAGGTCCAAGGTAACGTACATCTCTATATCGAGAAGTAACATCATCACCCGTTTCATATCCTTTACCCGTAATTGCGTTCACCGTTTGGGCGTTTTTGTTATTCAACACATTTCTTATTTCGAAACTAAAAATCAAGCCTGTTTTTTTGTTTTTCTTCATGGATACTTGGTAGGATAATTTCAAATCGGCATTAAACCAAGCTTTACCATTTTCTCCTAAATAACGAGACATATCCGCTTCATAAATTGGACGACCCAAATCATTTGTTCCGACTTTTACTTGAGGAGTATATCTATAGCCCGAAGAATAACGCATGGTAGTAAAGGCGGTTAAACCATGTAGGAAATGCATACTCGTATCGGGTTTGAAAATCAAATTCCATTTCACATCCCATGGTCTATCCCAAGCTAAATATTGTTCTTTGGTGAGTGAAACCTCTCCGTTTTGCTCAATTTGTAATCCCGACTCTCGTGCGGAATTGGATTTACCACGAGCCACTTGATATGCCGCATTGAATGTGGTACGGAAGTGCTTACCAATTCTCCAGAATATACTGGCTTCCACTCCATAGATACGTGCATAATCTTGATTGATATACATGGATTTGGTCACTGGTCGTCCGGTAGGATCATTTACAATTACTTTTCTTGAAACGATGTAATCAAAACGGTTGTTATTAAATGCGGCAACCGAAAAGGCTAAATCTTTGGTGAGTTGTGATTTCATACCCAATTCATAATTCACACTTACCTCTGGATTCAAGTTCGGATTACCCAAACTGCTCAAGAACGAATTTTGCTGGTATCTGTAATCCAATCCTTGATACACAAATCGAGGATGCGGTAAACGCATAAAGTGACCGTAATTGAAGTACAATACGTTGTTATCGGTTACGGGGAATGACACATTAATTTTGGGTAATAAACGGGCTTTAAATCGTTTTCCAAACATCCCAAAGGTTTCCTCCATATAATCCTCACGGATTTGATCCACCACTGGAGAATTAGGATCTGCAATGACATCATCAATATAAGTTCCCTGTGCCCAGTAGTTCATTCGTAAACCAATAGTGGCCACAATTCCTTTATAGGTGATTACATCCTGTGCATAAATGGCCCCATTAGATGGCTTCACATTCCAAATATCACTCGACACCCCAACACTTGTAGACGGAGTGGTAAGGGTATCATTAATCACAATTGGCGCCCCTATCCAAGGTTTGAAAACATCTGTCCATTGGTATTCTTGAAAGTGATGTTCAAAACCAAAACTATACCGGTGTGTTTTGTTTTCTGGATAATAACTCACTTTGGCTTTCAATGTATAATCCTGTACATAGTGATCATGCCAAGTTCCAGAAATCCCGCCATTGTTATATAACCATGGGCCAGGTTGGGTATAAACCACGGGATCACCCGGATTGAAAATACCTACAGGATCGGTAACGATATCATCTTCATCCAAAATTTGATCCACGGTTTCTGTTCTAAATGGTCGTCCATTTGCGTCTGCCCTTAAATTGGTGAACAATCTACCTGCACTTGCATTTACACTCCAGTTGTTATTAAAAAAGTGATTTAAATTTAAAACCGTTAAGTTGGATTGCTGTGAATAGGTAGTGGCATTATCTAAGTTTAAACTTCTTTGATATTGAAAACCGGGAGCCAATACCTGATCAAATCCTACAATTTGTAAGGTTCTGGTATTTTGATTTATTTTTAAGTTGTGCTGATTTGTCAAGAATATTTTGGTTCCTGGCTTTATTTCATACGTTAACTTAATGGTATTGGAATAGGCATTATTATATCGGGGTGCCCAAATAGAATCATTGGAAGGTAACAAAGAACTATGCAATTGATTGGCTGTAGCCCCAAAATAATCATCTGTTAAAGTGGCATCAAAGGCAAAAAAGTAACGTAATTTCTTTTTGGTTCCTGGAACAGCTCCACCTAGATTTAGATTCATAATATCCGTATTCCACGCATGCGAAGACTCTTGATCGAAACCTAAATTATCCCGTTGCCAGGAGCCTCCGATTTGAAATTTATCGCCCCCTTCTCTAATTTTGGTAGAGATAACACCGGCCATACCCCCCGCTTGATCCGCACCGGAACCACCTGTGGTAATTTGAATATCTTGAATAGACGAGGCCGACACATTAACTCCGGAACCCGAACCCGCTAAAGGATCCTCTACAGAAATACCATCTACTACATATTGGGTTTCGTAAACTCTTCCACCCCGAATAGAAATTCCATCGGTCGTTTTATTGACACCCGCTTGCATCGCAGCTACTTCATTGACATCCCGTGCATTCATTTCGGAAAGAGCTTCTTGAGAAATTTTCACCTCTGAAGCACCGGATTCCAAATCAATTAAATTCTTCTCTCCAACAATCTGCACCGCTTTCAGGGTTTGAGATCGCAAACTCAGATCCGAATTTAATATGGTGGTTTTACCATCGTCAATATGAATTCCGTTGTAAATTTTATCGGCATATCCAATAAAGCTGACCTTTATGGAATAATCGCCCTTTTTAATATCTGCAATGACATACTTCCCATCAATATCGGTCGCTGAACCTTTGTAGGTTCCTACAATCATTACGGTTGCCCCAATTAGGGTTTCTTTTGTTATTGCATCGGTGATCACCCCTGATAATTTTCCTTGTGCAAACGAAGGAATACTTATCAAAAAGCTCATGCACAGTGCAAGGCCTGTTACTATTTTACCAGTTAAAGTCATTGTTGAGAATCTGATCAAATAAAGTCTGTAAATCGGAAGGTGATTGGTCTAATTGGTACAATTGCACCGAGAAAAAATATTGGTAGTACTTATTATTTCCATTTTTTCTACGTGCCCCTACGGTAGTAGGTCCTTGCCAGCCCTGTACCGGGGTGAAATGTCCTTCATACGCTTCCTCCGCATCAATGGATAAATAAAATGGTGATTGCCCACTTAAAACGTTAATAGCGCCCATATCGGGATAACCAACTCCTAAGATGGATGTTATTGAACTATCTGGATATAACCTAGCCTGACCCACAGATGAAGATAAACTGTCAATAGGGAATATACCTGTAATACCCGAAATGTCTTGTCCTTTAATAAAGGAAGTTACTACGAGTGATTTCCCCCCATTGTTACTAAATGATTGAAGACTGGGCGCCATAAAATCTAACAAACCTGACTTTCGACCGGTGACCGCATTGGTGAAAATAGTCACATCTGAAACTACAATTATATCTTCGTAATTATTAACCAATAGATCAAAGGTTGGGGACCAAAATCTGGGTTGAAATTTTCCCCCATCCGAAGAATAATCCAAAAAATCATTATCAATATTCGATGCGCTCAAAGCGGTTTTATAAATCGTTGTTGCTCCAGATGGTAATCCAGAAACAAACAACCGACTAGATATTTTTGGCTTAATAAAAAGGGTTTCTGACGTATCCGGAGCACTTTCAGCCTCCGCAAAATCAATCACTTTTAAATAAAAGGTATTGGTATCTCCTACATTCACGCCATTTAAGGTAGTAGAAAGAGGTACTTGATTGGTTCCATAATAGATATAAGCATCTGTAATACCTGTTTGACTCACATTAGTTGGAACCAAAGAAATCATCGTTTCATTCACGGAGATTTCTACCCAGTCTCCTTGATTGGCTTTTAAATACGCTTTTACAATGGTTTCATCCCCATCAACATCACTTGCCGCCCATGTGAAGGTAGTCACAATATGGGCACTATCCTGTGGAAAACCATTTTCACTAAAAGACACCACAGGAGGCGTGTTTTTTAGTGGTACATTTAAGTACGCTGGTGTGGGATCCGTAAACCCTTCATTGTCAATTGCTCTTACGTAAAAGCTAATATCGGTCGTATCTGACCCTTCATTTAGCGTAAAGCTAAACACCGAATCATTTTGAGTTGTTTTTGCCCAATTCTGGTTATCCAATGAAATTTCGTATTCACTCACATACCCATCTTTATCGGTTCCATACCAACTCAAGAAAACAATACTGTTCAAGCGGTCATCGCCTGCCAGGTTTATTTTTTCGGGAGTTATAATGGTATCTGGAGCCGTATTTGGCAATTTGTCATGTTTCCGTTTACACCCATACACCGACAGTATAGCTAAAAGAACCAGGACGATTTTGTATTGAAATTTCATTTGGTAAATCTTAAACAGATTTATAAAAAATCCCGGCCGAATTTTCATGGTTCAGCCGGGATAAATTTTAATGCTTGATTACAATTTTTTCAATTGCTAATTGGTTACCTGAAGTATCCGAAACTTTCATGAAATACACTCCGTTATTCAGGGTATTTACAGAAATTTGCGTGAAGTTATTTGAAACACGAGTTTCAGAGACTTGACGACCTGAAATATCATATACAGTCACAATGAAGTTGTTTATTCCATTTACAGAAACAGATACTAGATCTGAAGCTGGGTTTGGATATACATTCGTTTCAATGGATTTACCGTTTACTTCAACGATAGATGTTGGATATTGGTAATCTGTAGAATCTAATACAATAGCCGTTCCGTTTTCCGATAAATTGATGATATCATCGTTGTTACGAGGTAAGATTTTGAAATCACTATACGCAAAATGCATAATACCAATAACCGTATCTGCCTCCATATCCATGGTAGTAATTACTGAATCAACTTCCATTAATCCTTGATTGGCATAATAAAACGTATCCGCAACTAAAGACACCCACATAGATGAAAGGTGACCATTACTTATTCTGCCTGCCATAACCAACGTAGATTGGGTCGCGGCCGCAGATGTACCAAATGTATACTCACCTGTAGTGTTTGTATTATAAGTAACTTGTGAATTGGTCATTACCATTCCTGTAGATCCGTTTTCAATACCAACACACATACTTTCGTATTTCTCAATTTCTCCAGTACTGTATAAGTTATCATCGGACGGATCAAAATAGGTAACTTCAACAGGAATAAAATTTCCGGTTCTAACCATTGCAGATACCACTAATCTAGTAAATCCAAAACTTTCTTCTACAAGACCTGTAACCGTAATTTCCTCTGTTCTTTTCAATAAAACCAAGTCTGAAAGACCCGTTACATTAATACCCGACCATTCAGATTGACCAGGCTGCTGAATAAATACATACCCTAAATCGTACCCTTGAGCAGAAGCAGAAACCACACCAGTAACGGTGACCGTTTGCCCTACATAATAAGATGCATCATTGTTGTAATCCAAAACCTTTTGGATATCTACAATTTGCAAACCATTATCTCTTACAGTATACACACTTACATTGTTTGATGCAGCTCCACCTGCAGTAGCAGGATATTGAGATATGTTACCATCATTGTCCATTGACTTAATGAAATACCCTACCATATCACCGTCAGCCATAGCTGGGATATTTGCGGTATATTCAACTTGTGAACCACCGATCAATGTTAAAGCTACACTATCAAAACTACCTGCAGCGATATCATTTGTATAATGTAGGTAAGCAGAAGTAACTGTACCTCCATCTAAATCTTGAACCGTACAATCAATTACGGGAGATTCAGAAGAAGTTGGAACTAACGGAGTTCTTAAAACGTTTGTTATAGATGGGGGTGTTGCACCAACCACATAGTGAGAAGCGTCAAAAGGAGAAATTTGATATCCTTGTCCTGTACCACCAGTACACCCATTTTCCCATTGGGTAATTATACCTATTAAGGTATCAAATTGCATTCCAACTACTGGAGCTACAAAAGAACCAATTGCACCAGGATTATCTGGATTTACAGCGGTATGAGATGACGGTTTCTGCACAAAAAACCTATCATCTACTTTAATGCTATTCCCATTAGCATCGGCAACTACGAATCTAATTCTACTACTAGTTAAATCTACGCTAATCACCATAACATTTTTTAATAACACTACAGAACCTTCGTACTGTTCACCTGTCTCCAATTGGTTTTCTTGGTTACCGTCATTTAAATCACCCACATCAACTAATGTAGGAGCGGGTACTACACCTGCATTTATAATAGTAACATCGCTATTGGATAATGGATAAATTTGGGTTTCTCCAGAGTAATTACCTACAATGCCCGTGATTTGAACAATATCACCCGCTACAATTGAATTTAAATCTGTGATCGGGCCACTATTAATTACACCATGGATCTGGATTCCCATAAAAGCACCACCAGAAGTATTATTAGCAGTATCTACAATGTGAATTCCTGGTCTATAACCACCCGATACAGAGGAGGATACTATTTCCGTCAAATTTCCATCATGAACTGCAACTCCTGTAACCGTTACTGTATCACCATCATACTGTGAAGCTCCATTACAACTTGCAAGATCTGCTACAGATACAAATTGCACATCATGCACACTACGTACTGTTTGTCCTGAAACGAACAAAAACGCAAATGCAAATACTAAAAAAAGTAAGTTTTTTTTCATAGTTATTTATTTTATTGATTGTTTACTTAATTATTAAAAATTTTCCCGTTTGAATTGTTTCAGAATCTAAATCTTGAATATTATAAATATAAGAACCCGTAAATAAATCAAACTCATTTAATCTCCATAAAATCGTCCCCTCACCTCCGAACTCAAGGTTGGCAGAACTAACTCCAGCCACTGTGTTATTGGAAAAATGTATTTCTTTAATCAATCTACCTGATAAATGATAAACTTGAATCAGACCAGTTTGTGGTAAGTTAGAAAAAGTTAGATTAGAAGATGAACTAATAATCAACGGGTTGGGATAGACCAAGGATCGCAATGAATTATTGTCATAATTAAAATCTCTTAAACCAGTAAAAACGGAATCTACTGCATAATGATCGGATTTAAATGGATTAATTTCATATCCTACGCCCTGTTTATCTGGACAACCATTAATCGAATGATTAATTATTCCAGAAATAGAACTGTAAAAATCACCTACTTGAGGAGCATCAAAATCACCATTTGTCTCAAGACTATTCGGATTTACAGTAGAGTGAGTATTTAACTTCTGGATAAGAAACCTATCCGAAACAACCATGGAGTTTCCAAATTCATCCCGCACATAAAAACTAACCCTTGAACCACCACTAAAATAATAAACCTGTTGGACCGTAACATTATTAATCACTACAAACTCCCCTTCATATTTTTCTCCTGTACCAAGTTGGTTTACACTATTTGAGTCATTCAATTCACCAATTGAAATTAACTTCGGAGTAGGAGCATTTTCTTTAGAAAGAACTTGAATAGAGTTGCTATCCAATGGGAAAATCATAGTTTCACCTTTATAATAACCTACATACCCCAAAACTTCTATTAAGTCACCAGCAAGGAGTTCTGTTATACTCTCTATTGGGGTTTGTTCTTGATTCTCAAAATAAATCCCATGTACTTGCACACTCGAAAAATCCCCTGCTAAACCAAAATTTGCAGTATCTCTAATATTTATTAAAGGTCTATACCCCCCCACCACAGAATTTGAAGGAGCTTCTGTCAAATTCCCATCGTGTAATACTACTCCAATAACTCTTACAGTATCACCAAAATAAGCTGATGTATCCCGACAATTCTGCAATTCGATTTGCGTCATGTATTGGATTTCATGAATACTCCTAGTTACTTGTGCAAGACATCCATAGCCAATACATAAGAACCAAATTGTTAATACATTTCCAATAATTTTCATTTACTTAATTATTAAAAATTTAGACTTGTAAAGTTTTCCAGTATCTAGATCTTCCACGGTAAAGATGTACAAACCTCTAGCTAAAATTTGATTGTCTTGTGTTAATAAATCCCAAGCGTGTTCGCCACCAGAGAATACGTTTTTATCACTATCCTCGGCACCAAAAGTTTGAAACCAACGAATATCGGTACCGTCATAATTTCCATCATGATGGAATTCATCCAATAAATCGCCAGCTGTAGTGAACACTCTAATGGTGCAACGTTCCGGTAAATTGGCAAAAATGATTTTTCTACTTTCTTCTTGAAATGAACTCCTTCCTTCCCAAGCTGCACCAGCATAATAGGGATTCGGGTACGCAAATGGGCCATTCTTTTCCAAATCAGTCACCGCATCTTTACCTGCAAAAACTCTAAAGTTATTGAAGTTTGGACTGGATTCTAACGATTCTAAATTAGCCCCGGGGTTTCCTCTATCAAAGGCGGTCACTGCTACGGCATATTGCCATCCGTTTTGAACGTTTTTAATACTGTACTTATAAACATAGGTATTTGAATCTCCATCAAAAGTGACGGGATCTTCCAAACGAATAGATTCAAAACCTACATCGTTAAACAAGCCATTATTTGGGATATCGTTTTCTCCAATTTTCACAAAATCCAATTTCGGTGGTGTTTGAGCCACATCAAAACCTAATTTAGAACTATAAATTCGATAGCCCTCAAAATCCATTTCCTGCGTAATAGCATCTATTGAAGACTCGGCATTATCTGCCCAATAAATATCAATTCGATTATCGATCGCATCAATACGAGTTCTGGGTGAGTTTGGAGGAGTCGGTAAAATATAGCGCGTTATATATCCATCTCCGTCAATATCCTCTCCGGGATCTAAAACACCGTTAAAGTTTACATCTTCGCCATTATAGGTGGTTTGTGCCCATCCTGCATTTTGCATAAAAAACTCTTTTTGTTCTACCGTATTTAAAGCCGGGTCTTCTCCATCATCCTTTTTTGGGCCAAAAACAAAAGCATAGGTCACGTTGATAGTATCGCCAGGACCAAAATCTCGAAACGGACCCACCGCTATTAAATCAGATCTATTTCCTTGTTCATTAATGGTTTCTTGAATGGAACGGGAACTGCAATTGGGGTTTGTACTGGAATTATCCGCCCAACATTCGGATTGATTTAAACCCTTCGACATTTTTTGGAATCGTTGGTTATCACTTTGCGGTAAAAAATAAATAGGATCTGAGGTATTATTAAATTGCCATACATTGTAATGAATATCTAAATCATCTACAACCAAACCATTGGAATCCAAAACTCCCGGATGGTGAAAACCATGTTTATCTTCGGCTCCTAAAAACTTTTGACCAACATAAGACTGGGTAAACCCAATATCTCCTGCTTTATCGTAACAATAGGACATATACAAAGAATCTAGAAAGCCATTTCCACCTTTATCATAAAAAGCAGCTCCACCCGAACCTGCTGGTGTAATATTAATATTACGAACTACGGTATTTGCCCAAAAGGCAAAATGGGCACTATCAATTACATTGTTACTGTGATTAATGATATAGAAGTTCGTAATCACAAAGAAGTTACTGAAGGTATAGTTCCAATTATAAGAATGTCCAATAATCTCCACATTCAACGGGTTGTTATGGTTTTGAATTGGAATTTGTGTCCCTGGGATTAAAATATTTGAATCGGTATAAACCGACACAAAATCTTCATGCGAAATAGCACTTGGAGAAAAGTATGGACTATCAAAATAGGAAGATCTTAATTTGATAGGACCACTTGAATTGGTGAATTCAAAACCAGCCCTACCTGTAGAATACCCTTGAGCGGCATCGTAAGCAGAAGTAGAAACCAAGGTTTGACCGTTCACAATTCCACCGAACCAAAATCCGGATTCAAAAAGATGCTCTACCCCAGAACCTACAGGATACTCGCCACTTTGAGAGCCACTCCCATCGCGGTAACCTCTAAAAGCATTTCCGAATGTTCCAATATTGGTTACGTTTAGACGTACATCAGAAACGGTGGTGGTTTTTTCGTCAAACTGCTGTGCAAACGACACCCCACCCATTAAGAACACTAAAACTAAAAGTATGCTTTTTTTCATCCTCTTTTATTCAAAATTTAAATTCCGATCCTTACTTTCATGTCCCAAAATTGGGGCTGCAAATGTAGAAAGTTTTTTATGCTTTTTTAAGATTCCAAATCACTAAAATGTTAATTTTGAATTACCTTAACAATTTTCTTATATCCTGATTCATTGGTAATCTCCACAAGCACTATCCCTGTTGCGTTTACCGGAATAGTGAATTTCCCACTACCCGAAACTTTTATTTTTTCAGAAGCCAATAAACTACCGGTTACGGAATATAAATGGATCTGAAACTCACTTCCACTCCCCCTAATCACACCTTTCAATGCTCCATAAGATGGATTAACGAAAGAAACATCAAAGGAAGCGGGATCGAACTCTGCCACCGAATTAGGCATTGCCTCGGTAATGATGATATCCATCACCACCGGTAAATGGTCACTTCCATTGTAAATGGCATCCAATACACTTGAAGGAACTGAATTGTTTGTGCCACTATTAATAGACTGATTAAAATGATTTCCATCATTGGCCACCGCTTTGTAACTATTGTTGACATACTCCATGTGATCCCCATCTGACGTCATATCATTTGAAATCAATACAAAATCAAAACGATCATCTAAACCGCCACCGCTAGCACATCCATTGCTACTATAATGTGTGGATTGGGTATGTACATCTGCATAAGAAGAATTGTTATTCCAATCCCCCATTCGATTAACGGGGTCATTAAATTTAATAGACCCATCGTTTGGAGCAACTAAGTTTTGAAAAGCCGTCTCACTGGCGTCATACACGTTAAAATCACCCGAAAAAATATAATTCCCTGTGAGGCTCTGGGTTGAAATGTAGTTCATCACAGCCTGGGTAGCTGAGGCTCGTTTACCTCTATTGGAACTGGTATTTCCGGCTTTTAAATGGGCCACAAACACGGTCAAAAAAGTAGTATCCGAACCGAGAGATAAATTAGCATCGTTGTAATACAATGTAAACACATCGATTAACCGTACAATAGCAGCACCACCCACTTCGTTCAAAATCTTATCATTTGAATACATGGTGAACATCTCTCCATTATAGAAAAAGGCATTGGCGAGATCAGAACCTGAACTACTCGAAAAAGAAGCCATCTGAAATTTGGTTTCCCCATTTACATTCAAACATCTTTCCAAAATTTTCACGGCATTAGTGGGATTCGCCCCCACCTCATTACAGGCAATTAAATCGGGTTGAATATGACTAAAGATCGTTTTCATGTACCCTTCTTTAGCTATGGGCGAATTATTATTGTTGGTGCAATAGGTAGTTTCGTTCCGGTAATTAAGCACGTTGTAACTAACGAAAGTGGCAATCTCCTGATCTTGAGATATTACCATAAGTGGAAGAAATACAAATGCTAAAAGAATGTTTTTTATCATAATACAATTTGGGGGAGGCAAATGTAACCCTTCTTTTAGTATGCATGCACACTATTTTTCACTCTTATCACAAAAGTTATTCACGCCCCTTAATGTCAACGTACTAAAGTACAGTTTTATAAGCACAACAAAGCCGCTTTTACACGGGATGTAAAAGCGGCTTATCCGTTATGTTAATCTAAAAATAACTTTAGAGAACCATTTCTATTTATTTAATTCTTCTTTTACTAAGGTAGAAATCATTTTACCATCTGCTTTTCCTTTTAGTTGTCCCATTACTGGTCCCATTACTTTCCCCATATCAGAAGGGCCAGATGCTCCCACTTTGGCTATTTGTGCTAGAACAGCATTCCGTACTTCTTCTTCGCTCATTTGCTCCGGTAAGTATACCGAAATAACACCTGCTTGATAAACTTCTGGATCTGCTAAATCCTTACGGTCTTGACCCATATATAATTCAGCTGCATCTTTTCTTTGCTTTACCAATTTAGATAAAAGGGAAACTTCTTCCTCTTCGGATAAACTCCCGGTACTTCCTTCTGCAGTTTCCAAAACAATGATAGCCGCCTTAACCGCTCTTAAAGCCGCTAATTTATCGGCCTCTTTGGCACGCATTGCATTCTTTATGTCGGTATTGATTTGCTCTTTTAAGCTCATAAAAATAAATTTGGTGCAAGGTAGCGTATTCGTAAAAAAAGGAGGTGGAACAATCCGCAATCTTTTTTGACTGACCGTTTGGTCATAAAAATAATTCCCTGTTAATTTGTTTATGTAATCTAATAAAGAAAGGAACGAAAAGAGTGCACCAATAAAATTCAAAATTAAATATTCAGCTAAATACACCATGCCACGGACTCCAGAACAAAACTTAGAACTTCGCAAACAGACCAAGGAAAAGATTCTTCAGTCTTCCATGAAGCTTTTTGGCCAAAACGGTTTTGACCGCACCTCGGTGAATGCCATCGCTATGGAGGCAAAGATTTCAAAGGGGCTTATTTATAATCACTTTGAAACCAAAGAAGATATTGTTCAAGGTATTGTAAACATGCTCATGGAAATTGGGGAAAACATGGTTATTCCTGACCTAACATTTGAGTCGCCTTCGCATCATCTTAAATACATTATTGACCAATTTTTTTTAATGATATCTGAAGAATCCACCCTGTTAAAATGGATGATACCGATGTCGTTTCAAATCGAACGGTTCCCATTTGTGACGGAGATTATCTCTCGAAAAACACAGGGGATTATTGCGATGGCCACAAAATTATTCAAGGAATTGGGTTTTGAAGATCCGCAACAAGAAGCCTGGTTTTTAGGGGCGGTGTTTGACGGAATTACGATGGATCATCTTTTAGTACCTGATTACAATATACCTCAAATGCACACCTACTTACTCACTAAATATAAACTTGAAAATCTATAAAATGAAAAATCTATTGATCGCATTGTTATTTGTCCCGCAATTATTGGCCGCCCAATCAGCGGTGGAAATTGTGACTCAAATGGACGACAAACTAAAGGGTAAAAGTTTACGTTCGGAAAATAGCATCACTATTGTAAGACCCACCTACACCCGGGAGATGACTATGGTCACTTGGTCTAAAGGCCGAGATTATTCCTTAACGTTGATGACGGGGCCAAAACGAGACCAAGGAAGCACCTTTCTAAATCGCGACAAAGAAGTTTGGTCGTATACCCCTAGTATTGAACGAATCATTAAACTGCCTCCTTCTATGATGTCACAAAACTGGATGGGGACCGATTTCACCAACGATGATTTGGTTCAGCAATCTTCCATGGTGACAGATTATGATCACACCTTAGGTACCGAAGAAACCTTGGAAGGTTATGAGTGTTACCAAGTCATTATGATTCCTAAAGAAGATGCTGCGATCGTATGGGGAAAGGTAATTGTATGGGTAGACAAAACAGAATTTATGCAGTTAAAGGTGGAGTTCTATGACGAGGATGGCTACCTGGTAAATACCATGTTAGGAACAAAACCAAAAACGTTTGATGGAAAACTATTGCCTTCGGTAATGGAAATGATTCCGGCAGACAAACCCGGTAACAAAACAGTTATGACCACGATATCCATGGATTTTGACATTGCGATCGAAGAAAGTTTCTTTACGACTCGAAATATGAAATCGGTCACTTCAAACGACTAAAACTAGAATTATGATCATCAAACTAGCTTGGCGAAATATTTGGAGAAATAAAAGACGGTCTTATTTGACTATTGGCTCCATTATGTTTGCTGTTATTTTAGCTGTTTTTATGCGTTCGATGCAATTTGGCTCGTATGAAAACATGATAGAAAATTCGGTCCGTTTCTATACGGGACATGTTCAAATCCATCAAAACGGATATTGGGACGACCAGGTGATTGACCACAGTATGGCAACAGACAGTAACCTACTTGAATCGCTCCATCAAATTGAAGGCGTCACCGATGTGGTTCCACGAATGGAATCATTTATTCTTTCGGCCTACGGAACCAAAACAAGGGGATCTCTTATCATGGGAATTGATCCACAGGCGGAACATGGACTTACCGGATTGAAGGATAAATTAATTGAAGGAGAATATCTAGAAATGGATGACTCATCCGTATTAATTTCAGAGGGTTTGGCTAAATACCTAAAAATGGAAGTAGGCGATACATTGGTACTATTAGGGCAAGGATACCATAGCGCTTCAGCCGCTGCCATTTACCCGGTTAAGGGGATCGTAAAATTCCCGGTCAAAGCACAAAACGACCAATCGGTATTTTTACCCATACCGCAGGCACAGTGGTTATTTGATGCTCCGGAACTATTAACGAGTATTTCATTGATGGTAGATAAAGTAGGCCATGTAGCCGCTGTGACAAATGCCGTAAAATCGCAAGTTGACTTAGAAACATTAGAAGTCATGGACTGGCAGGAACTCACTCCAGAACTACTGCAAGCCATTGAAATTGATAATTTGAGTTCTAAATTCATGTTATACATTTTGTATCTCGTGATTGGATTTGGAATGTTAGGAACCTTTATGATGATGACGGCCGAACGACAATACGAATTTGGGGTCATGATTTCTATTGGTATGAGTCGTCTAAAAATGCAATTGGTTATCGCTTTGGAAATGATGATGATGACATTTTTAGCACTTTTCATTGGGATTGGAGCCACGCTACCTGGGTTAATATATTTAAACCTTAACCCCATCAAACTAACCGGAGAAATGGCGGTAGCAGCGGAGAAGCAAGGAGTGGAAGCTTTAATTAAATTTTCGTTAGTTCCCGAAATTTTCTTAAACCAAGCTTGGGCTATTTTCTTTATGGCATTATTTCTTGGTTTCTATCCATTGCGATCCATACAGAAACTGAAACCCGTAAAAGCCATGCGTGGTGATTAATTAATTGAACTAGCTTAAACGATTATTATGTTATTAAAAATTGCATGGAGAAATGTCTGGAGAAATAAATCCAGAAGTTTTATTGTTATTTCTTCCATTATCGTGGGTGTTTGGGCCTTAGTGGCAGGAACCGGATTTATGAATGGATTTATGGTCAGTTATATTTCCGACTCCATTAACCACAACACCTCAAATATTCAGGTACATCATCCAGCGTTTAGTGAAGATAAAGACATCCAGTTTTACATCGAAAATGCGGATGCAAAAGCGCAAACTTTACGAAACATCCCAGGGGTAACTGCGGTTACAAAAAGGGTGTTGGTAAATGGAATGATTGCCTCTGCCAAAAAAGCCAGTGGCGTAGAAATTAGAGGTCTAGATATAGCGAATGAACAACAGGTAACACACTTAGATTCGTTATTGATAGATGGGGCTTATTTTGAAGGTGTTAAAAGAAACCCCGTTATTATCGGAGCCAAATTGGCGGAGGAATTACATGTAAGAATCCGATCCAAAATTGTACTTACATTTTCGGACAAAGAAGGAGACATGGTTTCTGGAGCATTTCGGGTGGTAGGAATTATCAAAACATCTGCGGTCAACCTAAACGAAGGAACTGCCTTTGTACGTGATGCGGATATCCAATCTCTACTCGGAATTGGAAACAACTATCACGAACTAGCTGCGGTTACCCAAACCCTCATAGAAGAACAGGTTGTTATTGGGAAATATAAAAATAGCTACACAGAAGATCTTATCGAGGACTGGAAGGAAATCGCACCCGAATTGGCTTATGCATCAAACATGTTTTCGAACATGTTATATATCTTAATGGGAGTCATTCTAACGGCCCTGGTATTTGGGATCATAAACACCATGTTGATGGCCGTATTGGAAAGAATAAAAGAACTTGGAATGTTGATGGCTGTGGGAATGAATAAATCGAAGGTGTTTTTCATGATTGTGATAGAAACGATCTTTTTAGGAATAATAGCGACACCTATCGGTTTACTATGTGGGTATTTAAACGTCCGTTTTTATAATGAACGAGGAGTTGATTTAAGCGAATATTCCAAAGGGCTGGAAGCCTTTGGATATTCCTCCGATTTGTTTCCATACCTAGAACCCTCTGTTTACCTGACGGTAGCTGTGGGTGTATTTATCACGACTATCCTTGGCGCTGCTTATCCGGCTTACAAAGCCATCAGTTTAAAACCCGTAGAAGCCTTACATAAAATTTAATTGAAATTCGTTGAACATGAGTATTATACAAGCACAAAACGTTAAGAAAACTTACAATGCAGATACCATTCCCGTTCATGCATTGAACGATGTGACCTTAAACGTAGAAGAAGGCGAATTTACCGCCATAGTTGGACCATCGGGTTGTGGTAAAACAACCTTACTGAATATACTAGGAGGACTAGATGACGCCACACTGGGACATGTTGAAATTGACGGAACCAGTATTACTCAAATGAGTGATAGTGATCTGATTGATTTCCGGTTACACCATATTGGATTTGTGTTTCAAGCCTACAATTTAATACCGGTGTTAACCACCAAAGAAAATGTAGAATTCATCATGTTATTACAGAAACAAGATGAAAAGACACGAGATGCTCGGGGGATGGAGTTACTCACAGAAATGGGGATTGCGGACAAAGCGGACAAACGACCATCCGAACTTTCTGGGGGACAACAACAACGAGTAGCGGTAGCTAGGGCACTTGCGTCTAAACCAAAATTTGTTTTAGCGGATGAACCCACCGCTAATTTGGATTCCCAATCGACCAAAGATTTATTGGATATCATGTTACGATTAAATGAGGAAGAAGGAATCACCTTTGTATTCTCTACGCACGATCAACGCGTAATTGACCGTGCTAAAAGAATCGTTTATTTGGATGATGGTAAAATTGTAAATGACGTTACGGTAAAAAAATAATCTATGAAAAATCTGCTTTTTCTTGTTTGCCTGGTGCTGGTCACTTCCTTTGGTTTTGCACAAAAAAAATACAAATTAAAAGACCACATTCAGTTTGGCGGTTATTTGAAATACATGCAGACCAATTTGATTCAAAATGCCGATACCATACTCACGGATAATTTGATTCATAACCGATTGAATTTAAAAATCAAATTACCCAAAAATTTCACATTTGGAACCGGAGTTCGGATTAGAGCCTTTTATGGCGAGATGACCAAATTGGGAATTATTAGCGGTAACCAGTCCGGGAATAGTTATGCCGATCAATTAAAAGCGTACGATGGTATTTTAAATTTAGAACGCACCTGGGTCTCTGGAAACTCACTTGTCATAAACGCTATTATGGACCGTCTTTGGTTAGATTATTCCAAAGGAAACTTAGAGGTTCGGGTAGGAAGGCAACGGGTGAACTGGGGTTTAAATACGGTATGGAATCCAAACGATTTATTTAATGCTTTGAATTACCTTGATTTTGATTACGAAGAACGACCTGGGTCAGATGCCATTCGTGCCCAATACTTTGTGGGCGAAATGAGCTCTATTGATGTGGCCTACAAATGGGCTGAAGATCCGAAAAACAATGTGGCTGCGGTTAAATACAAGTTTAATACCCACACTTACGACATTCAATTTTTAGCGGGTAAATACCAACAAGATTTGGCTATCGGTACAGGATGGGCTGGAAACATTAAACAAGCAGGCTTTAAGGGAGAAGGAACTTACTTCATCCCATATGATAGTTTGACTACAGCTACAGGAGTATTGAGCTTCTCCACTACCCTAGAATACGGATTTAAAAAAGGGTGGAGTGGCATGGTCTCCTACTTACTCAATTCTGGAGGTACAAAAATGCCACAAAATGCACTTGCGTTAAACACATTTGCTCCCAATGCCAAGGCCATGATGCCCAATAAACATACGGTATTTCTTAACTTCATGAAACCGATCAGCCCAGTATTCTCGGCTAACATTGGTGGGTTTTATGGCTTTGGAGTCAATTGGTTAATTTTCTTCCCTACCCTCACCTACAGTATCAAAAGCAATTGGGATATTGATTTGGTAGGTCAAATGTTTTGGGGAGATAACATGCAACGAGAATTTGTCAATCAAGGAAATGGAATATTCCTACGATTAAAATGGAGTTATTAAAGTGTTTTCATCATTTTGATTTCACCTGTAAGCGATTTTTGGGCCACCATTGCTAGGGTATCAAAAATCTCATTCGGCACTTCGGATTGTACCAATACTTTTCGAATTTCCTTAAAATGAGCCACCCCTTTAAAATAGTTGGTGTAATGTCTACGCATTTCAACGATTCCTCTTCTTTCTCCTTTCCATTCTAAAGAAAGTTCCAAATGGCGTTTAGCCACTCGAACGCGTTCTGCGATGGTAGGTGGGTCTAAATGTTTGCCCGTGGCCATATAATGCTTAATTTCATTAAAAATCCAAGGATACCCAATAGCGGCACGACCAATCATAATTCCATCTACCCCATAGCGTTCTTTATAAAGAAGTGCTTTCTCTGGGGAGTCAATATCCCCATTCCCAAACACGGGAATATTCATGCGTTGATTATTCTTCACATCGGCAATTAGGCTCCAATCGGCCTCTCCTTTATACATTTGTTTCCGTGTTCGACCATGAATAGAAATGGCTTTAATTCCCACATCTTGCAAACGCTCTGCGGTACTCACAATACTTTTGGTGGTATCATCCCACCCCAAACGAGTTTTAACAGTAACTGGAAGCTTGGTGGCATTCACTACCGCTTTGGTTAACTCCTCCATTAGTGGGATATTTTGTAAAATACCCGCTCCAGCCCCTTTAGAAACCACCTTCTTTACGGGGCAACCAAAGTTGATATCCAAAAGCTCCGGATGCACCGACTCTACAATCTCTGCAGATTGCATCATAGAATCCTTATTATGCCCAAAAATCTGGATCCCCACGGGACGTTCTTCGGGATAAATATCCAGTTTTTCACGGCTCTTTACGGCATCACGAATTAAACCTTCCGTAGAAATGAACTCTGAATACATCAAATCAGCTCCCAATTCCTTACACATAGCACGGAAAGGTGGATCACTCACATCTTCCATTGGTGCTAACAACAAAGGGAATTCACCCAGCTCTAATTTATCTATTTTTACCACGACTTTTGGTTTCTTTGAAGCCGCAAATTTACAACAAAGAATTCTCTATGCCACTTAAAAATAATTTCAGCTATTTAACCCCCTTCGGACGACTTGTATTTTTGGGTGGATTAATGATTTTCGGAACTATAATTGCCATGGCAATATTCTATACGATAAATACTTTAATCTGGGAATACAACATGAATCAACTATCGTATTTATCGATGGTAACCGACCCAAATATTATCTGGGTCGCTAAGTATCTACAGATATTCTCACAAATTGGTTTGTTTATTTTACCGGCAATAGCTTTTGCCTTTTTGGTTTCCAACTCACCTTGGAAGGAACTTGGAATTTCCAAAGCGCTATCGGGCAAAGGGATTCTATTTGTTTTGATCATTACGCTCTTGGCTATCCCATTTATTAATTTATTGGCGATATGGAATGCCCAGTGGCATTTACCTCAATTTCTTGGTTTTGTTGAAGATTGGATGCGAGAAATGCAGCACAAAAATGATATCCTCTTGCAGGTTATGTTGCAAATGAATTCGAATGCAGATATTCTTATTAATATCCTTATGGTGGTTTTACTACCTGCTATTGGAGAAGAATTAATTTTTAGAGGTGTTATTCAAAAACAACTGCACAAATGGGTACAGCGTCCACATACCGCAATTATTGTTACCGCACTCCTATTTAGCGCTTTCCATATGCAATTTTTAGGATTCTTATCACGGTTCTTATTGGGAATGTTATTCGGTTACTTTTATTATTACTCCAAAAACTTATGGAGTGCCATTTGGGCACATCTGGTAAATAATGGTTTGGCACTCATCTTGGCGATCATTTACGGGACACAAAACCAAAACGAGGTAATGGATGGCGCTTCAACCGTGGCGATTACTATTCCTAGCATTCTATTATTTGGACTAAGTATTTTTTTACTCCTAAAAACAAGAAACAAGTTAACTTAATTGTTTAGCTTTCATTGCGCCTTTAAAAAACGCTATAATTCAATCAATTTACATTTAAGAACCTTATTCTTGTAAGTAATTAAGATTAAGGACCTAACTATAATTAACAAGAATGAATACAGACTGCCCATTATGCAAAGGGGTTAAAATTGATCCTGCTTATGCATTATCAAGAGTTCAACATCAAGATTTTCCGGTTGTTAATTGTAATGATTGCGGGACCTTCTTTTTACACCCAGCTCCTTCAGAAGAGATTTTAATGGAATCCTATTCTGAGAAATACCATGGTTCTAGGGAAAAGAAATTTGTTGGAATTATTCAAAGAATTCGAATTTCTGAAGTAAATAGACGCTACAAACTCTGTGAACAACGACTTCCCAACAAAGCGAAAATGTTAGACATCGGTTGTGGAGAAGGACTATTCATTGAGAAATTCAGAAAGCACGGCACCGATGTTTTAGGAATAGAGGTAAGTGATATTGCGGATCAAAGGAGTTCCAAAAAAGGTTTACGAGTAATCAAGGGGACTTTTGAAGAGGTAGATTTAAAGGGCGAAAAATTTGACCTCATTTCGTTAGTCCATGTTTTTGAGCATTTAAGCGAACCCTATGCGGTATTGGATAAGATTGGCAACCATTTTAACCCGAGCGGTCAATTATTAATTGTTATTCCAAATATTTCTAGCTGGCAAGCGCAGATATTTAAAGGGAATTGGTTTCATTGGGATCCACCCAGACACCTCTTTCTATGCACCCCTAAGGCTTTAATCCAAAAGATGGATGGTATGGACTATGAACTCGTTCATGAAAGGTATCATTCGCTTGAAATGAATCCTTTTGGGCTATTTCAAAGTATTTTAAACCGGTTAGGTTTTAAAAGAGATGCGTTTTATACGCTTATTAAAAACAATAAAAAGTCACACCATTTTTCATTTCTAGGCGCATATTTACATGTAATTCTGCTCTTATGTATTCCCTTTTTAATCCTAGAGGATCTTATTGCCTCCTTATTTAAAAGGGGAGCCACGGTAGAATTTCTGTTTCAGAAAAAGTAAATACCTGCCTAAATAAATAAGGAGCGGTAGATTATTATAATAGATAAGTCCTCCCATTTCAGCTATTTAATTAGCGGCAATACTTTTTACTCACCGCCTACATCGGTAGGTTCCGCTTCAGAAATTCGCTGTGGATAAATACGTTTAATCGCATTTACTTTCGCCTTTTCCTTTTTCTCAATAAGTTGTTGATAGCTAACTCCAAATTCATTTTGAGCTAACTCATCCCGCAATTCGTTATAGGCTGCCGCTAATTCGTTTTGTACTTGAATGTATAATTCATAAGACGTTCCGTTATCATTCTGCAATGAAATTACCTGTTTGGAAACCTGTTTCACCCCAAAGAATGGCACATCTACCAATTTCTTTTCTGGAAGCGTTATCCTGTTCATTGGGTTCTCAATAAACTCTTTAGCTGCTGCCTTCAATTCGGATATATCCATGAATTCCCCTTCCACTAACAATTGATCATTTGAATTTGCCAATACAACAAATACATTACGATCCTTTATGATTGGGGGATCTGGAGTTCCTGGGGGCAAGGTGGCGGGTAATTTACGCATCATTCCCATTTCTGAGTCCATGGTAGTTGTTACCAAGAAGAACACCAACAAAAGGAAAGCGATATCGGCCATAGAGCCGGCATTAATTTCTGGGGCTGAAGATTTCATACATTAAGTTTCCCCTACCAATACCAATTTTTAGGCCATAAAAAAGGGAGCCAAAATGATCGGCTCCCCTCACTTATTGGATGTATCCTTAGAACGTAAAACCAAATACAGGATACAATGTATTCAAGATTTCATCGTTATCAAAAAAGCGTTGGGTAAATCCAATACCCATGTATACATGACTATGAAAATTACATTTTAACGAAATTTCATAGTAAGTATACTCTTTAAACTGGAACAAATCGCTGGGTAAATAATTATCACCTGTACCTCCTTTTATGGACGTTGAAAGGCTTTTAAACTTTTTCTTTTCCGTAGTCATATTCAAAAAGGCGTAAGATACTCCCACCCCACCATTGTTTAAATGGCTATATGAGTTACGCTTTTTATCCAATAAAAAACTTGGATTAAAAGAACAAAAAACGGCTAAATTATTGGATATCTTATACCCCACATCCGCATTAAATCCAATCACATTAAGATCATTCCTTGAATCAAAAACATAAGAAGTAGGGACTAATCCCACGTCATAATATAATTTATTCTCTACAAATTCTTTCAATTTAATCTTGATTTTTTTTTCTTGTTTCTGGGCAATTCCTGTGAAACAAAGACCAAGAAAAAGGATCAGTGGAACTAGTATTTTGAGTTTGAACATGCGTCAGATTTTGGGTGAAAAATGTATCCTAAGATACGAGTTAAACTCTTTTTATCTATTCATCGTATAATTCACACTCTTCTTTTTGAAATAAAAAAGGGCATCGTACTATTCACCAGAATTAAAAAAAACTAAAACGCACAAAAAAAGGGCTGTAAAACAGCCCTTTTTTTGTACATATATTTTTTTAAACTATTTAAAGGTTATTCCTTCTACACTTGAATAACTAATCTTTAAAGCGGAAACTTTACGAAGCTCTTGTTTCACTTCAGTAACTATTCCCATTTTGGTACTTCTATCTACTTTGAAAGCAGTAATCAACAATGGAACTTCTGCTTCATCATGTTCACCACGTCTTGTTTCAATATAAGCCCCCACGTCCTGTACCTCTGCATAGGCATCGCCTAATTGGATCCGAGCACTAGTACCTAATTTTTCATCGGTAGGAGAACCAATGTAGATATAAGTAACTAACGACTTATTTTTAAACTTCTGAATTTCAGTAGCCGAAGGAACGACAACTTTCACCTTCAAATCAACCTCACGCATAACCGTAGTTACCATAAAGAAAAATAAAAGAATAAATACAATATCAGGAAGCGATGCAGTAGAAATCGCTGGTTCACCTCTTCCACCCTCTTTTTTAAACTTACTTCCCATATTAGTGACCTCCTACGTCTTTAGGTTCAGCCTCAGAAATTCTCTGTGGATAAACACGTTTAATAGCATTTACTTTCGCCTTTTCCTTATTTTCAACAAGTTGTTTATACGTAACTCCAAATTTATCTTGAGCAAGCTCATCACGTAGTTCATTATACGCGGCTGCTAATTCGTTTTGAACTTGGACATACAATTCATAAGACGTTCCGTTATCATTTTGTAATGAAATTACCTGTTTGGAAACCTGTCTAACACCAAAAATTGGCACATCCACAGTTTTCATTTCTGGAAGCGTTTCAATGTTCATCGGATTTTCGATAAACTCTTTAGCCGCTGCCTTCAATTCAGATATATCCATTAACTCCCCTTCCACTAAAAGTTGATCATTTGAATTTGCAAGAACTACAAATACATTACGATCTTTAATTGGTGGCGGTTTTGGCATGTCTGGCGGTAATGTTGGTGGTAATTTACGCATCATCCCCATGTCCGAATCCATCGTGGTAGTTACCAAGAAGAATACTAACAAAAGGAAGGCGATATCAGCCATCGACCCCGCATTAATTTCTGGCGCATCTCTTTTAGGCATACTTCAGTTATCGCATTAAACTATAAACTCTCGCAAAAATCAAAGTCGCTACTGAAGCTCCGAACAAAATGTAAATGGAGTACAATAACATACCAGAGAAACGAGACATACTTTCACTTATCTGTACAGGATAAGATTCGCTATCAGATCCATCGGCAAGCATATAACCTAGTAAAATAACTACGGCCATACTACCCAATCCAATTAACATACCTTTAATAGTGCTAGGGTTGGCCATAATTCCAGCCACACTAGCAATAATAGTTACCAAAAGGCCAATTCCAAAATATATGTACGAACCATATAAAATGGGATCAACACTACCCGTCATCGACATAATGAATAGGATAACTCCTACTACTATGAGGACAATCATTGATAAAGATGCAATTTTATCTTTCATAAAATTTGATCTTATTTATTGTTATGTTGGTATTTTACTAAAATATCAATTAAAGTAATTGAAGCATCTTCCATATCATTGGTGATTGCATCAATTTTAGATACGATATAGTTATAAAACACTTGAAGAACCATGGCTACTAGAAGACCTGATACTGTGGTAATCAAAGCTTGACCAATACCTACTGCCACAATAGCAGGAGAAATATTATTCGCTGCTGCAATAGCATCAAACGCACCAATCATACCAATTACAGTTCCAAAGAAACCTAACATCGGAGCCAAAGCGATAAACAATGAAATCCAAGAAACGTTTTTCTCCAATTGACCTAATTGCACACCTCCGTAGGCGATTACCGATTTTTCGACCATTTCAATACCTTCTTCGTAACGATCTAATCCTTGGTAAAAAATACTGGCTACAGGACCTGCAGTGTTTCTACATATTTCTTTTGCCGCATCCACACCACTTGTGTTTAATGCAGTTTCTACATCACTCACTAATTTAGCGGTGTTAGAAGTAGACATACTTAGATAAATTATTCTTTCGATTACAATAGCTAAACCAATAATTAGAGAGATCGCAACGAAAGACATAAAACCTGCATCACCTTCAATAAATTTTTGTTTCACCGTTTGATGGAAAGTTTTCTCCACTTCAACCGCTTCCTCTATTGCAGCAGCTTTAGCATCTGCCGCTTCTTTCTCAGCCGCTTTTGCTTCTATGGCAGCAGCTTCTACAGCAGCAGCTTCTTCAGCAGCAATCGTAGCACTATCATTTACCATTTCTTCAGTAGGCGTTCCTGCGGCTTCTTCTTGTGCATTCACAACATTTGAAACTCCAAATGTTAGTACTCCTGTAACAGCCATCATGGCTAGAAATTTTTTCATGATTTATTAGATTTAATTATTCTTACTTTCTATTACTAAAATTACAATTGTTTACTCTTTGTGCGGAGAGAGAGGGATTCGAACCCTCGGTACCCTTGCGAGTACACACGCTTTCCAGGCGCGCACCTTCAGCCACTCAGCCATCTCTCCTTTTTTTGTAGCCAAGTCACAAAATTCATGGCTACTAAACTACAATTTTTTTTAAATTATATCACAAGATATAATCCACCTAAATGCTAGCGGGACGCAATTATACATTTTTCCATTAAATTGACGAGTCCCTACACCATGCTTTTCTTATTTCTTAACGTTAAAATGACATAAAAAGTTAGTTCTTGGAGCTCTCCATTTCGGTAGACTTATTCATTAACACGGTACCTCTTTGAGTATCACCCATTTGATAATATACAATTCCTAAATTTTTGACAATACCTGAATTATTCGGATTAGCATCGTATAATGGGGTTAATATTCCAATCGCATTTTGAAACCGCCCTAACATTGCGTAGGTAATTGCCATTTTCTCTGCCACTTCTATATCGGCAGGGTATAATTTATAGGCTTTCTCCATAAATGGCAATCCTTGGCTTGGGTTTTGTAAATCCCGTGCCGAAACTTGAGCTATGGCAAGCAAATACCTCTTATCATTAGGCGAAAAACCAAGCGCTTTTTGATAGGCTGTAAACGCTTGCTCAAATTGACCTACTTCCACCAATTTATTCCCTACCACAAAAATATTTTCTACAAACTGCGTATTATTTACTTTACGGTTGACACAATACTCATAAAATTTAATGGACTCCGTGTAATTTCCAGACTCAAAATACATTCTTGCCAATAAATCTAAAGGAGGGAAATACTCTGGGTAAATCTCTAGGGACCTACTTAAGTATTGATAGGTAGATTCAATCACCTCATTCCTTTTTTGTTGATTCTTAATGGATGGTAAATCTTGCAATAGAGCATCCGCAGCCGCCATTTTTACTTTGGCACTCCCTAAAGATACTTGAACATCTGCAAGGGCGAGCGTTTTATCACTTTCCCATGCCAGGCTTCGTTGATAGGTTAAACCAGAAAACAAAATGAGGAGTAAAGCTAAACCACCATATACCCAATTATCTTTAAGGGCAAACCATTTCCGCTTGGTTAAACCGGTCAAAAAATGAGCTAAAGCAAACGCAATTCCTACAGAAGGAATAAACATAAACCGTTCATTCATAAATACGCCAATTGGAAACAACACATTAGATACCAACACAATAGTGGCGAGTGAAAATAGGATAGCAAAAGAATAGATATTCTTATTTTTTATCCCTTTAATAGCCACATAAGCTAACCAAATCAAAATGAGCAACCCTACAATTGTTCCTAGACTCCCCCAATTTGCATATTGCTCGTTTTCATCTAGAAAGGGAAGGTGAAATGGATAATAATCATGTGTTAAGGGATGGGGAATAAAAATAAGTTTAAAATAAACGGCCACGGTTAAAAGAATGGTTGCAATTCGCTCTCCTTCGGTCGCTAATAAAAAAGGGTTATTCATTAATTCTCTGGCAATAGGATCGGCAGGAGAACCCACAATGAGATACCTAATTATATTATATAAGACAGTAGATCCTAATAGGAATAGAAATGATTTTTTCACTTCCTTAATACCTCCCAGATTAAAATAATAGATCATCAAAGGGCCAATGACCACAAAAACCACCGTAGTTTCTTTGGATAACAAACTCAGAAACAGCATTACCGCAGAAATGACGAGTGGTTTAATTTCTTTGGTTTTACAAAAACCCACCAAGTACTGTAAAGAAAGCAATCCAAATAAAAGATTAAAAACTTCATCCCTACCTTTTATATTTGCCACGACCTCTACATGCAATGGATGTGCTAAAAATAGCAAGGTCACCCAAAACGGAATGGATTTCCATACGGGAAGGATGGAGCTCGGGAATAGGTTTTGGAGCAAAACAAAAAACACGACACCTATTACCCCATAAAAAAAGGCATTGATCAAATGACTAATCCCTGGACTTTCACCAAACAGCTCCCACTCAATGGCGTAAGTCGCTACAGAAAGCGGCCGATATCTTCCACCCACCACTAGCGAGTTTTTTTCAAGATCGTCTACAGAAATCCCGTATTGCTCGGCCCAAAAACCATCCATCAAATCATGTGTAAAGTGATCCAGCACCCCCTCAAACCCTTTTTTTGTAATTTGATTCGCAGTGACCACGATTTTGTCATCCAGTACATACCCAAAATTTACCGTATTGGCATACAGAAGAAATCCAAAAAGAAACAATACTAGTTTCCATTTATTGGGAATTTTCTCCACTTTGGCGGGTTCGCTTACGTACGTCTTTTCATCAATTGCTGATTGCTGAAATTGTTTTTTTCTTCTTTGATTCATAATAATTACAGGGTCATTTCTCCTCGAAGGGGTCGTTCAAATTGAGTTTTCAGTTCTTTAATTGATAAGTTCTTTTCTTTTAGATACATCAATTTTGCTAATGCAGCTTCGGAAGTAATATCGCTACCTCCAATAACACCAATGGATTTCAAAATCTGACCATTTTTATACAGATTCATATTCACTTTCCCTTTAGTGCACTGGGTTATGTTGACCACCATTTTTTCTTTCGCTACCGCATTTTTAATGGCATCAATAAACCAGGGTTTCATCGGAATATTCCCCGCTCCAAAAGTCATTAGAATGACTGCCCAGTTTTTATTGCTTTCTAATACAAACTCCACTTGATCTTGTGCCATTCCTGGAAAAATGGGTAATACGAAAATTCCCTGTTCATGTAATTCAACCACCTTAAGCTCTCCGTTTCCAAATGGGGAAATATGATGGTTTTTATATTCAATATTCACACCTGCCTCTGCCAAAATTCGAAAATTAGGAGAGTTAAAAGCGTCAAAGTGAGAAGTGGATGTTTTGTGAGCTCGGTTACCTCTAATTAATTTGTATTCAAAATAAATGGCCACTTCGCCTACCATTGGCTTCCCATTCTCATCTTTATCTCCCGCCAACTCAATTGCGGTCAACAAATTCTCCTTTCCATCCGTACGTAAAACACCAATGGGTAATTGCGATCCTGTTAGAATCACGGGCTTATTTAAACCCTCTAACATAAAGCTTAGTGCAGAGGCAGTATAAGCCATGGTGTCTGTACCATGCAAAACAATAAACCCATCATAATTCGCATAATTTTGTTGGATGGCGTTGGCTAATCTATTCCAATCAGAAGGTCCAATGTCGGATGAATCAATAGGCACATCAAATGCGATGGTTTCAATCACACAATTTAACTTATTCAATTCTGGAATCTCCGCACTTATTTGACTAAAGTCAAATGGATGTAGTGCATTAGAATCTACATCCTGAACCATACCAATGGTTCCTCCAGTGTAAATAAGTAAAACTTTTGACGGTTGTTGCATGTACTTTTATTTTGGATTCCAAATATACCTTTTCAAATGAAATCGAAACCAAAATTTAAGACACAAAAAAAGGCCATCTTTCGATGGCCTTTTCCTTATAATTTTGAAAGGTTAAACCTTCATGATTTCGGTTTCTTTAGTTACAATTAATGCTTCAATTGACTTGATATGCGCATTTGTTCTTTCTTGAATATCTTCTACCGCAGACTTAGCTACATCTTCAGACAGGTTATTATCCTTCATCTTTTTGATTTCGTGCATGGCCTCTTGGCGTGCATTACGTACTCCAACTTTGGCATGTTCGCCTTCCGACTTCCCTTGTTTTGCCAGTCCTCTACGTCTTTCCTCTGTTAAAGCGGGAACGTTCATAATAACCATTTCTCCGTTATTTTGTGGATTTAACCCCACATTGGAATTCATAATGGCTTTCTCAATATCATGCAAAATACCTTTCTCAAAAGGTTGCACCATAATAGTATGGGCATCCGGAGAAGAAACATTAGAAACTTGACTTAATGGCGTCATAGAACCGTAATACTCTACCATAATACCACTTAACATGATAGGATTGGCACGACCCGTTCTAATTTTTAGTAATTCTTTTTTTAAATGACTAATAGAGCTTTCCATTTGCTCTTGGGCCATATCGAAAACCATTTCTAATTCTTCTTCCATTTTGTGTTTTTGTTCGTGTTACAAATAAACAAAAAATAACTATTTACCAGCTATGTCTATGAGTCGGATTTATTTTTAAAAGCATTCCAACCTTGGGCTTGCAATTCAATAAACTGATCCCCTCGAGTCACCATGTTTATTCCAGAGGCCTTATCGGTAATATGACCAATAATAGAAATGCCCGGAATTCCTTTAACTACTTCAAAATCCTTTTGCTTAATGGTAAACAACAATTCGTAATCTTCTCCCCCATTCAATGCAGCCGTAGTTGCATTAAAATTAAAGTCCTCTGCGGCTTTATAGGTATGATAATCTACTGGGATTTTATCTTCATAAATCTGAGCACCTGAATCATTGTGTTTACAAATATGCATAAGCTCAGAGGCTAATCCATCCGAAATATCAATCATAGAGGTAGGTACAATTTTAAAATCGGCTAAAGCTTTGATCACATCTCTTCTCGCCTCCGGTTTCAATTGACGTTCCAATACGTATTCGTTACCTGCCATATCCGGTTGCATTTCCGGATTCTCTTTAAACACTGCTTTTTCACGCTCTAATATTTGAAGCCCCATATAAGCGCCACCTAAATCGCCCGAAACACAAATCAAGTCCGTTTCCGAGGCCCCTGAACGCCTTACAATCTGCGCCTTAGGAGCCGAGCCAATAGCGGTTACACTTAACACCAATCCTTTTAAAGAAGATGTGGTATCCCCCCCTACTAAATCCACATTATAGAACTCACAAGCTAATTTCACTCCTTCATAAATTTCCTGAAGGGCCTCCACGGTATAACGACTGGAAACCGCCAGAGAAAACGTGATCTGACGAGGAGTTGCATTCATGGCATAGATATCCGATAGATTTACCACTACCGCTTTGTATCCTAGATGTTTTAATGGGGTATAAGTCACATCAAAGTGCACACCCTCTACCAACATATCGGTAGAAATAACCACTTCTTCGTCCCCGAAATTTAAAACAGCCGCATCGTCACCTATTCCCAATTGGGTAGATTTTTGCTTGTTTTCAAACCCTTCCGTTAGGGTATCAATCAATCCAAATTCGCCTAGCTCCTCTAAATTGGAGGTTATTTGATTCTTATCTTCTAACATGCGACAAAATTAGTGAAACCCTTTTTGAATTGTACTACAAAAAATCGTAAAACCAAGGGCTCATAATTGGAGACTATTTAATGCCTAACGTCTTTTATTATTACTTGGCTTTGTTACCTTCGTAGGATGCTTTCAAGAAAAACGAAATATGCTTTAAAGGCATTGACATACATTGCGCGCCAGCAGGAAAAAAAACCTGTTCAAACCGCTATCATTTCGGAAAGCGAGAATATTTCTCATAAATACCTGGAAGCAATTCTTCTTACCTTAAGAAACCTGGGGTACCTCGGTTCTAAAAAAGGTAAAGGGGGAGGATATTATCTCTTAAAACCGGCCTCCGAAATTCAAATGGTGGATCTTTTGCGAAAAATTGAAGGCCCCATTGCTCTTGTACCTTGTGTGAGTTTAAATTACTATGAAAAATGTGACGATTGTCCAGATGAAGGGGCTTGTTCCGTCCATTTATTAATGATTGAGGTTCGAGACAGCACCTTAAAAGTATTGGAAAACAAATCTTTAGCCGACATCATTTAATTTATTAACGTTTTTTTCCTGTTTTTTTTTATTGTAATATGAATTTGCGGTGTACATTCGCAGCTCATTACCCTACTACTCCGATAGGGTAATTGTAGTAATGAATATTTTATGGGAATCATCCAGTTAAAAGGCGAAAATGGAAATTTCACAGAAGATCAACATTCTGAGAAACCCATGAGAAGCATTGTCAAATCCATTAGTTGGCGCATGGTAGGAACGATGGATACCATTATAATTTCCTACTTAGTTACCGGCACTTTAGCGATGGCTTTTTCGATAGGTGCCGTAGAATTAGTGACTAAAATGCTCTTGTACTTTTTTCATGAACGTCTATGGAATTCCATAAAATGGGGTAAATAACTAAAAAAATGAATGTAGAAAAAATCAATTCAGCATTACGCTCCTTAAGTCCACAAGAAATTGTGGAATGGGCTTTCTCGTTAAAAAAGAAAACGGTAGTCACCACAAATTTCCGTCCCTACGAAGCCGCTATTTTACATGCTGTATCCAGCGTAAAATCAGACACCACGGTTATTTGGTGTGATACGGGATACAATACATCCTACACGTATATTCACGCCAGGGAGGTTATTGATTTGTTGCATCTTAATATAGATTTATATGTTCCCCAACAAACGGTTGCTAACCGTAATGTGGCCCTAGGAATTCCTGAGGTCGATGATCCAAAGCATGCCATTTTTACGGAACAAGTAAAACTAGAACCCTTTGCACGAGCTATGAAAGAGCACGAACCAGAGCTATGGTTTACCAACCTTAGAAAAGATCAAACCGCTTTTAGAAATAGTCTTGATATTGTTTCCTTAAGTAAAGACGGAGTGATTAAGGTAAGTCCATTCTATCATTATTCGGATACAGAGATGGATGCTTATTTAGCAGAAAACAAACTGCCTAATGAATTCAAATATTACGATCCTACTAAAGTACTTGAAAACAGGGAGTGTGGATTACATAGTTAAATAACTACTGCACTGCACCTAAAAATTGTCTTGTTCATAATGAGAACGCCTGGAAAAATTCCAATCCAACGGAATGCTTCTGGGCGTTTATTGTTTCTAACAAATGAGTATTACTAAAACCCCTATCCCAACTCTTTCAGATGCTCCATTCTATAACGTCCTAGGAAGGCATCAATGGTTTCGAAATGTTCGATGACACGTTTATTTTTAAACTCAAATACTTTTTGAGACAAACCAGTAAGGAAATCTCTATCATGCGAAACTAAAATTAGCGTCCCTTCAAAAGCCAAAAGCGCCTCTTTCAACACATCTTT
>MAAC01019336.1_pt1 | contig 38443 bp, 37 predicted proteins | sample 1115981 | NCBI WGS metagenome assembly MAAC01 (sample SAMN04961126, study PRJNA320927) | seawater metagenome | isolation source: sample BD02T64 sea water enriched with oil for 64 days | place: USA:Gulf of Mexico | collected 2013-07-27 | reverse complement strand
GCGCATGAATTGGGATGATACGCGGGTGTTTCTGGCGGTGGCGCGGGAAGAAAGCATTTCCCGTGCGGGCAAAGGTTTGAAGCTTGATCCGGCCACGGTCGCACGTCGGATTTCACGCCTTGAAGATGCTTTGGGTGCGCCATTGTTTCTGAAATCCCCGCAAGGATATGCTTTGACGGATGAGGGCGAACGCCTGCTGGCCCATGCCACGCGTGCCGAACAAGCTTTGCATCTGGGCGAGGAGGAGCTGCGTGGCCAGTCCGGCCTGCTGACCGGTACGATCCGCCTTGGTGCGCCGGATGGCTCGGCCAACTATTTGCTGCCCCAAGTTTGCGCAAAAATATGCGATGAAAACCCTGGGCTTGAGGTTGAGATCGTTGCGCTTCCACGCGTGTTTAATCTGTCAAAACGTGAAGCAGACATGGCCGTGACTGTCTCCCCCCCCGATACTGGCCGTTTGCTTGTGCAAAAACTGTCGGATTATCATCTGCATTTGGCCGCTACAGAGGGTTACCTAAAGCAACACGCTGAAATCTCGTCTCTTTCCGATCTGAAGCATCACCGTCTGATTGGCTATATCCCTGATATGATCTTTGACAAGGAGCTGGACTATCTTAGCGATATGCAGGCGGAAAAGGTGCAACTTTCTTCGAATTCCTTCTCGGTGCAGTTTAACTTCATGCGTCAGGGCGCGGGCATTGCTGTGGTGCATGATTTTGCCATTCCCGCAGCTGCAGATGCCGGGATCCAGCGCATTTTGATGGATCAACTCTCGCTTACACGCAGTTTCTATCTGGTGCGCCATGCAGATGAGCGCAGGGTGGAGAGGCTGAACCGCTTTTCCACTGCGCTGGCCCGTGAAATCCGTCGTGAAGTCGCCCGCCTCGAAGGAATGTGCTGAGCGCAGGCTTGACAGTGGGGGCAGGCAGCGCCACGCTGAAGATATATTCATATATGAGGAGGCTCGCATGCTTGTACAACAGATCCTGAAATCCAAAGCCGGACAAGGTGTTGTAACTTTGAAGCCGGGGGCCAGCGTGTCTGACGCGGCGGTGATGCTTTCGGAAAAAAGGATCGGCACAGTCGTGATTTCAGCGGATGGAAATACGGTGGATGGAATCTTGTCTGAACGTGACATTGTGCGTGAACTAGGCAAACGCGGTGCTGGCTGTTTGAAGGACACGGTTGATGCGTTGATGACGAAGAAACTTGTAACCTGCTCACTTAGTGATAATTCGGATGCCATTCTTGTACAGATGACCGAAGGGCGCTTCCGCCATATGCCGGTTTTGGACGGTGGACGTATGGTTGGGCTGATCTCGATTGGTGACGTCGTAAAGGCGCAGCTATCTGAACTTTCAATGGAAAAAGAGGCACTACAAGGGATGATCATGGGGCATTAAGCTCGGCTTTATTCATCTTGCGATCAATACTCCGGAGGTGTGGGGGCTGGCCCCCACTTTGCCCCGCGTCATTCTGCGCTGCAGAAATTTCTTGCAATCCTAAGCGCAATATTGTTGCGTGCATTGGAAACACAAGAGGAGCGCCTCATGCGCATTGGCCTATACCCTGGTACGTTCGATCCTGTAACCCACGGGCATCTTGACATAATTCGCCGTGGTGCGCAGTTGGTTGACCGGCTTGTGATTGGTGTTGCGATCAATCGTGACAAGGGGCCTATGTTTACCTTGGAAGAACGGGTTGCGATGATTGAGGCAGAATGTGCCGAGCTTTCGAAAGAAACCGGCACCGAAATTGTCGCCCATCCGTTTGAGAATCTATTGATCCATTGCGCCCGTGATGTTGGTGCGCAGGTGATTATCCGCGGTCTGCGAGCTGTGGCTGATTTTGAGTATGAATATCAGATGGTTGGCATGAACCGATCGTTGGATTCAACGATTGAAACTGTTTTTCTTATGGCCGACGCAAAACACCAGGCGATCGCGTCTAAACTGGTGAAAGAGATCGCGCGCCTCGATGGCGACGTCACGAAGTTTGTGCCACCAGCCGTGAAGGCCGCACTATATGAAAAGCTCGGGCGCGGTTGAAACTTTAAAGTCTTTCAAGTGCCGTAAGATCGAACTTTGAAACCTTTACTTATAAAACGCCGGGCAAATGGTCCGGTGTTTTGCATTTTAACGCCGCGCGATCAGGGTAAAGCACATGGGCAGTTGGGCGGCTTGGCGCTCAAAGATTTCAAAATCCACTTCGCGGTTGGAGTTGGGATGCTCTGGCAGTTCCTCAATTGTTAGACCCGTCTGAATGCAGCCGTTCTCAATTGCGCCTATGGTGTGACGGAACCAATATGCGCACGTACCTTTGATCGTGTAGCTACCGCGCTTCCATCATAGGTGATCACGCCATCTTCAGCCTAGGCGGAATTGGGTTCAAACATCTCAAGCATGGGATGCGTTTCAAGTTGCTTTGTTGGCGTAGTGAATATCTCGCGTTTGTTTTGAATATGCTTTCGGTTGAAAACTAGGGTTAGATACGCGTTAGATGATCCCCGATAGAAACAATGCCGGGGCGAATGATTCTGCAGAACATGCCGCGGGGACGTTGGGAAAGGGTGTCGGGATTGCGGACGAATTTGTAGGCTACATCGCCGTAACGGACTTTCCATTTGACGCAGCCATCGTTGTAAACGTCCGAGACTTCTAGCTCCGCAGATCCCGCTTGTAGATGTGTGCCTGCGGGCAGGTGGGCGCTGTCAAAATCCATGTCGGCAACCATGGTATCGCCCGGATAAGGTGTGTCGCTTTGCGGGCCTTCCCAGACAGTATCCAGCAGGCGTTTGCAGATCACGGCAACCTGAATTTGCGGGTCGGGGGTACCATCAGGTAGGCGAAGCCAACCGTGGGTTTTCCAGCGGTCTTGTTCGACGCCGGTGTCAGGGCAAAGCTTTAGGGATTTGGGGTAAATACGCGCCCCAAAATCAGGGCGCGTACAAAGCAGACTGATCTTTCCATTGTCTCGCGGACCTGCATGAATATCAGCGTCAAGCAGGGTGGAAAGATCAGGTTTAGCCATTGTTTACCTCAGGTTAGGAGAGTTTCCCCATCAGTGCAGCTGTATCCGCCATCCGGTTCGAGAAACCCCATTCGTTGTCATACCATGTCAGGATGCGCAGCATGTTTCCACCGATGACTTTGGTCTCGTCCAACTGAAAGATAGAGGAATGTGGATCATGGTTGAAGTCAGAGGACACCAAGGGTTTGTCAGTCGCACCCAAGATACCCTTCATTGGGCCGTCGGCTGCGGCTTGGATGGCAGCGTTGATTTCTTCAATCGTGGTGTCGCGGGCGCAATCGACGGTCAGATCAACACAGGACACGTTCGGGGTCGGCACACGGATCGCCACACCGTCCAAGCGGTCTTTGAGTTCGGGCAGGATGACTGTTGCAGCCTTGGCCGCGCCGGTGGAGGTTGGGATCATCGACAGCGCGGCAGCACGGGCGCGACGCGGGTCCTTGTGCATGCGATCCAGCGTTGGTTGGTCACCTGTATAGCTGTGCACAGTTGTCATGAAGGCTTTGTTAATACCGACAGTGTCATTGATCACCTTGGCGACCGGGGCAAGGCAGTTTGTGGTGCAAGAGGCATTTGATACAATAAGATCAGAGGCTTGCAAAGTGTCATGATTGACACCGTAGACGACCATACGATCTGCATCACCTGAAGGGGCAGAGATCAGAACCTTGGACGCGCCATTTTTGAGGTGGATGGAGGCCTGTTCTTTGGTTGTAAAAATGCCGGTGCATTCCATCACCACATCAACATCGGCCCAAGGCAGGTCGTCAGGGTTGCGCAGGGCGGTGACTGCGATCGGGCCTCGGCCAGCATCAATGGTGTTGCCTTTGACGGTGACCTCATTCTGGAAACGACCATGCACGGAGTCATATTGCAGCAGCAGGGCGTTCATCTCGACATCGCCAAGATCGTTGATCGCGACGACTTCTAGGTCGGTACGGCCAGATTCAATGATGGACCGCAGCACAAGACGGCCAATGCGGCCAAATCCGTTGATTGCAACTTTAACAGCCATGTCAGGCCCTCCGATGAAATAATTGTTAACGCTAACATGTGTATTTTTGCGGCTAGGTCAATGACTGAATGCTCAACGAGCTAAAAATGGCCGTAAGTCGTGCAAAAGTACAATTGCACAATTTGGTTCGATACTAGCCCTAAGGTTGCAATATGTTTGGGGCCAAATCGAAATTAGACGGCGTGGGAAGTCAACGATGTAAGAATTGGCGCAAGGGGGTTAGCGCCAGAAGGCGAGCCATTCGCGCAGGTCATCGAGTTTTTTCAATAGAAAGAGAGTGCCCTCGCCATCGTTTAAAGCACTATCCCCAATAAGGGCAAAGATAACGGTGCAGAAAATAACGATGGCTGAGGTATTGGTCATATAAATTTGCGCGTGCGCAACCTCTGAAATTAGAGGCTGCCCATTTTCGCGGCCAGATCAGCCATGCGCACAGAGAAACCCCATTCGTTGTCATACCATGCGAGAACGCGCACGGTGCGTCCGCCGATCACTTTGGTCTGGTCGGGCGCAAAGATACAGGACTGGTTCGTGTGGTTGAAGTCAATCGAAACCTTCTTTTCAGGGTCCCAAGACATGACGCGACCCATTGGGCCTTCACAGGCCAAACGCACGGCCTCGTTCACTTCTTCAACGGTTACATCGCGACCTGCCTCAAAGGTTAGGTCAACAGCGGAAACATTCGGGGTCGGCACGCGCATAGCGGAACCATCAAGACGACCCTTCATTTCGGGCAGTACTTCTGCCAAGGCTTTGGCGGCACCGGTGGATGTTGGGATCATCGCCATGGCGGCGGCACGGGCGCGGTAGAGGTCGCTGTGACGACGGTCAAGCGTTGGTTGGTCACCAGTGTAGCTGTGGATCGTGGTCATGATGCCGCGCACAACACCGACGGTATCGTTCAGGGTCTTTACCAGTGGGGCAAGGCAGTTTGTGGTGCAGGACCCGTTGGAGATCATCGTATGTTCTGCGGTCAACGCATCATCATTCACGCCATAAACAATTGTTTTATCAACGTTTGTCGCTGGGGCAGAGATCAGAACTTTTTTTGCGCCACGTTCTAGGTGAACTTTGGCCTTCTCACCGTCATTGAAGTTGCCGGTACATTCAAGAACCACGTCAACACCGGACCAATCAAGTTCTTCCGGTTTGTAGGTTGAAAACATCTCAATTGGGCCTTGGCCCATATCGAGGGTCTTGTCGCCGGTTTTGATTTCATGGGGAAAACGACCGTGGATCGAGTCATAACGCATCAGGTGGGCGGCCGTTTCCAGCGGGCCAGTTGCGTTGATTTTGACCACTTTCACATCGTCGCGCGCGCTTTCAACAATATGCGCCAGCGTACAACGTCCAATCCGGCCAAATCCATTAATCGCAACAGTGACAGTCATCTTTATACCCCTCGGTGATATCGGCAGTAATCCAGCAGTGGATTTTGGGCTTCTATATGCCCGTGCGCCCCAGGGTAAAAGAGTTTAGCGCCAACATGTTAGCGTAAACATCAAATGTTTGCGCGAACATGTTGGTGAGGACATGGTGTCAGGCTTCTTTTCGCCCTTCACAGCCCATCGCCATCGCGGTGATGCCGAGTTTGGAGAAGAGGGCGGTGTCTTGATCTTCTTCAGGATTATCGGCCGTCAACAGGGTGTCACCGACAAAGATCGAATTGGCCCCGGCGAAGAAACACATGGCCTGAAGTTCATCCGACATATCAGAACGCCCGGCCGACAGACGAACGTGAGATTTCGGCATCAAGATGCGGGCAAGGGCGATGGTGCGCACAAATTCGATCGGATCAAGGGGCTTAACGTCGGCCAGTGGTGTGTCAGCGATGGGGATCAGCATATTGACCGGCACGGAATCGGGATGTTCCTTTAACGTGGCAAGGGCCAAGAGCATATCGATGCGATCCATCTGCTGTTCACCCATGCCAACGATACCACCGGCGCAGACCTTGATCCCGGCTTCGCGTACGCGGTTCAGGGTCTCAATACGGTCAGCAAAAGTGCGGGTGGTGATGATCTCGGAATAATACCGTTCGGAGGTGTCGATATTGTGGTTGTAATAATCAAGCCCGGCACCTTTGAGCCGCAAAACCTGATCGTCTTCCAGCATGCCAAGGGTCATACAGGTTTCCATGCCCATCTCGCGGACGCCGGTAATCATCGCCTCTAATGCTGCCATGTCACGGTCTTTAGGGGAACGCCAGGCCGCGCCCATGCAATAGCGGGTTGCGCCGCCGTCGCGTGCTTTGCGGGCCTCTGCAAGAACGCGCTCGACCTCGATCAATTTTGAGGCGGAAAGCTGCGATCCGTTGCGTGCGGATTGGGAACAATAGGCGCAATCTTCAGCACAGCCTCCGGTTTTGATCGACAGAAGTTTAGACCGCTGAACTTGGTTGGGGTCGAAATGCTGCCGATGTACGGTTTGCGCCTGAAAAAGCAGGTCCATGAAGGGCCGGTTGTAAAGCGTTTCGGCCTCATTCCGGGTCCAATCAGTGCGGATGGGAGCTGTGTTTTGCATTGCGGTTCCTCAAGCTGTTGCGACGGTTTGGCGTGATGTGTGTACCGCTGCAAGTCTTGTTCACAATATGCGGATAGATGTTCTAGGGTTTCGCCAAAATTGCGGAGCATTTCCGTAAGTTTACGACAAGGGGGGAAAAAATACTGGCGGGAGATGCCAGGGATTAAGCGCAAGAAACGGGTCGGCGTGAAACCCAGCCGTGATAGTGATAAGAAAACTTGCGAAGGCCAACTTATGAATACGAATATGGATCTAAAGTCTTTTACCTTATTGCTGTTATTGGCAGCGGTTTGGGGCGGGTCGTTTTTCTTTGCTGAGATCGCTTTGCGTGAAGTTTCGCCGCTAACGATCACCCTGCATCGTGTGTTCTGGGCTGTACCGATGTTGGCGGTGTTGGTGATGTTAAAGGGCGTGAAGATCCCACGTTCGCCACAGATTTGGGCGGCCTATTTGGGTATGGGGGCCTTGAACAATGCGATCCCGTTCTCGCTGATTTTCTGGGGCCAAACGCAGATAGAAAGTGGTTTGGCATCCATATTGAACGGAACTACGGCGATGTTTGGTGCGGTTGTTGCTGGAGTATTGTTGGTGGATGAACCATTGACGAAGAATAAGATCGTGGGGGCTGCCCTTGGATTAGCGGGCGTCGCATTTATCATGGGACCTGAAGCGTTATCGGGTTTTAATCCGGGAAACTTGGCGCAACTGGCGGTGCTGTGTGCCGCGCTTTCTTATGCGTTTGCAAGTGTTTGGGGGAAGGTTATGTTGGCAGGACAACCACCCCTTATGAACGCCCTTGGCATGGTGACAGGCAGCGTGATCTTGATGCTGCCAATTGTATTCTTGATCGATGGCACACCGAGTTTTGAGTTGTCGATGTCGGTTTGGGGGGCATTGTTTGGGATTGCGTCCCTGTCCACCGTGCTGGCCTATGTTTTGTATTTCGCGATTTTGCAGCGGGCCGGGGCGGCGAACCTGATGTTGGTGACCCTATTGATCCCACCCTTCGCCATTGGGCTTGGTGTGGTGTTTCTTGGCGAACGTTTGGGCGCAGAGGCTTGGATCGGGTTTGGGATTATCGCGGTCGGATTCGCGGTGACAGATGGGCGGTTGCTTGCTGGAACGCGACGGCGCGATGCTTAGTTCATCTGATGGGTTTACATGTCGAGGAAATTTTCGGGCATGAAGGGCACATCGGTGTCGCCAGGACGTGAACCCGCGGATGTCAGCATTGCGTGGATCTGTCCGCGATGGTGGGTCTGATGGTTGAACAACTGGATGATCAGGATCTTTTTTGGTTTAGTGACGTTGCGATTAATCGCTCCCGAAAACCAACTTAAATCTCCATCGAACCAATCCGGTGTAACCTGGTGCGCCCATTGCAATATTTGCATATCAAAGGCTTTTCTCTCGTCACAAAACTGCTGCCAATCTTGAATGAGATCCGTTGACTCTGTGATGCCGCTTTTGGGCGGTGGGGTGTCTGCAAAACGGTTCATCCAGATTTGGTCGCCCCAGAGAATATGCGAAAAGGTTTTTTGGATGGAGCCGAAGAAGGATCCGCGGTCTTTCGCACGGTCATTTGCTGACAGATCATTCGCGGCCACAAGCAGGTTTTGGTTTTGCCAGAGATTATACTTGGCCATTGTCAGCGCGTATTCTGTGTTGGGCATGGTATTTCCTTTGTGCAGACTTTGGCTGTGGTATTTCTGAAGAGAGTATAAGCAGATATTCAGGCAATAAAAAAGCGGCCCTCGTGGGGGCCGCTTTGGTGTTTGTATATGGGCTGAATTACAGCAGGGATTTTGCTTTATCGGCCACGGCTTGCGCAGTGATGCCGAATTGCTCGTATAGAACATTAGCGGGAGCTGAGGCGCCGAAGCCATCCATGCCAACAAAACCAGCTTTGGTGGATTTGCCACGTTCGCCAAACAACCATTTGTCCCAAGGCTGCTGGACGGCTGCTTCAACGGCAACACGTACCGGGCCACCGGGGAGGACGCGTTTGCGATAGCTTTCGTCTTGCGCTTCAAACAGTTCCATACAGGGCATGGAAACAACACGTGTACCAATGCCTTCCGCTTGCAGAATGTCACGGGCTGCAAGGGCGATTTCGACCTCGGAACCAGTGGCCATCAGGATAACCTGACGTTTGTCATCGGCATCGGCCAGAACGTAAGCGCCCTGAGAAACAAGGTTTTTCGTCTTATGTTCGGTGCGTACAGTTGGCAGGTTTTGGCGTGACAGAACCATGACCGATGGGGTCTTGGTGGATGTTACAGCCATTTCCCACGCTTCGGCAGTTTCCACTGTATCTGCAGGGCGGAACACCCAAGTGTTTGGTGTCGCGCGACAAATTGCGAGGTGCTCTACCGGTTGGTGGGTTGGGCCATCTTCGCCAACACCGATGCTGTCATGGGTCATGACAAACACAGTTGGGATCTGCATCAGAGCGGCCAGGCGCATAGAGGGGCGCGCATAGTCGGTGAAGCAGAAAAATGTACCGCCATAAGCGCGCATACCACCGTGCAGAACCATACCGTTCATTGCGGCAGCCATACCGTGTTCACGGATGCCCCAGTAAACGTAACGACCGCCACGGTTCTCAAGGTCAAACATGCCAAGGGTTTCGGTCTTGGTGTTGTTGGAACCGGTCAGATCGGCCGAGCCGCCAACGGTTTCGGACATCAATGGGTTGATGACGTTAAGCGCCAGTTCCCCGGATTTACGCGTCGCAACTTTTGGCTGCTCTTCGGAAATCTTTTTCTTCAACGCTTTGATTGCAGAAGACAATTTCTTCGGTGCTTCCATAGCATAGGCACGGTTAAATTCGGCTTGCTTGCGCTCAGATACAGAAGCGAAACGTTCCGCCCATTCAGCATGTGCGCTCGCGCCGCGAGAACCGATGGCTTCCCACTGGGATTTGATGTCAGCAGGCACAACAAATGCGTCGTGATCCCAACCCCAAGTTTCCTTAGCGGCTGTCATCAGTTCCGGTGCGGTCAATGCGCCGTGGCCTTTGGATGTGTCCTGGGCGGTGGTGCCCAGTGCGATATGGGTTTTACAGGCAACAAGTGCTGGTTTGCCGGTGTTTTTGGCTTCTGTAATCGCACGATCGATATCGGCAGGATCATGGCCGTCACATTCATGTGTGGACCAGCCGGATGCTGAGAAACGTTTGATCTGATCAGTGACGTCAGACAGGGAGACTTTACCGTCAATGGTGATGTCGTTGTTGTCCCAAAGCACAATCAGTTTGGACAGTTTGTGACGCCCGGCAATGCCGATAGCTTCTTGGCTGATGCCTTCCATTAGGCAACCGTCGCCAGCAACAACATAGGTGTGGTGGTCAACGATCTTCTTGCCGTAGTTGGCGCGCTGTATTTCCTCAGCCATGGCGAAACCAACGGCGTTTGCGATGCCTTGACCAAGCGGGCCAGTGGTGGTTTCAACACCCGCAACGTGACCATATTCCGGGTGACCTGCGGTGATTGCGCCCCACTGACGGAAGTTTTTGATTTGGTCCAAAGTGACATCTTCATAGCCGGTGAGATGCAGCAATGAATAGATCAGCATGGAAGCATGGCCGCCAGACAGAATGAAACGGTCACGGTCAGGCCAACGTGGGCTTGAGGCGTCAAACTTCAGGTGTTTTTCAAACAGCACAGTTGCCACATCGGCAAGGCCAATAGGCGCACCTGAGTGGCCAGAATTGGCGGCAGCCACGGCATCAAGCGCCAGCGCACGAATGGCGGTCGCTTTGTTCCAGTGGTCAGGGTTTGCAGAACGAAGAGCAGTGATATCCGTTGGCTGATTTTCCAAGGCGTGATCCTTTGGCGTTATGAAAGAGCAGATGCATCCTCTTAACAGCACGGGGCCTGATTTCAAGGCGTCGATGGCTTTCTAGACCCATTGAGAGCATAAGAATGGGCGATTTGGGGCCCCAACATGAAGAAAACGGGCCAAACCCTGACAACGACGCGACAAAGGTCCGACAAAATAACACATTCTTTCGGCAGGTTTTTGGTAATTGAGGGGGGTTGCCGGCCGAAGGGGGAAGAATTATTTGTAACCTTTGGCTAAACTCATGGAAAGTTGGGAAGCGTGTCGATTCGCTTCTTGGCTTCGGAGCGTGCGTATTTAAGCGTGATCCGATCCATTCAGAGTAATCCGGATTAACCGGAATTGTGCGACAGATGCAGGGAGTACTGGCGGTATGAGCGACCCCACCCAAGATACCAGCAAAGACGATCAAAGCGACAAAAGCGCAGAGATCGTGGCGCTGGAGCAACGGATAACGACAGCGTTTAACCGGATCAATGGCGCCCTTGGCGGCCTTGGGAACGGGGATGATACCGAAATCGCCGAACTGAGCAGCGCAGTGGAAGATGAGCGCGCGCGCAATGCCCAGCTTGAGGAACGCCTGAAAGTTCTGAACGAGCGCCAGGAGGGCGCGATGCATGAACTGGAAGAACGCGTTATCGGCTTTGGTAAGCGATCCGCGGATCAGCAGCGGGAGCTGGCTCAACTGCGCGAACTATGTAATAAGTTGCGTGAAAACAACGGCTTACTTCGTAAATCGAACGCCGAAGGTGGCGGGGACGTTGGTTTGATCAACAGTGGTATGCAGGCTGAAATTGATATGCTGCGTGCCCAGTTGAATGCCGATCGTGCCGAACTTGACGCAATTCTCGCGGAATTGCGACCTGCGATTGCGGCGGCGCAGGTTGCTGTTGATGAGGTAGACGCAACCAATCCTTTGGTTCCAGACACTGCCGCGAAAACGCAAACACCGCAGGAGGCGATTTGATGCCCGAAGTGAATATCAAAATCGGTGAGCGCAATTTTTCGGTGACCTGTCAGGACGGCGAAGAACATTTCCTGCAATCGGCGGCGAAGATGTTGGATACAGAAGCGGCTGTGCTTCTGAAGCAGATCGGGCGCATCCCTGAAGAACGGATGCTTTTGATGTCGGGACTGATGCTTGCGGATAAGACGGCGGGACTAGAAGAACAACTTGGTGTTTTGGGCGAAAAACTCGCGACGCAAGAAAAACTCCTTGTAGAATTGCGCAGCCAAGCGGGAGAGACCCCCGCGCCAGAAAAAGTTGAAGTTGCTGTGATCCCCGATATCGTCATGGATACGATGGAAGCCTTGGCCAAGCATGCGGAAACATTGGCAGATGAGGCTGAGGTTAAAGCCGCAGGTTAAGCCGAATTTATATAAACGAAACATAGGAAACGCCGCCGGATTTTATCGGGTGGCGTTTTTTATGGCTGCAGACCAATTTGGTTCATGAGGGTTTCGAACTCTGATTTATGTGGGTCAAAGGCTTGGGCCTTGATCCGGTCAAACACTTTGCGCAGCGCAGCTTTTTCCGCACCTTTGCAATCATTCCAAGGCCGCCCTTGCAGTGCCATTACCAACACATAATATCCAATGAAGTGCGGCTTACTGCCACTTTGCAGCAACATCGAATAGGCAGCATCCGCTCCTAGATCGCGCAATTGTTGTGCGCTGTGAATTCCGGCGCGCGCGCAAGCCTCATCCATGGCGGGGCCAAGGTTGCGGATGGATGAAACGGGATCAGTCGGTTGCGGCATATCTTATGTGCTTCTGAGAACTGGTCCCGTTTATTAATATATGTTGATCAGCGTGCGCAGCTCGCACAAAGAGGTGCGTGCGGTACTACATCAAGGCGGGCCTCAGCGATGTCTGAACCACATTTTTCGCAGGTGCCATAGTCGGCTGTTTCAATACGTTTTAGGGCAGCTTCGATCATGCGAATTTCCATAAGGCCTTGATTGCCCATGGTTTCAAGAACCTCTGTGTCCTCACGTTCCACCGCCGCTTCTTCCCAATCTTTCGACACAGGAGCATCCAAAGTGTGTTCAATATCATGCACGCGTGTGTCGAGTTCGCCCAGACGTTGTTCAAGCTGGGTTTTACGGGCAGTGAAGGATGTCTTAGTCATGGCGCGTTGCCTCCTGTGAAGGGGGCAACGCGGTATAAGGTTCGGTGAACGTTGCGTGCCCCGGTTATGCGTTAGCTTCTCGAATTTTATCGGCGGCGTCTTTGTCATAGGTCACGCCGTTCTCTTCAAACATGCCATCAAGTTCGCCAGAGAGGGTCATCTCGGTGATGATGTCGCAACCGCCAACGAATTCACCTTTGACATAAAGCTGCGGGATGGTTGGCCAGTCGGAATAATCCTTGATGCCTTGGCGGATTTCTTCGTCCGCAAGCACGTTCACGTCTTGGTAGTCAATGCCCATGAAGTTAAGAACACCAGCCACGCGGGAAGAGAATCCACATTGCGGCATCTCTTTGGTGCCCTTCATGAAGAGGACAACGTCATTGGCTTTTACGGTTTCTTCGATGCGGGAATTAGCGTCGGTCATTTTGGGTCTTTCTTTGGTTTGGCTTGCTCAGGCATCAGTGCTTTTGCCTGGTCATGTGGGTTTCTGGAGATGCTCCAGTTTTTCTCAGTTGTTTCACCTGTCCGGCTGTCGCGCCAGGTCGTGCGCATAGTGTGTTGTGTTTCAGCGTCCCGATTTTTGTCGTCCCAGCGGCGTTTGTTTGCGGAATGATTTGAAAGCGGTCTTTTCCGTCTGCCTTTGAGCCAAGCTTCGCCAATGGCGGCTAGTGCAATGAGGCCGATAACCGCAATGATTATCCAGCCCCAGAGGCCCATTACTCTGGTGCCCGTGTGGTCAGACCTAGGGCGTGGATTTCGCCTTGAGAGCCGTCCATTTTACCTTTCAGCGCCGCCATAACAGCGCGTTGCTGTTTGACGCGGTTTTGGCCACGGAAGCTTTCATCGACAACTTCGGCGTTAAAATGCACACCATCTTCGCCAGAAACGTTGATTTGGGCATCGGGGAAGCTTTCGCGGATCAGATCTTCGATATCCTGGGCAGAAACGGCCATGAGGTGTCCTTTGGTCACGAGTGTTACTTAAGATTTAGGGGCCGAGGGCGTGATCTGCAAGGGGATTTGCGCTTTTTGGACCGCTAGCGGGAGTATTTAGAGCAAGATGAAATTAATGTGCAATCAGGGCGCGCAGAGATTTCAGGAAGGCTTGGTGACGCGGTTTGATGTGGTCGGGCCAAAGGGTAAGACAGTCCCGTGTGTGATCAACATCGGGCGTGATATCGGTAATGAGGGCTTCGCGTTGCGCGTTGAGGATAGTCGTTAGGGGCAATTTTTCCGCAGCACGCAGCAGTTCAAGAGCCTCGCGCATTTCACGCGCAATGGCGAAATCGCCGATGATTGCACTGGCGATAGACGGATTCTTACGCCACGTTTGGCGACCATAAAGCGCTGATACCCATTGCCCCGCGCCAAGGCAGGAATATTTTACACAGCCCGCAAAGCCTTGATCTGTCAAGGTTTCATGGATCTTACATTGGTGATCATGGCGCAGATTAGGGCAGGGAATGCCAGCGGGTTTATCAATCGCGAAATCGTCGCCTTTGTCGATAGCAAGGGCCAGACAGCACAACGCCTGACAGTTTTCACAGTCAGGCGTTAGCAGATTTTGTATGTCGGTGCTCATCAGGCGATCGCAGCGGCAAAGGCCGTGCGGTAGGTTTCGGACAGTTCGGCCAGTGGTGCTGAACTGCCGCCCATGGTGACGGTATCGCCCCCGAATTTCCCGACAGATGCGATTGGGACATTCGCTTGGGCCGCAGCGATGAACAGCGCTTCGGCTTGATCAAAGTTACAGGCTACGAGGTAGCGCCCCTGGTCTTCGCCATAGAGTTCCGGGGTGGTGGCGGCATCAAGAGTGACGCCAACGCCTGCGCTTTCAGCCATTTCAAAGGCTGCGAGCGCGAGGCCACCGTCAGAAAGATCAGAACAGCCACGGATCAGTTCGCGATTATTGCGGACGAATTCGCCGGTTTTCAGTTCAAGGTCGAGGTCAACTGCGGGGGCATCGCCTTCTTCACGGTTGAAGACCTCAGCCAGCAGAGCGGATTGGCCCAGATGTGTGCCGATGGCGTCAGAACCTGCACCGATAAGAACCGCAACATGACCGTCGCGCACGTCGCCTGCGATCAGATCATTTGCGTGGTCAATCAGGCCAACGGCGCCGATGGTTGGGGTCGGCAAGATGCCTTGGCCGTCGGTTTCATTGTATAGGCTGACGTTGCCGGAAACGATGGGCATATCAAGGGCGGTCACGGCGGCACTGATGCCTTTGATCGCGCCAACAAATTGGCCCATGATTTCGGGCTTTTCGGGGTTGCCGAAGTTCATGTTGTCGGTGGTTGCCAGTGGTTTTGCGCCAACGGAACACAGGTTGCGCCAAGCTTCGGCCACGGCTTGCTTGCCGCCTTCGCTCGGATTGGCTTTTACATAACGAGGGGTTACGTCACTTGTGAAGGCGAGAAGCTTTTCGGTACCATGCACACGCACAACACCAGCCCCCATGCCCGGCAGGCGTACAGAATCGCCCATGACTGAGGTGTCGTATTGTTCATACACCCACTGCTTACCAGCGTAGTTAGGCGATGTGATCAGTGCGCGCAGGGCGTCGATGGCGTCGACTTCTGGTACATCATCTAGGGCTTCTGCTGCTGGGGTTTCCACCCATGGGCGGTCATATTCAGGGGCGGAACCGGATAGGGTCGCGAGTGGCAGGTCGGCTTTGACTTCACCGTTGTGCATGACCAAGAAGCGGTCTTCGGCGATGGTTTCACCAACGATTGCAAAGTCCAGATCCCATTTGACGAAAACCGCGCGGGCCTCTGCTTCAAGTTCCGGCTTCAGGACCATCAACATGCGTTCCTGGCTCTCGGAAAGCATCATCTCATAGGCGGTCATGTTTTCTTCGCGTTGCGGCACATCTTCGAGGTTGAGCTTGACGCCCAAACCACCCTTGTCGCCCATTTCAACGGCGGAACAGGTCAGGCCAGCGGCGCCCATATCTTGGATGGATATCACAGCACCCGTTGCCATCAATTCAAGCGTGGCTTCCATCAGGCGTTTTTCGGTGAAAGGATCACCAACCTGAACGGTGGGGCGTTTCTCTTCAATTGTGTCGTCAAATTCGGCAGAGGCCATAGTCGCACCGCCAACGCCGTCACGGCCCGTTTTCGCACCGAGGTACACAACGGGCATGCCAACGCCGGAAGCGGCGGAGTAGAAAATCTTGTCGGTGTCAGCCAAGCCGGCTGCGAATGCGTTCACAAGGCAGTTGCCGTTATAGGCAGGGTGGAAACGCACTTCGCCGCCAACACAGGGGACGCCGAAACAGTTGCCGTAGCCGCCCACGCCTTCCACCACGCCGTTGACCAGCTGGGTGGTCTTATGGTGGGCTGGTTCGCCGAACGACAGCGCGTTCATGGATGCAATCGGACGTGCGCCCATGGTGAAGACGTCACGCAGGATGCCGCCAACGCCGGTCGCCGCACCTTGGTAGGGTTCGATATAGGACGGGTGGTTGTGGCTTTCCATTTTGAAAACAACACATTGACCATCGCCAATATCCACGATGCCTGCGTTCTCTCCTGGACCACAGATGACCTGTGGGCCTTCGGTTGGTAGGGTGCGCAGCCACTTTTTCGAGGACTTATAGGAACAATGTTCGTTCCACATGGCAGAGAAAATGCCGAGTTCGGTGAAGCTTGGCTCGCGCCCGATGATTTCAAGGATGCGCTGATATTCATCGGCGCTGAGGCCGTGGGAGGAAATCAGATCTTCGGTGATGGCTGGCTCTTGCATGTGGTCGTATCCCCTGTGGTGCGGCCAGATGGTGGCCCGCAGCTTTTGGCAGTTGCGGCTCCTCATAAGGGAAAGGGGGGCGCGAGGGAAGAGCCGTTATAGGGTAAGCGCGCGGATTGTGTCGTTGTTCTGCCTTGAAAGTGATTTGAATGCAGGCGGGAGGTGGTGTGACCAAGGTTTGGGGACCCAATGAATTATGCCAGACAATTGGCTTGGACCGGAGTGGGCGGAAAGTATCGGATCAATTGCGACGCGGTATGTCGCGGATTGGATCGACGATCTGTGACCCATTCTGCCAAAGGTGAGCGACTTGGAAAAGTGAGCAACTTGGAAATGGGATGGCCCGTTTTGATGAGAAAGCTCGGCCTCGCACCGCTGAACGAGCGCGGGATCGAAGAAGGAAACCTTTTGATGAAAACCTATGACTATGTGATTGTCGGCGCAGGCACTGCTGGATGTGTCTTGGCCCATCGGTTAAGCGAAAGCGGGCTGTTTTCTGTTCTGTTGCTGGAACATGGCGGTGACGATCGTAGCTGGATTATCCAGATGCCTGCTGGCCTGAGATCGGCCTTTAAGCCGACCAGTAAGTTCAACTACTGGTTCAAAACGACACCTCAAACCAATCTCAATAACCGCATGATTGATCAGCCTCGCGGTAAGGCGCTTGGTGGGTCGTCCTCGATCAATGGGATGACCTTCCTGCGCGGAAACCCTCGGGACTATGATGATTGGGCGGACGTGGAGGGCTGTGCTGGCTGGTCCTTTGCCGATTGCTTGCCGTATTTCAAGAAATTCGAGCGGCGTGATGGTTCAGCAGATAATTTCCGCAACAGTTCCGGCATGGTTGGGGTCAAAACCCAGCAAGACTTGAACCCGTTGAACGCCGCTTTTTTGGCGGCCGGGCAAGAGGCAGGGCACGCCCATACCGATGACGTGAACGGGTTTTCGCAAGAGGGTGTCAGCAGGTTCGAGATGTCTGTTGAAGATGGTTATCGCAGCACCTCTGCGCGTGCCTATCTACATTCACAGCCGAAACGTAAAAACCTGACGGTGATGACAGGTGTCAAAGTCCTGCGTGTGTTGGTTGACAACAATCGCGCCGTGGGTGTCGAATTTGCGAAGGGTCGTCATTTGCATCAGGTCCACGCGACGCGCGAAGTCATCTTGTCAGCGGGTACATTTGGCACGCCGCAATTGTTGATGCTGTCCGGCATTGGGCCAGAGGAGCACCTAAAAGAACATGGCATCCCTGTTGTCTTGAATGCGCCATATCTGGGTGAAAACTTGCAAGACCACCTTGAAGCGCATGTTCAAGTCGAGACCGACAAGCCTGTTTCGCTGAACAAATACCTCAAGCCACATCTGATGGTTTGGGCGGGCATGCAGTGGTTTGGATGGAAAGGTGGTGTGGCGGCGGTGAACCAATGTCACGTTGGGGCCTTTTTGCGTTCAACGCCCGAAACGACGCATCCCGACATTCAGTTTCACTTTTTCCCGATCCTCTTTGGACCCAACTGGATCCCAGACCCGGCCAAAAATGGTTATCGTCTGGGCGCTGGCCCAATGCGACCTGAAAGCAGGGGGACCGTGCGCCTGGCCTCGGCCAACCCAAATGACGTGCCGCTTATTGACCCGAATTACCTTGCAACTGACAAAGATTGGTTTGTGATGCGTGAGGGGCTGAAACTGGGCAGAGAGCTGCTTGCGCAACCTGCGTTTAAGGATTTCCACCAGCGCGAAGATCTGCCCGGCGCGGATGTGAAAACCGATGCGGATTGGAATGACTTCATTCGCGAAGATGCCTCATCTGCCTATCACCCCTGCGGTACCGCACGTATGGGGGGCGATGGCGACGCGCGTGCGGTGGTCGATCTGGATCTGAAATTCCGAGGTATTGACGGTCTGCGCATCGTTGATGCCTCTGTCATTCCCGCAGTGCCCAGCGCCAATATCAACGCCTGCGTCTTTATGATCGCAGAAAAAGCCGCCGATATAATCTTGGGTAAACGGCCACTGGCACCTACCTCTGTTCCCTATCACCGTGCTGTCTGAGAGGACACAATATGACACTAAATGAACGCCACTTAGATTCTGAGTTTTTCAGGCGCCGCGAGGCCACTGAAGACACCAAGCGCGAAATTGCGGGGTGGGACATCTGGGAATGTGCCGATCCGACCTTCAGCTATGAGTATGATCAAACGGTTACGATGTTTGTGCATGAAGGCGCGGCGGTGCTGACCTTTTCTGATGGCAAAGCCGTAGACCTGCAAGCCGGTGATACGTTGACGATAGAAAACGGTGCCAGCGCTGATTGGGTGATTTCCAAGCCTATTCGCAATAGCTATCGTTATCATGACAGCGTCACCGTGACCTAGGATTGAGAGACCCAGCTGTACATGAATGCGTTGAAGGTAGGTTGAAACCTAGGGGGCAGGCAAAAAAATAGCCGGGCACAAGGCCCGGCCTAAGTCCAACAGGGAGGTGAAGACGCGGGGAGATACTCACCAACGCCTTCGAGACTTGATTTAGGTGTGCAGGCGCATGCAATCAAGGAAAAAAATGCAAAAATATGACATACCGGATATGCAGTTTTTGCATAGCTGGCGTGGGGTGTTCATATACTGGGTTACGTAAGGTCAACTTTTGGTCGATTTGTGACTGTCATCTGATGCAAGGCTCGGTCCATAGGCGGCCTTGATTTGTTCAATAAATACGAGGGTTTCGGGGGAGAATGGGGCTTTGCCTTCAAAGCTGTGCAGCACAAAGCTTTCAATCAGATCGCCAAGTCCCCTGTCTGTGTGCGCACAGTGAACGGGCCGCGTGATTGCAGCCCGTTCACTGTGACAAAATTATAACGTGGGCGTTTGTTTGGCCAATTTGCCTTTGCGGTACATAATGATTTCTTCCTGCACGAAATCGCGGAAGGCTGAAATACGGCGGGATTGGCGGAGTTCCTCGGGGTAGGCGAGGTAGACCGGCACTTCGACGCTTTTCTCTTCGGGCAGCACATGCACAAGATCGGGCACGTCTTGGGTAACGTAATCGGGCAGAACACCAATGCCGAGATCATGCTTCACCCCTTGCAGCACGCCAAAGTAGTTGTTCACGGTCAACATGGAGGGGATATTATGGGTTAGCAGGCGCTGCACAAAGCTAGCGGCCGCGTTGACCTGTTGTGATGTTGTACGCTGACATAGAAGGCGATGATCCTTCAGGTCTTCCAATGATTGTGGTGTGCCGCTCTTTTCGAGATAACCTTGGCTTGCGTAAAGCTGCATGGTCACGGTCATCAAACGTTTGCGGATCAGGTCAGCCTGAGAGGGTTCCTTCATGCGGATGGCAACGTCAGCTTCGCGCATGGGCAGATCAAGCACCTTTTCCTCAAGCATGAGGTCGATTTTGATATCTGGGTACTTCTCGTAAAAGTGATGCAGACGCGGGGCCAGCCACATCAGGCCAAAACCAAGCGTGGTGGTGACGCGCAGTTCGCCATACATCTCTTCTTCGCTGTCACGGATGCGGGCCGAGGCCGCATCAAGGCGTTTGGACATGGCCTTAGTGGCATCAAACAGCAATTCACCCTGTTCGGTGAGAATCAGTCCGCGTGCATGGCGGTGAAAAAGGGTGGCATCTAGGCTCTCTTCCAAGGCTCGGATCTGTCGAGACACTGCCGATTGTGACAAATGTAGCTTGTCGCCCGCATGTGTCAGACTGCCAGCGTCCGCCACTGCGTGAAATATTCTTAGCTTATCCCAATCCATTGTTTTCTACTCTGCTCTGTTTCGCACTTTTTCTTGTTAGATGTTACCTTAGGCGAAACAATCTGACTTGTGCATTATTTTTGCTTGGTAGGTCACAAATTATGACCTATTATTTAAATTAACTTGAGACATCTGCCCCCGGGAGAGGGCACCATAGGGAGAAGCGCGCCGTGAGCCAGCCAAAAGTCAGCCTGAATGATAGATTTGATCTCGAAAAGAGCCCCGTGTTGCTGAATGGCACGCAGGCCTTGGTGCGATTGATGCTGGCCCAGAAAGAACGTGATCGTGTGGCAGGGCTGAATACTGCTGGTTACGTGACCGGCTATCGTGGCAGCCCGCTTGGCGCGGTGGATTTGCAGATGTCTAAGGCTGAGAAACTGCTGACTGGGTCGGATGTACGGTTTGAACCCGGCATGAATGAAGACCTAGCTGCCACTGCGTTATGGGGAAGCCAACAGGCGGAACTGCGCGGTGAAGGTAAATATGACGGTGTCTTTGGCCTGTGGTACGGCAAGGGCCCCGGTGTCGATCGTTCTGGTGATGTGATGCGCCATGCCAATATGGCTGGCACCAGCGCGATGGGTGGTGTGCTTATGGCGATGGGGGATGACCATACGGGGGAAAGCTCCACCACCTTACACCAATCGGATTGGGCGATGCTGGATGCCTATATGCCTGTGCTGTCACCCGCCGGTGTGCAAGAGATACTTGATTTCGGTCATTACGGTTGGGCGCTGAGCCGCTTTGCAGGGGTCTGGTGTGGTCTGAAGGTCATGAAGGACACAGTAGAGGCCACTGCCGTCGTCGATGGTGATCCGCACCGCATGAAGATTATCACGCCTGACTTTGAAATGCCGGAAGGTGGCATGAACATCCGTATGGTGGATACGCCCCACGCCCAAGAAGCGCGGATGATTGATTACAAACGCTTTGCCGCTGAGGAATTCGCGCGGGTCAATAAGATCAACCACCGTGTCTGGGGGTCGAAGGGTGCGAAGATTGGTTTTGTCGCCGCCGGTAAGAACTGGCTTGATCTGACACATGCGCTGCAATTGTTGGGTCTGGATGAGGCAGAATGCGAACGTCTTGGTGTGACCACCTATAAGGTCGGGCAGGTCTGGCCAATGGATATGCAGGGCTTCCATGATTGGGCCGAGGGGCTGGATGTGATCGTTGCGGTGGAAGAGAAACGCAAGTTGATTGAAGTTCAGATCAAGGAAGCGATCTTTGATGACCGTCAGGGACGGCGTGTATACGGTTGGTATAAGAACGGCGAAGAGTTGTTCCCAACCCGTATGGCGATTGAACCCGTAATGATTGCCCGCGCGCTGGGCGAGATCTTATGTGAAGAAGGCAAAGCTACGGATAGTGTGAAAGCCGCAATGGCCAAGCTTGAAGAAGCCCAACGCGCCGACAATGCCCCTGATATTGCAGCGCGTTTGCCATATTTCTGTTCTGGCTGTCCCCATAACAGCTCCACCAAACTGCCAGAGGGTTCACGCGCTTATGCGGGGATTGGCTGTCACTATATGGTGCAATGGATGGACCGCGACACCATGGGCTTTACCCAGATGGGCGGGGAAGGGGCGAACTGGATTGGGGAAGCACCGTTCTCGACCCGTGATCATGTGTTCCAGAACCTTGGAGATGGCACCTATAACCACTCAGGCGTGTTGGCGATCCGTGCGGCTGTCGCAGCTAATACCAAGATGACCTATAAGATCCTATACAATGACGCGGTTGCCATGACCGGCGGACAGGAGAACGAAGGCGGGCTGGACGCCCCCAAGATTGCCCGTGAAGTGCTGGCGATTGGGGTGAGTAAGCTCGTGGTTGTCTATGACGATAAGGAAGACGTGGTCAAAAGCGCGTTCCCTTCAGGGCTTGAATTCTATGAACGCGCGGACCTGATGAATGTGCAGAAGCGGATGTCGGAAATTGATGGGGTCAGCGCGATCCTGTATATCCAGACCTGTGCCGCTGAAAAACGTCGCCGTCGTAAACGTGGCCTGTTCCCAGATCCTGATAAGCGCGTGTTCATCAATTCTGATATCTGTGAAGGCTGTGGTGATTGTGGTGTGCAGTCCAACTGTGTGTCGATTGTCCCGCTTGAAACTGAATTTGGACGTAAACGTGCGATTGACCAAAGTTCATGTAACAAGGATTTTTCCTGTGTGAATGGGTTCTGTCCCAGCTTTGTGACCCTAGAGGGCGCGACTCCGAAGAAACGTGCCGCTGCTGCCTTTACCATCCCCGATCTGCCCGCACCTGTTTTACCTGTGATTAAGGGAACCCATAACGTGATTATCACCGGTGTTGGTGGCACGGGCGTTGTGACTATTGGTGCGATTATGGCCCAGGCTGCGCATATCGACGGCAAAGGCACCGGCATGATGGAGATGGCAGGCCTCGCCCAAAAAGGCGGAGCAGTGCATATCCATTGTCGTATTGCTGAAACCCCCGAAGATATTTCCGCCATCCGTGTGGCCACGGGGGAAGCAGACGCTGTTATCGGTGGTGATCTGGTAACAACGGCTGGTTCCAAAACCATTGGCTTGATGACCGAAGGGCGCACTGGCGCCGTGGTGAACAGCCAGGAAATTATCACAGGCGATTTCACCCGTAACACTGGTTTTCAACTGCCGATGGATCAGCTGCTTGTGCAATTGCAGGCGCGCCTGCGTGATCGTCTGATGGTGCTGAATGCATCAGAAATTGCGGAAGCTACGATGGGGAACTCGATCTTCTCAAACATGATGATGTTGGGCGCGGCTTGGCAGGGTGGGCTTGTACCTTTGTCAGAGGCGTCAATTCATGAGGCGATCCGTCTGAACGGCCAAGCGGTAGAGGGCAACTTGCGTGCATTTGATCTTGGGCGCTGGGCGGCACATGATTTGGACGCGGTCAAAGCCTTGGCCACACCCACAACTGTTGAACTGCCAAAAACCTTGGATGACAAAATTGCCTTCCGTATGGAACAGATTGAGGCCTTCCAAGATGTAAACCTTGCGAAAACATATTTTGATTTGGTGATGCGCGCCCCGGATGGTGATCTGCGCGAGGCCATCGCGCTGGGCTATCATAAGTTGCTGGCCTATAAGGATGAATATGAGGTCGCCCGGATGCATCTGGATACGGTTGCTAAGGCTCGCGCTGGCTTTGATGGTGATTTCAAACCCCGCTTCCACCTCGCGCCACCATTTATGGGGCAGGGCAGTGGTGATCGCCCAAAGAAGCGTGAATTTGGGGCCTGGATGCTTCCTGTATTCCGCATTCTGTCGAAGATGAAACGCCTGCGTGGCACAGCGTTTGACCCCTTTGGCCGCACAGCTGAACGTCGGATGGAACGTGCTTTGATTGCACAATATGAGGCCGATATGGAGCACGTTCTGGCGGGGCTGAACGTGGACAATCACGAAACCGCCGTTGCTTTGGCGCGTTTGCCTTTGGATATTCGAGGATTTGGCCCGGTGAAGGTCGAATCTGAAGCAAAAGCCTCCAAACGGCGCGAAGCATTACTGGCAGAGTTTACCAATGTGACGCCTGCGATTGCGGCGCAATAACGGTCATTTTTCTGAGATGATTTTGTGACATACTGCCCGGGAGTTCTTATTACGAGTCCCGGGCAGGAGATACCAATGCCACCATTGATGCGCCGAAAACGCAGTAATATCACCCGTGTACAGCGTGAAGTCGCACTGGAGCGTGATTTCTTGATGTAATCACGGGTCGTTACGAGGTGATGCCGGATATTGTAGGCGATGATTTGGCTAACGTTCCCGCGAACGGTCAGCTGACTATCGTTTCAAACCACCCCGGAATTTCATGCTTTCGCATGTGGCCTTTGATCAACGAAGTCAAACGTCTGCTGGATGAGCCCGTGCGTATTGTGCTTGGCGACCCGATCCCCTAGGCGGATCTCGACAGATTTGGAAAAGACCCGAAAGCCATGATGGATTTCCTGTGCAAAGCCACGTATGAACTGTCTCCAAAGCCCCTGACATCTATTGATCACGGGGTCGAACTCGAAGAACATCACCGGGCTTGCGCGTGCCCGACAGGCAGTGAGGCAGGACAATGGCAGTAGGTATTTTTGACTCAGGACTTGGCGGGTTGACCGTCTTGGATGCAGCCGTGAAACGCTTGCCAGATCAAGCCTTCGTTTATTACGGCGACCATGCCCATACGCCTTATGGGGTGCGCAGTTCTGACGATATTGTCAAGCTAACAAAGGCCGGAACGGAACGCCTTTGGGATGCGGGTTGCGATTTGGTGATATTGGCGTGCAATACGGCATCCGCGGTGGCTTTGCGTAAAATACAAGAAGAAGGCCTACCCAAGGGTAAGCGCGTTTTGGGCGTGTTTGTGCCGCTGATTGAAGCTCTGACCGAACGGCAATGGGGCGATAATTCCCCGCCGCGTGAAGTTGATGTCAAGCATGTGGCGATTTTCGCGACCCCAGCAACGGTCGCCAGCCGGGCGTTTCAACGCGAGCTGGCGTTTCGTGCGATTGGCGTGGATGTGGAAGCACAGCCCTGTGGCGGTGTTGTTGATGCAATCGAAGAAGGGGATGAAATCTTGGCACAAGCACTGGTTCGGTCCCACGTGGAAGCTTTGCAGCGCCGGATGCCTTCACCTCAGGCGGCGATCCTTGGATGCACACATTACCCCCTGTTGAAGGATACATTTCAGGCCGCATTGGGTGAGGATGTAAAAGTGTTTTCCCAAGGGGAGGTCGTGGCTGAGAGCCTTGCGGATTATCTGAAGCGCCATCCTAATATGACAGGCAGCGGCCAAGAAAACCTGTTCCTGACGTCAGGCAAAGCCGCACGGGTCTCTGACAAGGCGACACAGTTTTTGCGACGTGAGATCACATTTCAAGCGAGCTGAGCCACGCGCAGTAGGAATGCTTGGCTGTAATGTGCTTCTCGCGCAAATCGCGAGTGTGATTACTAGCAAGCCCTTGCCTTCACTTGGCGTGCAACCCTGTCGCGTTGACGAGGCATGGCAAAAGCATTAGCCAGATGTAGAAGACATAAATTGGTGGCGGAAATGACCCATAAAATCGCAATTCTTGGCGCGTCAGGTTACACTGGTGCGGAACTCGTTCGGTTGATCGCAACCCATCCTGAGATGGAAATTACTGCCTTGGCCGCGGAACGAAAAGCCGGGATGGAAATGCGCGATGTCTTTCCACATTTGCGCCACCTAACCCTGCCCACATTGGTGAAAATTGGCGAAATTGACTTCTCTACGGTGGATCTATGTTTCTGCGCCTTGCCGCATAAAACCAGCCAGGAAGTGATCAGCGCGCTGCCAAAGCATTTGAAAATTGTCGACCTATCCGCGGATTTCCGTCTGCGTGACCCTGCTGATTATGAGAAATGGTACGGCAACGCGCATTCTGCGACGGAGATGCAAAAAGAGGCGGTCTATGGGCTGACCGAATTCTATCGTGACGACATCATGAACGCACGTTTGGTCGCAGGGACCGGCTGTAATGCGGCGACAGGACAATTTGCGCTGCGCCCCTTGATCGAGGCTGGGGTTATTGATCTCGATGAGATCATTCTGGATCTGAAATGTGGTGTTTCTGGCGCAGGGCGTGCCTTGAAAGAGAACCTGTTGCATGCAGAATTGTCGGAAGGCTATCACGCCTACGCGCTTGGTGGCACGCATCGCCATCTGGGCGAGTTTGACCAAGAATTTTCCGCGATTGCGGGCCGGGACGTGAAAATACAGTTTACGCCGCATTTGGTGCCAACAAACCGCGGAATTTTGGCGACTTGTTATTTGAGAGGTGACGCACAAGCCATTCATAAGGCTTTTGAAAACGCCTATTCGGAAGAACCTTTCATTGAACTTCTTCCTCTGGGGCAAGCGCCCTCAACTAAACATGTGCGGGGATCAAACTTCTGCCATATCGGTGTGGTTGCGGACCGGATTGAAGGGCGCACGATTGTGGTTGCTGCACTTGATAACCTAACAAAAGGGTCTTCTGGCCAAGCGTTGCAAAACGCCAATCTAATGTTAGGCATCAAGGAAACGACGGGTCTGATGTTAGCCCCGGTCTTCCCCTAATTTACAAAGCTACCAACCTTATGAAAAGTAGGTCGTGACATGAAATCTTTGGAAAAGAAACGCCGGATACAGATCATTTTGGTCTCGTTCCTCGCAATTGCAGGTATCCTTGTCGCGTTGGCATTTTTACCAAAAGACGCGTTTCAATATTTTCGCTCGCCCAGCGAAGTTCTGTCCGAACCGCCCCGTCAGGGTGAAGTTTTCCGTATGGGTGGCCTTGTGGAAGAGGGCACGCTTATACGCGGTGAAGGGCTGGAAGTGCGCTTTTCTGTAACGGATGGTGGTGGCAGTGTTCCAGTGATCTACGTGGGCGTGTTGCCGGATCTATTTAAGGAAAGCCAAGGTATGATTGGTACAGGTTCCTACGTGAATAATACCTTTGAAGCTACTGATATTCTTGCGAAACATGATGAAGAATACATGCCAAAAGAAGTGCTCGATGCCCTAAAAGAACAAGGCGTCTATCAGGAAGCAGCCAGCGAATAGTCACAGATGATGAACGGGTTTTTCCCGTAGCGTACGCTGCCATTTACGCGAATTAACTCTTCGCGCTGACCATGATCCCCCAATGAGTAACGATGTTTACCTTGGGGGATCAGAATGCAGAATGTACGTCAATTTGCGGAAGAGATTGTTGCACGAGAAGGCGGATTTGTGAATGATCGGGATGATCCCGGCGGCGCAACAAAATACGGGGTGACGCTTGGCACGTTACGCCGACTTGGCATTGATAAAACCGGCGATGGCCGTTTGACTGAAGCTGACGTGCGCCGCCTGACACGCGCGGATGCGGTAGAGATTTACTTGCGTCATTACTATCAGTCGCCAAACTTTGATCATCTTCCGGAAGCTCTGCAACCCTCTGTTTTTGATATGTTTGTGAACGCTGGAGGGAACGCTGTTAAGATCCTGCAACGGCTTTTACGTCAGATGGGGCAGCAAGTTGCGGTGGACGGGGTGATTGGTCCGCTGACCATTCAAGCGGCAGAAATTGCGGCGGCGGCGGCCCCAACACATCTGGCGGATGCTTATGGAATTGCGCGGCGCAATTATTACTACCGGCTTGCAGATCAACGCCCGGCCAGCCGCAAATATGCCCGCCGTCGAGATGGGGCGAAAGGTGGTTGGATTCGCCGGGCCGAGGAATTTATTTCGCCGCGTTACCATCTAAGTGCAGCGGAACACAGCCGCCGTGTGGCCGGGTGGAGGGCATAAGATGGGTGGGCTTGGCAATATTTTAACGCTGATCTTTGGTGGTGGCCGCAATGTGGTGGTGGAAACCGCAGCGGCATTTCGTGAAAATTCTGAGGCCGGGGCGCAGCGCAAGGCGGAAGCGCAAATGGCGGCGCTTGCACAATATGGGGCGGAGTTTTCGCATCCTGAAAAGGGACAATTTGACCGGTTTATGGATGGGTTAAATCGCCTGCCACGACCAGCGCTTGCACTTGGGACATTGGGTTTGTTTGTCAGCGCGATGGTTGATCCTCTGTGGTTTGGTGTGAGGATGCAGGGATTGGCTTTGGTGCCAGAGCCATTGTGGTGGTTGCTTGGGGCAATTGTATCTTTCTATTTTGGTGCAAGGCATCAGGAAAAAGGTCAAGAATTTCAACGCTCTATCGTGAAAACTATGGCGCGTGCGCCGCAGGTGGTGGAAAACACCCGCGCATTGCAAGCCTTGGCATCCGGAGCGGGTGACCCACCGGAAACACCAGCGCCCACAGAAGATAATTTGGCCTTGCAGGATTGGCGCGCAAATCGACGTAATTGAGGGTGATTTTGCCTGCGACAGTGCTGCACATCACATGACTGTGGAACCCCTTTCGGAGCAGAGCGAAGCGGTGTAGTTTGCGCGCATGTATATAGAACTCGGCCACCTTGCCCTGATCCTTGCGCTACCTGTCGCACTGGTTCAAATGATCCTGCCCATGATTGGTGCACAACGAAATGATGCGGTGCTGATGCGCGTTGGCGCACCGGCGGCGCTGATGCAGTTTCTGCTGGTTTTACTGGCATTTTTGGCGCTGACGTGGGGTTTTGTCGTTTCAGATTTCTCATTGAAGTTGGTGACAGTGAATTCCCATAGCGCCAAGCCGTTACTGTATAAAATCAGCGGAGTTTGGGGCAACCATGAGGGGTCTGTGCTGCTTTGGGTGTTGATCCTTGCACTGTTTGGCGCGACAGCAGCAGTGTTTGGGCGGGATTTGCCTATGCGGCTGAAATCACGAGTTTTGTCAGTGCAAGCTGCAGTCGGTGTGGCCTTTCTGTGCTTTATCCTTTTCACATCTAATCCTTTTATAAGGCTGGAGTTTCCACCTTTGAATGGGCAGGGGTTGAACCCGCTTTTACAGGATCCTGGCCTCGCCTTTCATCCGCCATTTCTGTATTTGGGCTATGTCGGGCTTTCCATGTCATTCTCCTTTGCAATTGCCGCATTGCTGGAAGGTCGCGTCGATGCGGCCTGGGCGCGATGGGTGCGGCCATGGACTTTGGCGGCTTGGGTCTTCCTGACAATCGGCATCGCGCTTGGGTCTTGGTGGGCCTATTATGAACTGGGTTGGGGTGGTTTCTGGTTCTGGGATCCGGTCGAAAATGCATCCTTCATGCCATGGCTTGTGGCCACCGCATTGCTGCATTCCGCGATCGTGGTTGAGAAACGTGAAACCCTTAAAAGCTGGACAATATTATTGGCGATTTTGGCGTTTGGGTTCTCACTGATGGGGACATTCATCGTGCGTTCTGGTGTGCTGACATCGGTGCATGCCTTTGCCAGCGACCCGGAACGCGGCTTGTTTATCTTGGTGATTTTGGCATTGTTCATGGGCGGTGCGCTGACGTTGTTTGCGGCGCGAGCACATGTAATGGAAAGCAAGGGCGTCTTCGCCTTGGTCAGCCGCGAAAGCGGTTTAATTTTGAACAATGTGCTGCTGGTGGTTGCAGCTTTTGTGGTTTTTGTCGGCACGATTTGGCCTTTGGTATCAGAGCTGGCATTCGATCGACCCTTGTCGGTTGGCGCGCCGTTTTTCAACACGGCTTTCACGCCCTTTATGTTGGCGTTGACTTTATTCTTGCCGATTGGCGCGTTGTTTTCCTGGAAACGCGCACGCCTTGGCAAGGTGGTGAAAACCCTTGCCCTAGCAGGGCTTGTTGCGGTTTCTGGCGCGATCCTTTTGTGGGCGATGCAGACGGAACGTTCCGCTATGGGGCCAATTGGACTGTTTGCCGGGCTGTGGATTGGTCTTGGGTCAATCACGGAACTTTGGCAGCGTTCGGGTGGCAAAGTCAGACGCCTAGCACGTTTGCCGGGGGCTGATTGGGGGAAGTTTATTTCGCATTCGGGCTTTGGTATCGTGATCTTTGGGATAGCTGGGCTTATGGCTTGGGAAGAGGAAGATATACGCATTGCCCAAATCGGTGAAAGCTTTACCGTCGGTGCATTCGAGATCACTTTGGTAGCGGTAGAAGAGGTGCAGGGGCCGAATTATTTTGCTACCCAAGGCACCATGCGCGTGACACGGGACGGGCAGGAAATTGCCCTGCTACATCCAGAACGTCGCCGATATCCTGTGGCTGGTATGCCAACAACAGAAGCCGGGATTGCCAATGGTATTGCGCGCGATATCTACTTGGTCATCGGGGATGCGCAGGCGGGCGGCGGATACACGGTTCGCAGCCATATCAAGCCGTTTGCAAACTGGATCTGGGGTGGTGCGATCTTCATGGCGCTTGGCGGTTTCTTTTCGCTGTTTGATCGACGGTTGCGCGTTGGCGCAGGTAGGCGTTCCAGCGCAAAGGCGAATATGGTGGCGGTTGCGGGGGAATGATGCGTTTATTTTATTCAATTTTGATGATGATGATTTTGGCCTTGCCCGCAATGGCTGTTCAACCAGATGAAATGCTGGCTGACCCGTTGTTGGAGACCCGGGCGCAGTCACTGGATAAAGTCATCCGTTGTGTGCAATGCCAAAGCGAAAATATTGCCTCATCCAATGCGGAATGGGCGAAAGATGCACGCCTGATGGTACGTCAACTGCTGGTGGAAGGGCGTGGTGATCAAGAGATCATGTCGTTCTTTGTTGAACGCTATGGTGAACGTGTTCTGATGACCCCGCGCTTGAATGGCAGCAATCTTATCCTGTGGATTGCCGGGCCGCTCATGTTGCTCTTGTCGTTGGGGGGAATCTTCCTATATTCAAGGCGTACTAAACCAAACAGTTCAGACAAGCTGACGTCCGAAGAGGAAGCTCGTATTCAGGAGCTTCTGAAAGACTGATCGCGAGCGTCCGGCAGGAGAAAAATATGGAATACGAAACCATCCGCTTCGAAATCAAAAATGATGTGGCGGTTCTGATGCTGGATCGCCCGCAGGCCAAAAACGCGTTAAATACCCAGATGCGGGCAGAGATTTTGCACGCGGTCAAAGCGGCTGAAAAAGGCGCGCGGGCATTGGCTATTACCGGAAATGGCACGGTATTTTGCGCAGGGCAGGATTTTGGGGATCAAGCGCAGATCGATAACATTGATCTGGAACGTACGTTGCGCGAAGAATATGATCCAATGTTTCAGGCGATTTTCAATTGCCGGATCCCAACCGTCGCCGCTGTAAATGGTGCAGCGGCAGGTGCGGGCGCGAACCTTGCGCTGGCGGCAGATGTAGTGATCGCTGCAGAAACAGCGGTGTTTGTACAGGCGTTTTCAAAGATCGGATTGATGCCTGACGGTGGAGGCACTTGGTGGTTGCCGCGTAATATCGGTGCTGCTCGGGCCATGGGAATGGCGTTGTTTGCGGAACCCGTCAGTGCCAAACAGGCAGTGGATTGGGGCTTGATCTGGGAAGCTGTACCGGATGCAGAATTTGCGGAGCACTGGGCAGAACGCGTCGCCAGCCTCTCTGTGGGACCAACTGTTTCTTACCGTCAGATTAAGAAAGCGCTACGCGGATCTTGGGAGAATTCCCTCGCGGCGCAGCTTGATATTGAGGCTGGTTTGCAGGGCCGTTGTGGCCAGACACGCGATTTCAAAGAGGGCGTTGTCTCTTTCCTTGAAAACCGTAAGGCAAATTTTGAAGGGCGTTAACTTGGCCTTTCTCTCCTCTTTGAGAGCAGTCAACACCTGAAGCGATCCTTGGATTTTGAGACACGTGTTGTGACTAGGCTTCGCATGCAATGACTACTTAAGTCAGATATCAGCCTTGCCTTATCAAAGGCAGGGCTGCTTTTTTGATCTAATGCTGTCAATGATATTTGAATTCAGGCCGCTTGGCGTGCACGAATTTGTCGGATCAAGCTGAGGGCATCTTCCGGTGGTTTCTGTTCAATCCGGTAGTAGGCGCGCCCATCAATCTCGCGCCGGGCAAGGCCATGGTCAATCAGGGAACGGCGGATCAAAACATGATCGCCAAAGCTGCTACCAGCTTTCAAGACGCCATTGATCTGTGGTTCTGTCTGGGCGATTCCCGGTGGTAACTGTGCCCAAAATGTCCAGAGACAGAGCCCCTGTACTTGGGTTTGTTTTGGCCAGCGGACCATGATGCCTTGATCATCAAAAACGCGTAATGCGCGTTTCATCCGTAGAGGGTGCTGGATTTGACTGCTTCCCGGCGAGTGGGATGTGGATTTCAAGCTCTGAAAGTTCTTTTTCCCCGCCGCCCGCGCGATCATACCAAGCAAAGCAAGGTGGCCCGGTGTTTCCTGCATGGCGGAAAGATCTGTGCGCAGAGATTTTGCGAATTGGGAGAGGTCTTCGATATAAAGCGATGTGGCGTCGCGTGACATAGGTGCATCCTTTGCAACCGTGCGCAGCCCATTGGGGTGTTGATGGTCGCCCTTGTCAACGGCACGAAGCAAAGTGCTGTCTAATCTATCTGGCAGGTTTAGCGTGGGAAACCCCGGCGACGCCTCGGTGAACTGTGGACCGTGGCTGTATCCTATCGGGCCAGATCCGAGGGGGCAAGGTGGTGTTTCCGGATATCAGATGCTTCCACCCTTGTGATAATAATGCCTGGGGAAATGTTTGGAAGGGCGGCCTCTGGTAGTGTTTTAGAATGGCTTCAAAAATTGTGTCACTGAGCATGGTTGACCACATCAAATGGGTGTGAGGTCAGCGTTAGGGAGTGAAGTTAAATATAAGATGTAAAATGCAAAAAGCCCGCCGGAATAGGCGGGCTTTCTACCAAAAACTTGAGCGTTAAACTTAACGTTTTTCCACGTCGACGTAATCGCGCATGGTTTCGCCTTGATACAGCTGACGTGGGCGGCCGATTTTCTGGCCGGGGTCGCCGATCATTTCTTTCCACTGGGAAATCCAGCCAACTGTGCGTGACAAAGCAAAGATAGGTGTAAACATTGAAGTCGGGAAACCCATCGCTTCCAAGATGATGCCAGAATAGAAATCGACATTCGGGAAAAGCTTTTTCTCAGCGAAATATGGATCGGCGAGGGCAGCTCTTTCCAGTTCTTTTGCGACTTTCAGGATTTCGTTGTTTTCAACGCCGAGCAGATCCAAAACCTCATCAGCAGATTGTTTCAGTACCTTGGCACGTGGGTCGAAGTTTTTATAAACTCGGTGACCAAAGCCCATCAGACGGAAGGGGTCGTTCTTGTCTTTTGCACGGGCGATGTATTCGGGAATACGGTCTACAGACCCGATTTCATTGAGCATCTCGAGGCATGCTTGGTTGGCACCACCATGGGCAGGGCCCCATAGGCAAGCAATACCTGCAGCGATACAAGCAAAGGGGTTGGCGCCAGAAGAACCAGCCAAACGCACGGTCGAGGTGGACGCGTTCTGTTCGTGGTCGGCGTGCAGGGTCAGGATGCGATCCATAGCGCGCGACAAGATTGGGTTGACCTCATAATCTTCCGCAGGCACGGCGAAACACATGCGTAGGAAGTTGGACGCATAATCAAGGTCGTTGCGTGGGTACACAAATGGCTGACCTGCGGAATATTTGAACGCCATTGCAGCGATGGTTGGCAGTTTGGCGATCATGCGGATTGATGCAACTTCACGCTGATGCGGGTCGGAAATATCAAGGCTGTCATGATAGAAAGCAGACATTGCGCCAACCACACCGGTCATAATTGCCATTGGGTGGGCGTCCCGACGGAAGCCACGGAAGAAATTCATCATCTGTTCATGCACCATAGTGTGGCGCGTGACGCGGTTCTCAAAGGATTCAAGATCGGTGGCGGACGGCAGTTCACCATACAGCAGCAGATAGCAGACTTCGAGATAGTGAGATTTCTCAGCCAGCTGATCAATTGGGTAGCCGCGGTGTAAGAGTTCACCTTTTTCGCCGTCAATAAAGGTGATGGTCGAATCGCAAGCCGCAGTTGAAGTGAAGCCAGGGTCATAAGTAAAGATATCGCCCTCAGCATAAAGACGACGTATATCAATCACATCAGGGCCGGCAGTCGGGGAATAGATCGGCAGCTCTAGCTCTTTATCTCCAAAGCTTAGCTTTGCGGTTTTCTTCTTATCGGACATTCTATTCCCTTTCCTGTGGATGGTGCCGCCGCGGACCGGTGGCACCTTATTATTTGTGCTGCGTCTTATATGGGATTACGCGGTGCCACCTTCGGCAGCCTCACGCAATCGTGCGCATGTTTCCTCGCTCCCAAGCACCAACATCATGTCAAAGACACTTGGCGTTGCAGCCCGTCCGGCCAAGGCCGCACGCATGGGCCCTGCGAGTTTTCCGAATTTCATCTCTCGCGCCGCGCAGAAATCATTTGCACAGGCTTCAAGATCTTCTCGGGTCCATCTAGCATTTTGCAGGTGCGGCGTCAATTCCGTCAGTATACCACGGGATACATTATCTAGATGCTTGGCTGCTTTTTCTTCAACAATTATAGGGCGAGATGTTAGGTTAAAGTGTGATTTTTCAATGATATCGGAGAATTTCTTCACGTTATTTTTGATGAAGGGGAGCACCGGTTCAATTGATGAAATTTGATCGGAAGTGAACGTAACGTCACTTTGAATATCGGCCCAAATGGCGATTTCATGCAGCAGTGCAGCATTTTCAGACGCAGCAATGTGCTGGCCTGATAGATTTTCAAGCTTCTTGAAGTCAAATCGTGCGGCCCCTTTGCCGATACCATTGAAGTCAAACCACTCCAGCGCCTGTGCGTCAGAGAAGAATTCATCGTCTCCATGGCTCCAACCCAGACGCGCCAGATAGTTGCGCATGGCCGCAGCGGGATACCCCATGGCCTGATATTCCTCAGCCCCTAAAGCCCCGTGGCGTTTTGACAATTTCTTGCCGTCCTGTCCGTGGATCAGCGGAATATGCGCCCAAACGGGCAACTCCCATTCCATCGCGTCATAGACCATGGTCTGGCGCGCAGCATTGGCCAGATGATCATCGCCCCGGATCACATGGGTCACGCCCATATCATGATCATCTACAACAACGGCAAGCATATAGGTGGGCGTACCATCTGAGCGTAAACAAATCATGTCATCAAGCGTTGAATTCTTAAACGTCACATCACCTTGAACCTGATCATGAATCACCGTTGTGCCGTCACGTGGGGCCTTAACACGGATCACAAAAGGCAGATCGGGATGATCCGCAGCTGCCACATCGCGCCAAGGCGATTGAAACAGTGTTGAACGCCCATCTTCCTTGGCCTGATCACGAAACGCTTGAATTTCATCCTGCGTTGAGAAGCACTTATAGGCTTTGCCATTGGCCAGCATCTCATGGGCAACTTCCGCGTGGCGCGCTGCGCCTTCGAATTGGCTGACGGCCTCGCCATCGAAATCAAGGCCTAGCCAAGCCATGCCGCGCAGAATTGCCGCGTGGGCTTCCGGGGTGGAACGTTCGCGATCGGTGTCTTCAATCCGCAGCAAGAATTTACCACCACGACCACGGGCATAAAGCCAGTTGAACAGTGCTGTACGGGCGCCACCGATGTGCAGATAGCCGGTGGGCGACGGGGCGAAACGGGTGACAATAGGACGATCAGTATTGGCGGCAGATATAGTGGCGTTCATAACGCGTTAACCTTTCTGGGATTAACTTGCTGTTAGGCATGAGGAAGAGTTGCCTCGGTTTTACGGGGCCGGACGCGTCAAAACAAGTTCCAAACGGTTTTGACTGCGCAGGCCTGAATAAAGAGTAAACAACGTGTGGCAATATATCAGTTTGAGCGAGGCAATCGCGCGCCAGCGCGGGGCGATGTTCCCCTGGAGCGCAGTCCTTCTGGGCATTGGTGTCGGTATCTATTTCTCTCTGAAGTTTGAGCCGGAGATGCCCGCCTTGGCTACACTAGGCTTGGCCTGTCTGTTCTGTCTTTTGGGGGCATGGCGTTTGCCGGAAACATTTTCCCCGGTGGCGGCAGCCGGGGCGTTCATAGCAGCAGGAGTTCTGATCGCTGCAGGCCACGCGCATCAATCGCGTGCGCCGGTTCTGGGCTTTCGCTATTATGGTCCGGTTGAGGGGCGCGTGGTTACGGTGGACCGTTCCCAGTCGGGGAAATTGCGGATGACGTTGGACAATGTCGTGCTGGAAAATACCTCGCCATCACGTACGCCAAAGCGGGTGCGGGTTTCATTGCATGGTGATGCGGATCCGGATCAACCCTCTGAATACGCCGGGTATTTGCCTTTACTGCCGGAACCCGGGCAGCACCTCGTGTTGACAGCAAACCTGTCGCCACCACAGGGGCCTGCTGAACCAGGTGGGTTTGATTTTCGTCGTTATGCATGGTTCCAAAAACTGGGTGCCGTTGGCTATACGCGCACGCCAGTTTTACGGATTGGACCTGTGCAGGAGAATGGATTTTGGTTGCAGGTGAACCGATTGCGTGGGCGCCTATCTCGCGTCATGCGTGCGCGGATCACTGGCGAGGCCGGTGCCTTCGCCGCCGCCATCACCACCGGAGACAGGTCAGCTATGTCACTGGAGACAACCGAGGCTCTGCGCGCCTCAAACCTATCGCATTTACTGGCGATTTCTGGGCTACATATGGGTTTGTTGACGGGCTTTGTCTTTGCAAGCCTGCGTTATGTGCTCGTCCTAATACCGGGGGCGGGATTGCACTGGCCGGTGCGCAAGATTGGAGCATTGGGTGCAATGCTGACCGGGGCGGTATATCTGGCGCTCTCAGGCGGAAATGTTGCGACAATGCGGGCCTTTATCATGGTGAGTGTGCTGTTTATCGCTGTGCTTCTGGGACGGCGCGCCTTGACCTTGAATGCAGTGGCGATGGCGGCGCTCATTGTCCTTGCGATAAACCCCGAGGCCCTAGTTGGCCCAGGTTTCCAGATGTCTTTTGCCGCGACCACGGCATTGGTTTTTGTTTTTGGTGCGATGCGTGGCGCGGGCGCAGGTGACGGCCACCTGTCCCGCATTCCAAGGATTTTGCGCCCTGTTTTTGCCGTCCTTGCGTCGTCCTTTATTGCTGGGGCCGCGACGGCGCCGGTGGCTGCTGCGCATTTCAACCAAATTGCGCAATACGGATTATTGGCGAATGCCTTGTCGGTCCCAATTATGGGGGCCGTTGTGGTGCCTGCGGGGGTCTTGGCGCTTTTGTTGGAACCCCTTGGTCTTGGTTGGCCCGGTTTTTATGTCATGGAACAGGGGGTGCGATGGATACTTTGGGTCGCACAGTTTGTGTCGGGACTTGAGGGGGCCGTTTGGAAGGTTTTGACGCCGCAAGCAATTGTTTTGCCTTTGATTTCACTGGGCGCGCTTTGGTATATTTTGTGGTGTGGTACGATGCGCCGTGTTGGGCTACTTGCTGTTCTGGCCGGGTTTTTCGCGTGGTCAGCAACAGAACGCCCTGTCGTGCTGATTGCACAAAGCGGGAGGTTGATGGGGGTTATGACGCCACAGGGGCGGTCGATTTCGAAACCTCGTGGGGACGGGTTTGCTGCCCGCAGCTGGCTTGAGAATGATGGGGACCCTGCGCCTCAAGATGAAGCGACCTTACGCAACGGGTTTGAGGATTTTGATGAAATGAAGGGGATAACCCTTGCTGGGCAGGAGTTGATTATGGTTGCTGGCCGGGGGGCTCTAGCCCGCTTGAAAAGCCTGTGTTCCGGGGGACGTTGGCTGTTTTATGCAGGGAAAACTGATAATTTGCCGGATTTAGAAGACTGCAACCTGATGACCGAAGTACGCCTGAGGCAGATGGGCAGTCTCGCATTTTATCCAAATCAGGATGGGGAAGCTGGCTTCCGGCTTATCACGGCGTCAGAAATTGCCGGGCAAAGATTATGGGTGCCGCGCCGCCGAACGGCGCGACGAGATCAGTAGGTGCGGATCAACCCAACAAGTTTACCCTGAACCGCAACTTGGCCCTTGGGAAGCATGCGCGTTTCATAGGCTGGATTGGCGGCTTCAAGTGCAATCATATTGCCCTTACGACGAAACCGTTTAAGCGTGGCCTCATAGCCTTCGATTTGGGCGACCACGATGTCACCATTTTGTGCGGAAATGGTTTCACGGATCACCACGACATCACCATTGTTGATGCCGGCGTCGATCATGGAATCGCCTTTAACTTCCAACGCATAATGGTTGTCATTGCTGGTCAGCATTTGATCTGGCACGGCAATATTACGTGACCCGTCTTCAAGCGCTTGAATGGGTTCACCTGCGGCGATTTTCCCCATGATCTGCAGGGTCAAAACGCCAGAAGTTTCCACTGACTTTGCCTGAGGGGGTGTCTGGTCTGGGCGGTCACCATCAATGATTTGGGGGGAGAAACCACCAGAGCTTTGCATAGCATCAGGCAATTTTACGATCTCAATCGCGCGGGCGCGGTGGGCAAGGCGGCGAATAAATCCGCGTTCTTCCAGTGCTGTGATGAGACGATGAATGCCGGACTTGGATCGCAGATCAAGTGCTTCCTTCATTTCATCAAAAGAAGGCGGGATCCCGTCACGCAGTACACGTTTGTTGATGAATGTTAGCAACTCGAGCTGCTTTTTTGTAAGCATAACAATGACCCTCTGATGTTTATTAGCTGTGAAATACCAATTCCCAGCAATGCACGTTCAGGTCCTGTTCTATGGATGTTCTCGCTTTGTGTCAATCGCTTCGCCCGATGCACATCGGAATTGCACGCTTGCGTGGCTTAGATGTCGATGTATTCCACGTTGGTTCCGGTAGGCAAAGCTGGGCTGGAAGGTGGTATCGCGACGAGGGCATTTGCGTCTGCGTAGACCGACAAAAGCGCACTGTCTTGGCGGGTGCAGACAGTCAGCCTTCCGTCTTCAAGGCGTGCACGCATATAGTGTTCACGTGGTCCGTTTGAACGGAGATCTTCAGCCAAAGGGGCGGTTTTACGCG
>MAAC01018574.1_pt1 | contig 38483 bp, 28 predicted proteins | sample 1115981 | NCBI WGS metagenome assembly MAAC01 (sample SAMN04961126, study PRJNA320927) | seawater metagenome | isolation source: sample BD02T64 sea water enriched with oil for 64 days | place: USA:Gulf of Mexico | collected 2013-07-27 | reverse complement strand
GGGCAGGATGGCTTCGCATCCTTTCTGGTTCTAATTCCGAGTCAAAAGCACGTATCACTTCGTGATCCTGCTTTTTTGCTTTTATACCTGCGCTCAAAAGATGGGTTTGATTTTTTATTGTTGGGCAGGATGGCTTCGTATCCTTTCTGGTTCTAATTCCGAGTCAAAAGCACATATCACTTCGTGATCTTGCTTTTTTGCTTTTATACCTGCGCTCAAAAGCTTCGCTTTTGGACTTGTTATAAAAGCAAAAAAGCTCGATACTTTCGTATCGAGCTTTTGATTCTTAGTGACCTCGGCAGGATTCAAACCTGCAACCGCCACAGCCGTAATGTGGTATTCTATTCAGTTGAACTACGAGGCCCTGTAAGCGGCTGCAAATATAGATAGAAAATTCAATGTATACCTAGTCTTTTGGAAGAAATTTAAATATTTTTTTATGTCTTTTCTCTCCATCGGATTTAAAGCCTTCATTCCCAATAGTAACAGTCCCTATTTATTTTTCTTTTTTTAATTGACGTTTCAATTTTCTTTGAGATTTCTTAGTCGCTTTGTCTTTTTGCTTCTGCAGCTTCCCTTCTATCTTTAATCTGGTTTTACTTTCCTTGCTAAATTGTTTCCAGATATCCTTGTAGGCCTTTTTGGCTTCTTTTCCTTGTTTCTTTTTGATTCCGGCATTGGCTTGGACTCCCTGCAACTCAATTTTTATGAGGTAATTGATCCATCCTTTTTGAGTATTCCGCTCAAAATAGATATCCTGCGGTTTTTTGAAGTACGAATATTTGTTATTGGTCCGGACCACGGTATTCCCAATAAAGCTTCTAAATCTCTTGGCATGATGATTTTGTACTTTTAGGAATTGAAATTTAAAATCTTCATAAAAGAGCCCCATTTCACCAAATGCCAAACTATCATTCCCAATAACCTGCATCGTCATTTTATCCACCTGACCGCTGTTTATGGATGCTGAGTAACACGGTTCAATGTATGCATTTAATAAAGTAGCGTCCATACTCCCTAAAGAAGAATACATGAAAAATTGGTTGTCTGGAGTTAACATTTGATACTCCAGTTTTAAATACAAATTTGCCGTATCTAAGAATTTACTATTCATCACAATAGTCAACACAGAATCTTGATTTAGGCGAACCGTATCGTTGGTGAAATTCAATGCTTTAATATGTGTTCGTGTTAGTTTAATCACCCCACCTTTACGGCCTTCTTTCGGAAATTCTTCGTACCGTATTTTCATATCCTCTACCTGCACACTATCAAAGTATATTTTCATAGGAACCTTTTTAAATACCTCTGGAAGGATCTCTTTATGTACATCCGTTTCCGGTGCATTGCGTTTATCCTTAAAAACATTCAATAAGGGCCCCTGCACCCATATTTGACTTCCTTCTACTTCGAGGTCGTAAAGCAATTTATCAAACCTTAGATCCAGTACACTCACTTTTTGAATATTTAAATCAAATACATCTTTCTGAATCCCTCCTTTATGCAAAGCATACTCTATTCGAGGAACCGTAGGTGTGAGACTCATACGGCTCAATTCTAACGATTGGTTTTTGGTAGAGAGCCAAAGCTTATCCGCTCCCACTTCGTAGAGACCATCATCCACCGTGGTGTAAATGTTTTGAACACTCAAACCCACGTTATTAGCCCAAAACAACCGGTTAGAGTCCCGTTTCTCTCCTGGGAAAATATGAAAAGTGTCGACTGCTAAACTAAAGTGATCCATTTCTAGAGGAGTGGCTCGGCCATTCGCATACGTACGTAATTGCACATCCATTTTATTTACATCTATATCGTGTACCTCAATAGATTTAAACAACTTAAAATCAGGAACAGACGTAGGCATTATGAGCGAATTATTCGTCTGACTCTTTCTAATATCTGCCTCTAAGAACCCGTTACTACTCACTATTTTTTCTATAATTAAAACAGAATCAGTTAGGTAGGAATAAATATCAGGGTTATTAAAACTTACTTTAGGTAAGTAAAAACTCAATTGTGTTTTATTACTCCCTCCCATTAGTTCGCGATTATTGAAATACACCCCATAAACATCCAGTGCATTAGGAGAGAATGAATACTGGACACTATCCACATAATGACAAAAATTAACACCAGGTAATTGCAGACTTAAATCTTTCAGTTGTAAATCAAAATCGGAGGAGTATAAAAACCGATTTGGTGCCCATACCGAGGTTTTGGATATTTCGAAGTCCTGGGTGTACAAATCCAATTGCTTCACTTTTATCTCCAAATCATTCTTTGCCAGCTCAAAGTAACCGTTATTAATGGAAAAACCATGGGTCCGAATCATTTGAAACATTTCATTTACAAAATCAGATGGTAAGTTTTGAGGGAGTTCAAATGGCTTGGCGTTCTGTTTCTTTTTTACGGGAAGTTTGAATTTAAAACTAGGATCGTACAAGACTACCTTGCCAAGGGTTAATGTATCCATATTTTGACGTCCTAAAACACGGAATTCTGAAGCGGTTAGTTTCGGTATTTTTACTTTCATTAACGCAACAGTATCGGGTAACTTAACTCCAAATCCAGGCATCAAATTAAATCCACTAATTTCCAAATTAGAGTCATCCGATTTTCGGATTGAATCAATGCTGACCATGTATTGCTTCTCTTTAAGAGGCATAAAAAGTCTTTCTGCACCGAAATTATTGGAATCACTCGTTAATAACAGTTGTCCAAGAGATAATTTACTAGAATCTGCGACCAACAATTCGGTATCAAAAAAGCCCTTTGAGAACTTAATTAAAGAAGCGCCATCTTTTTGGATAAGTACATCCATGCTATCCAAATGAACATTTGCCAGTTTCAATATTTTCAATCCCTTTAAAAACTTTTCTAACCCACCTTTTTCGATTGGTATAGTACTGTCTGGACTAATAATATTGACTTTAGCCTCCATTTTATGCAAGTATACTTTGCGAATGTCAATCTCAGGAATGGGATATAAATGATCTAGGTCTACCCCGTTAACGATCAATAACTCGGTTTGAGTATTCGCTATAAATTTCACACCACTACTATCCGATATATTGGGGGTGATCGCCCAATCTTTTAACTTTAATTGTCCTCCTCTCGAATCAATACTTAAAAATGAAATGTTTAAATCGTGCTGCGATTGGGGTATTTCAATTTTTACTTTGCGAACCTCAATTCGAGAACGACTAGAAAGTAAAAACTTATTCTGCTGGATACTTTGTTCATTTAAAACAAAATTATCCAGGTGAACATTCACACTTCCGATTTCATTTCTACCCTTATTTAAGTCTACTTTCCCATCGATAATATTCAGTCTCTTTACCGAATACCCCGTAATCTTATCGGTTAAAAATAGTTTTAAATCGATGTTAATGCTTTGCTTCTGGTTATTTTGGTTAACTAGTTTAAAAACAGGTTCTTTTATGTTTAATATCTCTATGTCAATTTCATTTTCTAAAAGGATCTCACGGGGTTGAACTCCCAATAATTCAATAGATTTTATTTGGATATCTCTAGCTCTTTTGAATTTACTTTTGCCTCCCATAACGGAAACATCCGTTATGATAATGGAGCTGTCATAGGTAGAGACCTCCAGTTTTCCAGCAGTAATCCTATCGCCATTCGGAATTTCAAATCGAGGATTGGCGACATCCATTTTTAAACCTTGAAATTCAGGATAGTATACTTCTTCGATCAGATCGCTTGCATCTAAAACAAAGCCTGTAAACTCTAAATTTAAATCCTTTAACTGAGCGGTATCATGGGCGGTACCAATTAATAATTCGGCATTGGCATGATTTATTATTAATTGATGAAGTTGGTATTCATCAAAAACACCTAGTAATAATTTTATGACTCCATTGTTAACCGTGGTATCCCTATGGATTTTTGCAATGCTATGTTTCGATCGTTTCTTTTTTATAGACCCTAAAACCGCATGGATACTTGTATTGTTGAAAATAAGGCTATCCACTTCTAATACATTTTCGGTGTACGCCTTTAAAAAATTTAAACCAATTATTCCTGCATAGGGGATATCGGTTTGATACTGATTCCAATGACTGAAATCAGTATCAAAAAATGGATGAGAAACACTATCTATTTTTAGGTTATACACTTCTACATTATTAGTCAATGTGCTAATGATCAAGCTGTCAAAATGCATTTGATGAATTCCATCTCCAAGATCAATGGTTTGATTTTTAACGAGTACGGATACGGACTCTGTAAAAAAGAAACCCTTTTGCGCTTCCATTGCCGCACTATCCAAGAGGAAGTTCTGAATGGAAAAAGAAATATCGTTCACCGTATAATGAACCGGTACGGTGTCGTTCTGAGAAAAGTCTAAATACAGGTTATTGACTCTAAAGTCATCAATTTGGAAGGTCTTCACAAAACTTTGAACTTCCTTGTAAAAGTTACCTGTTTTGAAACTGAAATTTTGTTTTTTCTCTGGGGCTAGTAATTGGTGAATGGCAACTACTGGCTGATCTAGTGAGAAACTTTCTATATGAAGCTCCTTTTCCAAGTACACGCCCAAAATAGATTCTAAATTGATTTTTGCTGTTTGAGCGGAAAATGATATCTCTGTATTGATAACTGTATTGGAATCCATTCTTTGATAAGCAAATCCGTCCAGCGTTATTTCACTTTCTCGCCAATCAATCAACAAGTTGTTAAATTCCACCGTGTAAATCCCTTGCGAATATTCCTCTACCTTATCCTTGATAAGTCTACCGGCTAAATATCCCGTAACCTTAGCAAAACTTAGCACCAGTAGGAGTACGATTGCCAGAAAAATAAGGGTAATTTTCAAGCGTGTTCGTCCCCTTAAATCACCCTTCGGGGGCGTCTTTGTCTCTTCCTTTACGTTATTTATTTTGTCTTCCTCCACCACAAATACAGGCTCCAATAGCCCTATATATTGCTAAAATAAGTCAAGAGGAGCTTTACACATAGAAAATACTTCTGAATTCCACATTTCACCCATTTCGCTCCCATTTTTCAAATAGAATATTCAAGTTGATCTTCATGGGTAATTAAGCGACTATTACCTAAATATCACTTTAATATACCAAGCATAAATTCCTAAGGTTTATCTAATTGTAATATTTTCCAAATTTTATTTGGTCTTTAAAACCAATGTAGTCATCGACCTAATATCATTAATATTTACGGTCTTGGGCACCTCCAGAAAATCTACTTCCATTTGGGGTAAGAAGTCGTCTATTAACCAATTATAATCCACAACGAATCTATGGGTTCCGTCAGGTAATCGAATAAACTTCCCCTTTTGATTCGGTTTCAAATTTAACGTGTGACTAGAAACGAATCGGCAAAACACCTTCCCTCCTCCTTTGGCCAGTTTAATGAGGTCTCGAAACATGGCTTCAAAATGTGGCTGACTCTTTGCGAAATGAAGAACAGCATTACAAATCACAAAGTCATAGGTGGGTTCGGTTTTGGACAACACTCCCAACTCACCTACCCTAACCCTCACATCCGCATCGAATGATTTTCTAATTTCTGCATTTAATAATTCTATTCTTTTGGGATCTTTATCTACCCCAACACATGAGTGCCTTAGCTGAGAAAACATCCATAAATTTCGACCAGTACCGCACCCCACATCCAAAATGGAAATAGGTTGATCAAAATATCCTTTTTGCAACAAATCAATCAGATACATATCTGTATTACCTAATAAGTGCTTTATCTCTTGTATATTCATAATGGATTCCTAATGGAATGATATGTGAACTATTTGTGTATAACCCGTTTTGAATTAGCTATCTGAACCCAATAATATTATTTAATATTGAAACTATAGCTCAAGTTTAAAATCATACGATGAAAATAAAAGTAATTCTTACCAGTATCCTTACCCTACTCCATGTATTGGCTATCAGCCAAACCAAGTTATTATACACCCCTTCGGGTAAAGCTATTGACAAGGGAATTAAAGCGCATGACAAGGAAAATTACAAGTCGGCTTTAAACTATTACAACAAGGTGCACCCTGGAGATACCAATTATCATTTAGCACAGTATGAGAAAGCCATGACCTATTTCGCTATGGAGGATTTTGAATCAGCGATCGAGATTTCAAAGAAAGAAATTGGGGATATTAAATATGTAACCAATAGCTTTTATAATCTCCTAGGGAATGCATACGATGAAGCGGATCAAAAAGAAAAAGCCATTGAAGTTTATACCGAAGGGATTTCTAAGTTTCCTACCTTTTATCGCTTGTATTACAACCGAGCGGTTACACTCGAGCGCATGGAGAGGCCCCAGGAGGCCATCGAAGATTTGAAGAGAGCGTTACAGTACAATCCTTATCACGCTTCCTCCCATTTAAAAATGGCAAACTATGCCAAAGAGGAAGGACAAGTTACCAAAGCGATGATGGCGTACAACGCCTTTTTATTATTAGCTAACTCCAAAGAATCAGAGACTCTTTCGGAATACAACGATTATTTAGGAGAGGAATATGATAACGACCCAATTGACATCGAATTATCTACCGATGACTATTCAGATATGGATGAATTGTTAGCTTCAGGTATCACCCAAAGTAAAAAGTACAAAACCCCCAATAAGCTGTCTCTACCTATGGTAAAACAAAATTACCTATTGATGACTGAGCTTCAAAAGCGTACCCTAACGGATGGTTTTTGGGATTCTTTTTACGTGCCCTTTTACCTAAAAATAATGTCAGACGATAAGTTTAATGATTTGATGTATTACCAATTACGTTCCGCCACTAATGGGAGCATTGTTTCGGTACTAAATAAAAATATAAAGGCCATTAGCGCCTTCCCTGATTATGCCGGTCCAGTATGGCAAAGCACCCATTCTGACCGCAAAGAGCTGTATGATGGAAAGGAACAAGAAGTTCATTATTACTGGGCCAATTCAAGTGCCATAGAAGGACGCGGAGTGGTTGTAGACAACGAACCTACGGGAGTTTTTGAATACTACTTCTCCACCGGACGTATCCAAGCACTAGGTCATTACGATATGGATGGCGAACGTAATGGATCCTGGGTTTATTATTTTCAAAACGGGAATATATCGGGAAAAGAAATGTACCAAGAAGGGGATGTGATTGGATTGGATACCAGTTTTTATAAAAATGGATATGTAAAATCATCTACGTCCTATATGGATGGTAAACCAAATGGAAAGGAAATGAATTACTCGGGATTTGGAATCCTTCAAAGCGAGCTCATTTATGAAAATGGGGACCTTTCCGGTCCTGCCAAATATTACAATGAGGTGGGTACTTTAGAGTATGATTTAAATTATTTGGAAGATGAAATTTCGGGTGATTTTATAGAATACCACGACAATGGTCAAATATTTGAAAAGGTTCCTTTTGAATTTGGCAAAAGGCACGGGCAAGGAATTCGATTTTATGATAACGGTCAGAAAAGCGGTGAATACCATTATGTGCATGGAGATTTAGAGGGGCCACTTACCAAATGGTACCAAGACGGAACCATCAAATCCGAAGGAGAATACAAGGAAGGAATAATGGTAAATACCCAAAAGGACTATTACCCCAATGGAAAACTAGAATCAGACCAATTGTATGATGAAAACGGAAAAAAAACCGGTCGTTACAAAGAATATGATGAAGATGGAAATTTAAACCTTCAATTAGATTACAAAAAAGGAGATTTGATCGCCTATGCCGTTTTTCAAAAAGATGGTTCTTTAATTAAGGAAGCGAAAAAGAAAGGAGGAAACTTTTTGTTTGAAAACTTCTATTCCGATGGAACAAAAAAAGCTATTGGCTCGTATGTACCGGGTAACAAAGGGAAAGATGGGGTGTGGAAGTTTTATAACTATAATGGTAAATTAGATTCTGAAGGATCCTACTCTAGTGGAGAACAATATGGACAAAGTATTGATTATTATCCTTCCGGGAAAAAGAGGAAAACCACTACTTATAAGCACAACGAAGCCAACGGCCTATATGTAGAATATTATGAAAGTGGAGCCGTTTCGGAACAGGGATATTACGTCAATGACGAACAAGAAGGATTATGGATTTCCTATTACCCTAACGGGACTATTTCTGGAGAGGCATTTTTTGTTCAAGGATTGTTGAACGGACCCCGAAAATCATTTTGCGTGAATGGAAAAATTGATTTAGTGGATTATTACGATAGAGATCTCCATACGGGATATGATGTTTTTGATACCAATGAAGTAGTCATTCAAAACGTGCAAATATCGGGCGATTCCACTCTTTACGCTGTTAAATATGCTACGGGTGATTTATTACGAAAATTTACTATTGTGGGTAGTATTTCGCATGGAGAATCTATAAACTACTACCCTTCTGGGCAAGTAAAGGCAAAAGGAAATTATGTCAATGGCAATAAGAATGAGGAATGGGTGTGGTTTTACAGCAATGGCCAAGAAAAACAAAAAGGATGGTATGCGAACGGCAGTAAAGAAGGTAAATGGGAATATTATTATGAGAATGGGAAGTTGAAACTGATTGAAAGTTACTTGAATGGATCATTAAATGGTGAAAGAACATGGTATTATCCAAATGGAACACTAGAGGTTCAATACCAGTATGCATTTGGGAAATTGAACGGAAACACCACCTATTATGACGGAAATGGAGTTATTCAACACATCCGCTTGTATACCCATGGAAAATTTGTAGGATATTCCTATTTAGGGGCGGATGGAAATCCTATAGCTGTAATTCCTGTAAAAAATGAAACGTGCGAATGCGTGTCCTATTTCAGTAATGGCAAAAAATCACGTGAATTCTCGGTAGCGGGAGATAATTTTAATGGACTATATACCGATTATTATGAAAATGGTCAAATCCATGCGCAGAAAACGTATAAAAACAATCAATACCAAGGGGACCACACGTATTACTATGACAATGGTCAAGTAATGAAAGTAACGCATCGAATTGATGATGCCATTGAAGGAGTGGTCAAACACTTTAACGTGGATGGTTCTTTACAAAAAACAGAAATGCATGTACAAGACGAACTGCACGGGCCAACTACCTATTACAAATCGGGGAAAGTGGTTAAAACAGAGATGTTTTACGATGGGGTTTTAATTTCGAAATAATGAAGCATATTGGATTAGTCGTAATTTCTATACTCATTGGCTTTGGGGTGTTTGCACAACCTCAAGCCGAGCTTGAAAAATACCAAGCTTTGTATCCGGGGATGCAAATGGTAGTATTGGAAAAGGTCGAAGAAATTCGAATTGAGCAATACCGAGGCAAATTATTCATTTATGAAACGACTTATACCAAAAACATGTATCTCACGAAGGATGCTGGAATGTTTAGGGAACGGGAAATAGGGTTCTCGTCTTTTAGCTCCATTAGTGAAATCAGCGCCACTACCCTAGTTCCTACGGCAAAAAAGTACAAAAAGAACGTCACCAAAGAGTTTAAAGAATCAGATGATTTAAACTCGAGTGTTTTTCATGATGACTCCAAAATTATCCGTTTTAACTTTCTTGGATTGCAAATGGGAGCTATTACTGAATTGAGGTACAAACGAAAAATAAAAGACCCTCACTTTTTAGGTCGTGCGGTTTTACAAGGAAGGTTTCCTATTGAAAACCAAGTATATCGAGTAGTTGTTAATGCGGATATAGAAGTTGAATTTACAGCCTATTTAGTACAACAAGATTACATTACTTACACCACCTTTAAAGAGAACGGGAGAACCATTTATGAATGGACGGTTAAAAATGCTCCCGTCATCCATTCAGAAAAATGGGCTCCAGCAATGAGTTATTATTTACCACAGGTGTTTCCTCGGGTGGCGAGTTATACCTATAATGGTAAAACTACCCGGGTATTAGGAAATGTAAAAGACTTATTTACGTGGTACGAAACGTTTGTAGACACCGTAAATACGGACACGGATAACCCGTTGATACAAGCCACGGTTGATTCCATAGTTACCGGGGCTACGACAGATTTGGAGAAAGTGAAACGGGTATTTGAATGGACCCAAGAAAACATCAAGTATGTCGCTTATGAAGCTGGACTCGGAGGTTTCGTTCCTCGTTCGGCCATTTCTGTGTGCACCAACAGGTATGGTGATTGTAAAGATATGGCCAGCACCATCACCCATCTATTAAAGTATGCCGGAATTGAAGCCCATCTCACATGGATTGGAACCAATGCGATCCCCTTTACTTACGACCAACTCCCTACCCCTTCGGTCGACAACCATATGATTGCCACCTATATTTCGGAGGATGGCACGCATTATTTCATGGACGCTACGGGTAGGTACATGCCATTTGGTATGCCCAGTTCATTTATTCAAGAGCAAGAAGCTTTGATCCGATTGGGTCCCGGTTCTTTTGAAACCCTAAAAGTTCCCTTGGTAGCACCGGCTCAAAACGCCATTGACGATAAAATTAACGCCACCTTAGTAGATGGTGTTTTTACTGGAAGTGCGGTGAGTTCGTTTAACGGTTATTACAAACAAAATTTGGAATATAAAATTGAAGATCAAACTCCGGATGAAAAAGCCAAATTCTATAAAGGGTACTTACGAAAAGGAAGTAATAAATTTATTCCGGATGGCTTTGAAGAAAGTCATGCCTATCCCGATGAGCAACCCTTTGAAATAGCCTATAACTTCACCATTGGTGATTATGCAATGGTGAATGGGAAGGAATGGTATGTCAATTTGAACTTGAGCGACTTCTTTTCAGGTGACAAGTTAGATCCCGAGAGAAAAACGCCTTTTATGTTCAAGTTTACCGCTAAACAAACCGAGACTGTCGCATTCACAATTCCAGAGGGGTTTTCACTGGACTATACTCCAAAACCTTTAGAAATCAATAATGAGCTGCTGTATTTCAAGGTTAGTTATACCGTTCAGGATAAAATCATTACCTTGAATACAGAATCTTACAAAAAGAAAATTTATTACCAAGCATCGGATGTAACCCTTTGGAACACCAGTGTTAACTCCATTATTAAATCGCAAAAAAATGTCGTTATCCTTAAGAAGACTAACTAATTCTATCCTTTTATTATTATGGATCTCCCTACCTGGTTTTGTTTTTTCAAAAACTCAATTAAATACGTATGATTGGGATCTGAAAATGGAAACCCCAGTAATACCGGACTCTTTAAAAAATGAACCTCAAATATATTTCAAGAAATACCAAAAAGTAGAGTTTGCTTTTGTAGACAAAAAGTTCATTCAGATGGAAGTTTTACACGAATTATTTTGGGTAAATTCAGACGAAGCAATCGATAGAAACAACAAAGTATATATTCCTATGGGAAAAGGGATCGATGTTCTTTCGACTAAAGCACGTGTGATAAACCCAGATGGTAAAATAACCCAATTGGATGAAGAGGACGTAAAGGAACTACGAGATGAAAATGAAAACACGGCCTATTATTTTGCTTTAAAAGGCATCGAAATCGGATCCTACATTGAATATTTCTATGTGATTAAAAAATCTGCGAGTTATACCGGATCTCGGAAAGTAGCGCAAGAATTAGCTCCCGTGTTTGATTATCAATTTGATCTGATATCCCCGCAACATTTAATTTTTGCTACTAAAAGCTACAATGGCTTTGGCGAATTGGAGGAGGATACATTTGATGAAGAATACAATCATGTGCTAAAACGAGTGAAATATATCCCGAAATTTGAAAAAGAAGATCAAGCCTACAATTTCCCGAATAGAATGGCAATCATGTACAAACTAGAAGAAAATACAGGTTCTGGTGCCCATCATATCATCTCCTATGAATCTATTGGTAAAAACTTGATTAAGTCCTACACCGTTTCTACCAAAGCAGACGCAAAAGGAATGAAAAGTATGATGAAGTCAGCCGCAATAGATGAAACCCAATCGGATTTGAAGAAGCTTCAAGATTTAGAATACTACTTCAAAACCCATTTCAGTATTTATCAGTCCAATACCCCTGATCTAGCTGATTTATCGTTTGTTTTAAAAAATAAGGTATCGAGTTCTCAAGGGTTTCTTAAGTTTATGGCTTTGGCCTGTAGGCAATTTAATATTGAGTATCGTTTTGTCATTACTGCCAGTAGAAAAAGTATGGCGTTTGATCGGGATTTTGAGGCTTACAACTTTCTACAACAATATTTAATGTACTTCCCTCGGGAAGAGGTATATATGAATATGGAGGATAAATTAGAACGAATTGGATTTGTAAACCCCGATTTTCAAGATAATTATGGTGTTTTCTTTAAAAAAATAGAGGTAGGAGATATTGTTTCGGCTACCTATAAAATCAAATGGATTGAAGCTCCAGGTGCGCATGAATCTATGAGCGAAATGGACATGAAAATCAAGGTTGCTGATGATTTCAGTTACTTAGAATTTGACTTAATCAATTCTACTTCTGGTTTCAATTCGTATAATGTTCAGCCCTACTTCGGATTAATTACTCCCGAGAAGGAAGAAGAATTAAAAGAAGACTTAATAAAATGGGTAGATCCAGACATGGATTTACACGAGGTAAGCGCTGATAATACAGGCTATGCCAATGTGGGAATTAAACCCTTAGTTATTAAAGGAACCTTTTCTGTAGATAAATACATTGTTCCGGTTAAAGATAAATACTTGATCAAATTGGGTCTATTTATAGGACCCCAAGCGGAAATGTATCAAGATGGAAAAGCACGCACCTTACCTGTAGACATGGGCTTTAGAAAGAATTACCATAGAGTCCTTAAATTTGAAATTCCTAAAGGATATAAAGCTACCAATTTGGAGGCCATCTCAATGAATGTTTTAGCTCAAGAGGAAGATGGAACCGTTTACGCTGATTTTATCAGTATCTATTCTTTAGAAGGCAATATCCTAACGGTTACTTGTGATGAACGCTACCACAAAATTCATTATCCCGTGGCGCAATATGAGGACTATAGGAACGTGATCAATGCAGCCGCTGATTTTAATAAAATTGTGATTTATTTAGAAGAAATTTAATGGACCAAGATTTAATACTCGACTTTGAGGAGAATCCTATCGCAGGAATTAATGAAGCCAATGTGCTTTACAAAATTTGGACGCGTCCGAAAGATACCATCCACTTTCTTTTAAAAAACCACCCAGGTAAATACATGCCTATACTTTTAGTTTTAGGTGGTATTTCCAGTGCTATCAGTAAATGGTCGGAAAAAAATGACGTAGGAGCGGAGGGGTTTTGGTTAGGTATGGTGTATGCTACGGTAGGTGGCGCCTTATTAGGATGGATCTTTTATTACATCTATGCGTGGGCTTTAAGTGCCACTGGAAAATGGTTAAAAGGTACCGGGACAGCCATTGAAATGCGAACAGTGGTGAGTTGGTCGCTCATTCCATCTATTGTTACCCTTTTATTGATTGTGCCCGAAGAATACTTTTCCATGCGAATTAATGACATGCTGTACGCAGATTATATGGAACGTGAATCTCTATTTCTTATGGAAGAAATTGCCTTGTATCTGGTAATTGCTATGGAAGTGATATTAGCCATATGGGGGATCTATATTTCCATAGAAGGCGTGTCCTATGTTCAAGGATTTTCGAGATGGAAATCATTTGGGAACTTAATACTCCCCATCCTGGTCCTTATTATTCCGGTGTTCATAGTGGTATTCATTTTCGCCAGCTTATAGATCCCCTACCTTTTAATAAAAAGGTATAACTACCCCTCTAATTACACGTAGGTTAACACCTCTTATTTAAAGCTATGATTAAAATCGTTTCATCTCTATTATTACTCGGGTTAATATGGGTTCCAATGGGTGCCTGGACCCAAGAAAAAAGCACCTTACAGCTGCATATTTCTGGCTTGGAAAATACCCAAGGTCAAATCATCGTATTTGTACACCATGGACCTGCAGGGTTTCCACGCAAACAAATGTACAAAGTGGTCAAATCAAGCGATTTAAAAATACCTGAAACAACGGTTACTATTGAAGGGATTCCGTATGGAAGTACGGCTATTTCCCTCTTACATGATGCGAACAATTCAGGGACAATGGACTATAACTGGGTTCATTATCCGGTGGAGAAATTTGGTTTTTACAAATTCTTTAAGGTCACACTTTCCGAACCTAAGTACGAGGATGTCGCGTTTCAAGTGGATGCTCCCGAAATGGAATTGGATATCGTCATGCAATAAATATACCCGATGAATTGGGGGAATACCGATCCCCAAATTAAGATTTATGATCTCCCCTATTTCTACATGAAAAATAGCTAATAAAATAGTAAATTTGCACTCGCTTAAACGAACCGGAATACAACAATCCGGATGGTTATAGCACCAACTAATAAAAGTGTTTAATTAGAAATAACATTAGATATGCCAAAAGGAATTTTTACCGTACCCGTTCCCGTTAACGAGCCTGTTAGAGCTTATGCTCCAGGAAGCGCTGAACGTGAGTCTTTATTAAAGCAATACGATATCATGTACAATAGCACTATTGATGTGCCAATGTATATTGGAAACAAGAAAGTGACGACTTCTAATAAAAAGTCAATCACTCCTCCACACGATCATCAACATGTCATTGGATCTTTCAGTTACGGTGATAAAACACATGTACAAGATGCCGTAGATGCCGCTTTGGCCGCTAAAGAAGGTTGGGAAAATTTAGGTTGGGAACATAGAGCTTCCATTTTCTTAAAAGCAGCAGAGTTATTAGCCGGTCCTTTTAGAGACCGAATGAATGCCGCTACGATGTTAGCGCAATCCAAAAATGTGATGCAAGCGGAAATTGATGCTGCCTGTGAATTCATTGATTTCTTACGTTTCAATGTACAGTTCATGGTGGACATTTATGCCAAACAACCGCAATCGGCTCCAGGTATCTGGAATCGTTTAGAATACCGTCCTTTAGAAGGATTTGTATTTGCTATTTCGCCATTCAACTTTACCTCTATTGCGGGTAACTTACCTGCTTCTGCAGCTATGATGGGGAATACTGTGATTTGGAAACCATCGGATACCCAAGTGTATTCGGCAAAAGTAATTATGGATCTTTTCAAGGAAGCTGGAATGCCTGACGGTGTAATCAATATGATTACGGTGGACGGACCAGATGCAGGGGAAGTTATTTTCAACCATAGAGATTTTGCAGGACTTCACTTTACCGGTTCTACGGGTGTATTCCAAAACCTTTGGAAAACCATTGGGAACAACATCCATAAATACAGAACGTATCCAAGAATTGTAGGTGAAACAGGGGGTAAAGATTTTATCGTAGCACACAAATCATCTCATGCAGCACAAGTAGCTACGGCTATTACCAGGGGTTCATTTGAATTTCAAGGTCAAAAATGTTCTGCTTCTTCTAGAGCTTACGTTCCTTCTAACATTTGGGAAGATGTAAAAACCGCTATTGTAAATGATGTAAAGTCATTTAAAATGGGTTCTCCAGCCGATACAAGTAACTATATCAATGCGGTCATTGATGAAAGAGCTTTTGACAAAATTGCTTCTTACATTGATTTCATCAAGGAACAAGAGGATGCGGAGATTATTGCAGGTGGTACGTATGATAAATCAAAAGGATATTTCATTGAACCTACTGTGGTAGTTACGACCAACCCAAAATTCAGAACTTTATGTGAAGAAATTTTTGGACCTGTCATGACTATTTATGTATACGATGAAAATGAATTTGAAGCGACTTTAGAGTTGGTGGATTCTACTTCTGATTATGCCTTGACTGGCGCTATTTTCTCTCAAGATATTTACGCGGCTGAATTGGCCACTAAAAAATTGAAGAATGCAGCGGGTAACTTCTACGTGAACGACAAACCAACAGGTGCTGTGGTAGGTCAACAACCATTTGGTGGAGCTAGAGGTTCAGGTACAAACGATAAAGCAGGTTCTGAATTGAACTTGATTCGTTGGACTTCTCCACGTATGATTAAAGAAACGTTTGTTACTCCTACGGATTACAGATATGAGTGGTTAGGTTAATCCCTACCCTATAACATTGAAAAATCCCCTTTCGTTGATTCGAAAGGGGATTTTTTTGTTTCTTGAGTTAAATAGGACTAGGACAAAGACTAAGACTATGACAATGACAATGACAAAGGCTGAAAATATTGCGTTCGTTGCCTAGGAAACGGAAAGAAGAAGCAGGTAAAACGAGGATTTTCACACCAAGGCCACTAACCAATAATGGGTGTTAAATAGTCAGGTCGGAGCTGTTCTGTATTCAAATCGTAGGGAGTCGCTTCTTTAAACTAAACCTTATTTTGTTCCCTAAGAAATACCCGCTCTTGGGAATAATAATTATCTTTCAACCCTAATCTTTACTTACTTACTTACTTACTTACTTACTTATGAAAAACATCGTTATCCTTTTTATTACTGTCTTTTGGGCTCCCTCCTTTGTACATGCTCAAACTCATTTTATTGATTTTATTGATCAGGGACATTCCAATTACCGAAGTGGAAATTATTCTCAATCCATTATTTATTGGGATTCATTATTTCAAACCTCTCCTTCTTGGTTCAATAATACATTTGGTGTACTTATTTCTGAAGCCCAAGAAAGGGATTCTACGGCTATCGCTTTTATTCATCAATACAGTAAAAGTAATTTGGAATCCAGTAAAGTTATGGCTCCCATGTCACTTTACTTCACCGTGAGAGATTTAGATGACGGTTTGAATTACAATCAACTTATTGCAAAACTTAGTGCAAAGGAATATAAACCGCAAGAAACTAATTCTAGTTCTGCAAATACACTTTTAGACTCTCTATCCAAAGTAAGGGATGACTCTTACTATTCGGCATTGTATTATACCGCCACGTTTTTAGAGCTGCAACAAAAAGTGGATTTCTCCCAAGAGCAACAAATAAAGTGGGCCAATACTCTGCAGGTAATAAATAGAAACACCAATGAACAAAGATTTATGGAAGTCAAGGCCTTAAAAAAATACCTTGATTTTGTATATAAAACCGCCTATTACCATTTGAATGTTTACCCCGAAGACTCCTTATTCGCAGTTAATTTTAGTCCTAAAGACATAAAAGATTTAAGTTATTTCTCCATTTTTGAAGATTCTACCTTGAATTTCCCCTCTATTTGGGATACCAAAAAAGAGATCATTGAAAATAATATAACCGTGGATAAATCCAAATACCTAGAATACGGTGCTTTGAATGTAAGTAGTTTTCCTTCTATGGAACATTTGAATTGGCTTAAATCCCTGTATGCGAATGAATCGGGGTTTGAGTCGTATTGGATTAAAAAATCACAAAGTAATTGGAGTTCTTTTCCAAACGAAGCCATTATGGCCTCCTATATAGATTCTTTAAGCTCCTCGAATCAATGGGTGGTTTTAGATATTTGGGGAACTTGGTGTGGATCATGTATTAGAGAACTACCCACCTTAGCTGAAATGGATTTACAACAAAAAGAAATGTTGGACCACCCTATTAAATTCCTCACTCTAAGTTACGGCTCCAAGGACCTAGATACTTTCATGGATACGAACTCCTATTCCTTTCCGGTTATGGAAATAAATAAAGAAACTATTAAAAACCTTAAAGTCACGAGCTATCCAACGACCTATTTAATATCACCGAACCACCAATTCATGATTCTACCCAGTTTTTCAAACAAAGTAGAAATGATCAAGCTATTTACGATGCTGGATTGGTAGGGATGCGATGAACCTTCTTTGGAAGAGAAATATTTAACATTCGAACTCTCCTAAAAAAATCCCTCCTTGAAAAGCGCAAAGAGGGATTCCTGGTTTTATCTACTTCACTCCAATCCAAATCTCCGCTTCACCATTGGTAGGATCCATGGCTTTTTCGCCATACACCTCTATATCGGTTTTATAGGTTCTATTTAAGTCGCTTTGCCAAATTTTTGTCCACGCATCAATAACGGCATTCTCGGTCAGATTCCCTTTAGCAGTAAACGTTTCGTATTCGGCTACAGGAATGGTTTTAACCGTTAAATCCTTTGGAACATTCTCACCACTAGTTACTTCAAACCCCAACATCATCGTATAAGGTTTTGTATGGTCTCCTTCATAATCGGTATACACGGCATACATGGTGGAACAGGCTAAATCGCTTAGTTTTTCCGCAATATTGGCCTGCATGAATTTACCCCATAACTGAGGAATAGCTTGCTCCGCTTGTCCGGCATCGTTACGGGTTCTTATTTCCATTCCAGCAATAAGTAATTCTTTTGTAATTGACTTTTTCATATGTAATAATTTTAGGTTTCCACAAAACTAGAAGCAGGAAAGACAGATGGTGTCAAGGGTGTTTTTATCTTTCTTAAAAAGGGGTATCCGCATTTTCTGTTTATATTTTCACCTTCCTTCTATCCCATTTGTTTTGTCCTGTTTTTCGTCTTTAAAACCATCTTAACCCCCATTATTTTTAGGGTTATTTCCATTATATTAATCCATACACCCCCATCTGAAATATTTCACAGCAACAATTACAGGTGTAATACCCTTAAAATCAATATTTAAGAATTGATCTCGTCATTTGAATTACAAATATGGGATTTGAACTACACCCATTCACCTTGGCCACCAACCGCTAAACGAAAACTCGTTGCAATCCTACAACTCACTCCCTAATTTGGTCATTGTTTACAAATACATTGCCATGGATAAACCGATACAAAAAAGCAAATTCAAAATCAAGACATACCTGTTTATTGCCCCGGGATTGGCGGTACTATTTGGTATTTCCTATTTGGCTTTTACTGCGAATTCAAATGCCATGTATTACCCAAATGATCAATTACAGATTGCGGAGATCATACAAGGGGAATTTTCAGAATCCATTTCTACCCATGGAACGGTAATCCCGAGTCAAACCATTCAAATTGATGCTTTTGAAGGAGGCGTTATTGAGGAAATCATGGCGGAGAATGGGCAATCTATTGTGAAGGGTACTCCCCTATTAAAATTGAGTAATATGTCCTTGTCGTTAGATTTCATGAACCGGGAAACTCAAATAATAGAGCAAATCAATAACCTTAGGAATACCCGAATCAATTTAGAGCAGAACAAACGTAATGTACAAGAACAGTTGATAGATATCCGTTATGAACTGATCCAACAGGAAGCACAATTTGCCAGAGACAGTGTATTGTACCACCAAAATGTGATTACCCAATCGGTTTTTGAGTCGAGTTGGAATTACATCCAGTATTTACAAAACAAAAAGGCGCTATTGGAAAACAGAACCCAAACGGATGAAAAATACCGATTAAGTCAGATGCAACGTATCGACAATTCCATTCTCCTTATGGAACGCAACCTAGAAGCAGTGAGAAAGAGTTTAACCCAACTCACGGTCACGGCTCCATTAACGGGCCAATTGAATTCCTTTCAACACGAACTGGGAGCAACTATGCGTAAAGGCGAGCGTATTGGACGGATAGATATTATGGATACGTTCCATATTAGAGCACATGTAGATCAGTATTTTCTCAATCAGATTGAAATAGATCAGTTGGCTCGCATAAAACTAGATGGAAAGGAACAGCACTTATCGATCGCAAAGATATTCCCTACGGTAACGGATAATCAATTCGAAATACATTTTCGATTTAAGGATCAGCAACCAAAGAATTTACGGAGAGGCCAAAGTGCTCCCTTAAAAATTCAATTAAGTAATCAATCCAAAGCAGTACTTATTCCTAAGGGCAGTTTTTATTCCTCTGGAGGGGGTAAATATGTATTTGTAGTCCACGGAAATGAAGCCCAAAAAACCCCGGTGAAATTGGGCCGTCAAAACGATAAATACATTGAGGTAATAAACGGCTTAATACCCGGTGATCGGGTGATCATCTCTCCGTACACCAATTTTAGAAACAACGATTTAATACTTATTCAATAAACGCAAATCAATGATTAACACAACCAATTTAACGAAGATATTTACGACTGAAGAAATAGAAACTACGGCATTAAACAACATCAACATTCGTATTGATAAAGGAGAGTTTGTAGCCGTCATGGGAGAATCGGGATGCGGGAAATCTACACTTCTCAACACCCTGGGTTTATTGGATACTATAAGTGATGGTCAATTAATATTTAATGGTACCGATGTGAGTCAATTTAAAGAATCGCAACGCGCTATTTTGAGAAAGAACCAAATTGGATTCATTTTCCAAAGTTTTAATTTAATTGATGAGTTAACCGTATTTGAAAATATTGAACTGCCACTCACTTATCAAAACATAGATAAACAAAAACGAAAGCTTATGGTCACTCAAACCTTGGAAAAAGTGAATATGGGACATCGGGCAAACCATTTTCCGCAACAATTATCGGGTGGACAACAACAAAGGGTGGCTATTGCGCGTGCCATTGTACACGAACCCAGGTTATTATTAGCGGATGAACCTACGGGAAATTTGGATTCCAAAAATGGAACAGACGTCATGAATTTATTAACGGATTTAAATGCGGAAGGTGCCACTATCATAATGGTGACCCATTCTACTCGAGATGCAAAATATGCACATCGGAAAATCAATTTGTACGATGGGCAAATAATTAGCTCTTCCAAACCTGTAAATGCGTAAGTATGAAATGGACACAATTAATACCTTTTTTACGTTTCTTAAAGCGTAATAAACTGTATACCAGCATCAGTGTTATTGGCTTAGGAATTGGGATGGCATCTTGTATTTTAATTAGCTTATACATTAACTATGAAAGTAGTTACGATCATTTTCATGAGAAAAAAGAACGGATCTATCGCTTAACCTCTAAACTGGATTTTAATGGCGTTATAGATGCCGCTTTGACTAATTTACCTACCGGCCCCACTTTATTAAATGATTATCCGGAAGTAGAATCATTTGTTCGGTTCCGAAGGTTTGGTAACGAAGCCCAACTAAAAGTGAATCAGCAAATACATCCTACCCCCCATGTTTGGTTGGTTGATTCTAGTGTTTTCAATATCTTTAGCTACCCAATGCTGATAGGGAATCCTCAAACTGCCTTGGTAAACCCGAATAGTATGGTGATTAATCAAAGCACTGCTAACCGTTTATTTGAAAATGGAGATGCCTTTGGGAAAACCATTCAAATCAACAATAGTGTGTATGAAGTCACTGGAATAATACAGGACATTCCTCATCAAAGCGATATTCAGATCAATGCCTTAATAAGTATGTCTTCGCTCCCCCAACGATTCATGGATGCACACAATCAAGATTGGTTTCGGATTGGCTTTTACACGTATTTGTTATTTAAGCACCCGGTGGACATCCCCAATTTTGAGGGCAAACTGATTGATTTTGAGAAGAAGTATGTGCAGCCCTGGAGTTCAGAAAATCAAATTGAGGCTTCTTTAACCTATGCCATTACCCCCATCACCGAGCTTCATTTTGATAATACCAAAGAGTACGATCAACCGAAGGGAAATAAAACCTATCTATTAATTTTTAGTATTCTGGCCATTTTCCTGTTGCTTATTTCGGTGATAAACTACGTCAATTTAAATTTAGCTCAAGGCAGTAAACGCGCTAAGGAAGTGGGCGTTAGAAAATCATCAGGCGCTCAACAAAGCGAAATATTCCGACAATTTATTTCCGAATCCTTTCTTCTCTCTCTGTTCGCTTTATGGGTTGGGATACTCTTTGTTTGGGCATCGCTCCCCTTCTTTAACCGTATTATCCAAGTCCAGTTATCCATGCGTGAATTAATAAGTCCCGCATTTGTTATAGTGGCCTTAGTCATTTTTGTAGTCGTTACCCTATTAGCGAATAGTTATCCTGCTTTGCTCTTGTCTCGTTTAAATCCCATTCAGGTATTGAAAGGAACTTCAAATAAGGGAACGGATACCCGAAAACTGAATAACAGTCTTTTGTTTATCCAATTTTTGTTTTCCTTATTTATGATATCGGGGACGTTAATGGTCCAAAAACAAATGGATTTTATCTCTGAATACTCGCTTGGGTTTAATAAAGACCAAATTGTATCTATTCAAATCCCCAGTGACACCACCATTAGGAATCAAATAACGCCTTGGTTAAGTACCTTAGAAAGTCAAGAAAATGTAATTGCCACCAGTCAAACACGAATGCCCAACGGAGATAATACCGGTCAGTTGATGTTTCGAGTGGAGCAAGATGAAAAAATGGTGGAACAAACTATCAATTACATTTTTGTAGACGACCAATTCATGGATGTTTTGGGACTAAATATGGAGGCGGGTCGGAACTTCGACCCGAATATTGCAACGGATCAACAACAGGCTTTTATTGTAAACAAAACAGCTGCTGAAGCTTTTGGTTGGTATAATGAATCGCTAGATAAACGGATACAATGGGGTTTATTGCCTAATGGACAGGCCGAACATGATGGAAAGGTAATTGGAGTTGTAGACGATTTTACTTTCCAATCTCTACATACGGAACTGGCTCCCTTGGTATTGTGCTATAATCCAAGAGGAGGAAATTCCTTAGCCATTCGATTCAATACAAGTGAATTACAACCGGAGATCACTAAAATTCAATCCAAATGGAATGAACTGGCCGGAGGGTTTCCGATGCAATACGGTGTTTTATCCACCTCCATTTCCAATAATTACCAAACAGAGAGACGGATGCAAGATGTACTCACCTATTTTAGTTACATCGCTATTGCTTTGGCATTGGTTGGTTTATTTGCCTTGGTGACCTACAGTTTGCAAAGACGATGGAAGGAAATTGGACTCCGTAAAATACTGGGAGCCAATAACACGCAATTGGCGTGGTTAATTGGACAACAGTTCGGCATCCTACTTTTAGCTGCTTCTGTAGTCGCCTCACCATTGGCCTGGTATGTTTTGCAGGATTGGCTCCATGGATTTGCGTATAAAACCACTATGGGAATCCTGCCCTTCCTTACGGCCATTGCCGTATTAGGAGGCTTATCTGTAATCACCATAAGTTACCATGTTTGGAATATGAGTCGCATGGATCCTGTAGATGCCTTAAGAAGTGAATAAACAGAATTAGAAAACTCCTTTAAAAAGGAGTTTTCTTCTATTAAACTTAGGTTTTGGTTTTATCTCGTTTTAACTCCCGTAATAAACCACCATCTACCAAATTCATGATCCTGAAATTGTTACCTGTTTCTCCTAGGAGACACCGTTCTTAATACATGGTGTTTCCATTCTGGGTTGTTTTGGGAATTTCTTGGATAGCATCCCAATGCTCTATGATCTTTCCCTGGCTATCAAATTTGAAAAAATCCATCGTTACATACTCTTCCTTCCCCGGCCAAATTTGATGGGTGTGTAAAGCCACTAAATCACCTTCGGTTATACTTCTAATAAACCGTATCGATTTATCCGGATATTCTGTTTGCATTCTATTAAAGTAATCAATAAAAGGTTGCTTTCCATTCCCTACTAAAGGGTTGTGTTGAATGTATTCCTCCCCCACATAAAGCTCCATGGCCCCTTGGGGATTTCCTTCATAGGCCATTTTATAAAAGGCAATGGCATTCTTTTTGTTTTCTGTTAAAGTCATCTTACCATTTTAATAAATTAGTTTATTCCTCCTAGAGACTACGAAATGTTTTTTTGAAAATGAAAACCCAAAATCTCATATCCTTGATTAAAATAAAACTTATGCGAACGACCATTTTGCACATAGGTATTCAATTCCACTGTTTTACACTTGTTGGTTTTAGCCCATTCTTCCAAAACTTGTAGAAACTCTGTGCCCACTCCCTGAGATTGACAGTTGGGAGAAATAATGACATTATCCACCTCCAATTGCCTACCCGAGTATAACCTCACGGTAAGCCAACCACTTGATATAGCTACCAATGTATTCTCTTGGTAACCACCAAAACAAATATAATTCCCGAACTCAAACATTTCCATTTGACGTTCTTTTAAAACTTCCAATGTAGTTTCCGTATTCAGATGGTGTGTTAATTCTAGAATTTCGGTGCAATTCTCTTTATTCAGTTGTTTAATAACCATAGTACCAAATTAGACAAACTTGGAAACACCCTAAAACTTTATGCTTAAAGTTTCAATTGGGGTCCTCGTCTTATTGATGTTACACTCGTTCATGAATTCCATTATTCGATATGAGCCATATTATCCAAACCATCCCATTTAACCACTAATAATTATTTTCACGGATTATCCAACGCAAATAGGTATTCCGTCCCCAAGTATACAGGTACACTCTGTACCCGATTAATGGCAGGGTTAATAAAAAAAAGAACAGTTTTAGAGTAATGCTATAATTAGTCATTAATACCGCTACAAAAACGCCTGTAAGGCGTAGAAAGCAATAGGGTGGTTTTTTCAAATCCATGTCCTTTCAAATAAGCATGATCCGTTCCATCTACATCTAAATCTACATCTAGTTGAAAAGTTATGGGTATACTCCCACACCCATCTATTCTGGCTTCCATTCGATGTTTTCCTGCGGAAATAGTAAATTCTTTAGTTTGCGTATTCGCAATAGTTCCAATCTCCACATTATCTAGGATAATGTGGATCAAACGATATTTATTCATCCACTCTGAACCTCTATGTATAATAAGTTTAGGCATAAATAAATAAGGAATTTGATTCTCTTGAAATAGAATATAATTCCATTTGGTATTTCAATAATTTTTTCTTTTGTAAAAAATATGCTCGAGAAAGTAAAAAATGAGTCACCTCAAATGCTTGGGATAAGAGCCTTAAATTATCATCGTGGTAGGCCGTATTATCAAAGTATTTCCAATCTTTAGACAAATACTTTTCCACTACTTCCTTTACCTCACCTATGATCTCCTTTTCAAATAGAGGGTCCTTAATAAGAGATTTAATCACCTCTTTAAATTGCGTTTCCTTAGGTGCTATTTCTATAAAACGTGCTTTTATTTGGTCAAACCCCAAATTTGCATGGGTAAACTCCAAAGAAATAGAAAAGGCATTTACATGTTCATATTTTGCATTTAAGGTTTCTTCTAAATGGAATAAGTTTTTATACAAGGATTTTATTCTTCGCTCTTTTCCGGTGGCCAATTCCAATTGGAAAAAATAATGATATACCCTCTGATCATTTTCAACTATTTTTTGTTGAATAGGTTTTATTTCCTTTTTAATTTTTTGAAAGACCTTCATACTTTCATTCCATTTATATTTCCTCCCTTCATATTCAAAAGAGTTTAAGTCTATTTCTTTTTTTGAAATTTGAGTTAACGTTTCTAGGTCATTTTTCATAGAAACCAATTCATATACCTGGTGGATTTGAGCATCGGAAAACAAAAATGCTAGCTTATTACTCTTATAGGATAGGTTTTCATTATCCAAATCAAACTTGGGGATAGTATATAAATCGTAATAGCCATTGTATGCCTTATGAAATGAATTGGCCCAGTAATCCTTTTCAAACTCCAGGTGAAAATCTTCTTTGGACATTTCGGTAGATGATTCTTTAAATGGTAACTCCGAGAATAATTTTTGAGTGATCGTTTCTTGGAGCATTCGTGCATCATCTAAAAGTTGATTAGCCGGTGTTCCTGAAGGATTCCCAATGTTTTTAGGACTATCCATTACGTTGGCAATCCGATCCTCCAAACTTGGATGTGAAGCCCATTGATCCGTAATTACTAACTTGGACTTATTGAATTTATTAAGCTCCTCCAATTCTACATTTGGAAAACCATTGGCATATAAAAAATCATTCTTTTTCGCAATTAAATTCATTGCGTAAGTCTGGCTTTCAAACACATTTTTTGGCTTCTTATTATTGGCTATTTGTTTTTCGAAAAAATCCATCACCATAAGAAGAGAATGTTCTGCTAAGGACATACGTAATAAGGATTGCTGGAGAGGTTGATGTCCAGTAACGTTAACGGCAATTCCATCTGCATGAAATTCCATCTCTCTAGACAAGGCCATGTAGCTTTTGTTTACGATTTGATAAACCCATCCTAAAATTAGTTGAATTCCCTGAATGACAAACATTCCTATACTTAAAAAAATGCCAATGAATCCACTAATACTAGCTACTTTATTCATAAACATTTCAAAGGATCCGTTATCAAATAAAATATTGAAAATAATATTATTAAGTCGGTATACATAACTGCCAACTTTCATAGATTTTTGGGAGAAATGACCAAATTCATGTGCCAGAATTGCTTTTAATTCTTCCTCTGTAATGGTATTAATCAGCCCCATACCAATATGTAAATTTTTCTTCACCGGAAAAATCAAACTCCAAAAACTAGAATCATAAAAAACGCTTGCGTTTACTTCATGACTTAGATATACTTTTTTGGGCGAATTGGTTCCTACCACAGTCACCAGTTCATTAATCATGGCAAATAACCGGGGTTGCGATTTTGGGGTGATTTCCAGTAGTTTACTTACATCCATTTTATGGGATTTAAAAATAAATTTCACCAAAAAAACGAACAAAAACACGGATAGTGAAATTAATCCAATGGTTATTCCAAGACCAATCAAATTACGTAAAGAATCTAAAATAAGTAGCCCTAGGATCCCTAAATAATAGACTCCAAAACAAGCTCCTGTTAGTAATGTTAAGTAGGTAATTCCAAACAATATTATGGCAAAAATTACCTTTATGGTTTGTATTTTAAATTCCTTAGAAAGTTTTACTTCCATAGTATGCAAAGTCGAAAAGGTTATTCAAGTTTTGTATCAATTAAGGTAATTGAATTTAATTGGGTCCAAATTAATCAATTTTCGTAAGGAGAATAAAGCACGAGGATGAAGATATTAACAGAGGCTTAATTAACGTGACGAATACGTCCTGTATCGATTAAAAGAAGACAAAAAAGGTCTGTAATGACTTACAGACCTTTTAAAAATTGATGTGGGTAATTACATATTTGCCCGAAGGGTAATGCTTAAGTTTCTACCTGGAGATCCAATATTGGATGCAAACACTCGGTAGTTTTGATCTAACATGTTCTCCAAGGCCACTTGCAATTGAATATGTTTTGAAAACTGAAAAGCGGTACGTAAATTCAAGGTAGCCCAAGCTGGAGTATAGCCTTTTATAGGATCGGCTGAATTGACATGATTATCTTCTCCTTGAAGATTGTAATCTTGCGATATTTTGGCCGCGCTATACATCACGAAAAACTCCCCTCTAAACTGCTTTATTCTTAAATTGAAACTCGACTTACCAAATACGGGTGAAATATGATCGAGTGGCATATCCACTGGATCTGCCTTGATCCGTCCATAGGTATAATTAATGGTATTTGTGATGGAGAAATTTTCGGTAATATCGGCATTCAAATACATATTAAAACCATAAATGTAGGCTTCTTTCGCATTCACATTCATGGTAACCTCACTTAATTCGCCATCATACAAAATGGAATCTTGCCCATTAAACGAAGTGGACATTATGGTAATGGCATCTTGATAGGCCGTATAATACATACTAGCCCCCAGGGTTATTTGATCCTTAATCACCTTAGAAAAACCAAAGTCAATATTGTAGGTATATTCCGGTTTAATGTCTGGATTTGGTACAATAACTTTCCCCGGAGATGAATCAAAGACTTTACTCAAATCATCCACATTGGGTGCTCTAAAACCAGATGAACCTAAAAGGCTAAATCGCCAATCATGCCCTGGCTTTAACACCAATCCGATATTACCATTCAATGCCGTGTTGTTTTGAGTCACGCTTTCAAATGGAAATGGAAAAAAGGTGGTATCCTTAAAATGGGCGTTCAACACCACATTACTTAAACGGAGACCATCGGTTAAAATTAACTTCTGATTAATTTCTATGGAATGCGTGATATACCCTGCAACACTTTGCATAGACGAGCCCCCATCGGGATAACGGGTATCTAAAGTTCCAATAGCACCCGAAATTATATTTTCTGTATATGCCGTGGATGTCACATCGTTGTACCACCCCTCTATTCCATATTTAAATTCATTTTTACCGATTTTTTTGGCGAAATCAAAATTGGCGGTAACAATGTCTAATTGTTCCGTTCGATGTCCTAAATCTTCCTTTTGATACCTACGAGTATGCCGACTTTCTTCAATATTTTGATATCCCACAATAAACAAGGCCTGGTCATACATGGTTCGATTACTTTTTAGTTTTAAAGAATACGATGCAAAGAAGCGTTTTTGCGGACCATAATACCATTGTCCATATTTTGGATGGTCGCCACTTACTTGGTTCAATCTATCGTATCTGGGAATATCAGATGTATTGGAAAATTGTAGGTTAACGATATGTTCTATGTTCTTATTGGGTTTAAACATAAACTTTTGTAATATGTCGTACTGCGTATAACCGGATTGTTTTTGAATATTCACCTGCTCATTTACAAATGTAGAATCCTGTCCATTTACTCGTTCTACGTAGAATTTACGTTTTCCCCAATCTCCGTAAAATGGATTTCGGCTTCCTCCCTGACGTAAATCACCAAAATTAGAATACGAAAAAGAAGTTAACGAACCCAATTTCTTATTGGCAATACTAAAATCTGCATGTCCCGTAAATTCATTCGCAGCACTTGAATAACGTGTATACCCATTGGTTTTAGTAAAAGGCTTATCGTTTTCAGAAAGAATGGGGTTTTTGGTTTGAAAACTCATCACACCACCTAGAGCATCACTTCCATAAATAACGGATCCAGGACCAAAAACAATTTCTACTTTATTCATGATACTATTATCCAAAGTCAAAATATTTTGTAGATGTCCGCCCCGATAAATGGCATTATTCATCCGAACTCCATCTACCACCATCAACACTTTGTTGGTTTCAAATCCCCGAATAACAGGACTTCCACCCCCCAGTTGACTTTTTTGAACCATCACATTACCCGATTGTGTTATAACATCAGCGGTGGTTTGTTGATTCATAAAAGCAAGCTCACGAGAGGTGATTACTTGTACGGGTTGGGCAATATTCTTAGCTTTCTCTTCGAATCTACTTGCTGCCACCACCACTTCTTCTAACGAAATGGTTTTCTCTGACAAATAAATGGTTACATCACCGGATGCAATATCGGAATAACTGTAAAATTTAGGAAAGTAATCATCGTGAATAAATTGGATAAGTTCGCTTCCTTTAAATGCGCTTAAATCTGCTTTCCCATCCATATGGGTAAAAGCAGTATCCTTTACATTATCGCTATATATCGCCACATTTTCAATGGGCTGTAAATTGGTTTTATCAATGACCGTAATTACCTGTGAAATAGAAGTAAACGAAATGGATAAAACAAGTATTAATAAACGTATTTGTTTCATTATTGGTTGGTATGTAAATATTATTTTTGGAATCCCTATCCTACTTATAATGTACGATTCACGTACTAAAAACTATACCACAAACGCTGGCGGAGGGGTGTCAGGTGCTCGGAAGTAGGATTCATAAAAATGATACCATCCCGTATTCCACTTTTCTTTTCTGGCAGAAGTACTTCCAAAGCCCAATGAAATGGGATTAGAATGAAATACATTTTTACAAAAATGGGCTAAACGTAAATGAGAGTCTTGTGTATTGGGATCCGTATTTAAAAACTGAAACAATAAGGACGTAACTTTTTTGTTTAAAGCGGTTTCCTTATGATCCCACCAACAGTAATATTGGATTGAATCTCCCGAGTCAAGGGTCTCTACCACATCGTACATTTCATTTTTGTACTGGAATTCTTTGGAATGTTTCCATTTCAAAACATGGGTAGCCTCTTGTTTAGAAAAGGATAACAAAACGAGTTCTGCTCGATCCACTCCAGCCATTATGGCTCGTTTTATTTTTTTACGTTCTATTTTCTTTTGATACTCCAAATATGTAAACGTCCCTACAAAGGGTGCCACCAAAGCCAAAAAAAATACAAATGTTATTAATCTTTTCAAGAACTACTTGTTTTATGCGTACACGATTATCTAAGCTATGAGTTGGGCAGATTCCCGGAAATCAATGAATACATCCCAAAAAAAGCTTTTGCTTTCGTAGACCTCAAAAATACATGTCCGGACAAAAACAAAAAGTCAAAAACCTGTTATTTTATAAACGATTGCCATACCCCTTCGTTTTTTTTATACACACCACTAATTTACAGCTCTTTAACGGTCATAATCGAGTTGTATTGATACAGATTATATCGGATCTAAAATAAAATTCAGGTCTACTTTTGAAAGTATAGGTCCCAAACCTGCTCTAACCGGTTGGCTAAATGAAATGCTAATAAGGGAGGTACGGCATTTCCAATAACTTTATACGCCATGGACGGGCTCACTAAATACCTATTCCGCCCACCATTTTCTTTGGGAATCACGAATTCATAATCCATAGGAAAGGTTTGAATCAATGCACATTCACGTGGGGTTAACCTGCGTTCTTTTAAGCCTCGATCTAACTCTTGCCATTGCACCCCTTCATTTAGTTTGGATAGCCGTCTAAACTCAATATTTCCATGATGTTCGGCTCTAATCGTAGGACTTATTCCCATTGGTTTTATTTCTATTTGTCCTTGACAATGGACGCCCATAAATTTAGCTTTTGAGTAACTTTTTTGCGATAAATCATCCGATAACGAGGGTTCTTGAATCGTTTTAAAAAGTTCTTGTAATTGCACCGGCTTCTTTAAGTCCTCGCCTTCTATGTTATAAGAATGAGAAGGTTTAGGATAGGGATTAAATGAATTGGAAATCTTTTCTTTCCCCAATTCTTTTAGGGCTTTAGGCGTCAAAGCGGACTTTTTTATCCCAATAAAAAACACGCGCTCTCTGGACTGTGGCACCCCATAATTGGCCGCATGTAAAACTTGGGGGTTAAGTACAATATATCCATCATTTCCTGCGGTGGCGAAATCTTTTTGAATGATGTCTTTTACATTCGCCAAATTGACTAATCCCTTCACGTTTTCGGCAATAAAAATATTAGGCTGGGTAATCTCGATGACCTGTTTCATCCACATGTATAATTGTCCACGAGACTCGGCCGAAGCCTTGTGATCTGTCATTATTTCGCCTTTATGATTTTTGTGGGATTTGAAACCATTTCGTTTACCTGCAAGACTAAAATCTTGGCATGGAAAACCACCAATAACCACATCCACTTTTTTGGGGAATACCTGTTCTCCATTTAGATGCTGCTTTACTAAATCCACTATGCTATCATGGCGATAAGTATTTGAAGGATGGCCTCTTTTTGCAAAATGATGCACCCATGCATTTCTGGCTTCTTTTAAAATATCGTTCGCAAATACCGTTTTGAAACGGGTTTTTCTTAATTGGACAAAATCATCCTTTAAATATCGTTGAATAAATTGAGGTTCCTGATTTTCGTTAATAGATGATTTCAATACCGAGAAATCACCTTCAAAACCTAAGTCCATTCCCCCACAACCCGAGAACAGAGAAACTACATGTAAATCTCGAGTCAATTTTGATGTTGATCTGGTCGGTTTTGTCATGCTGCCTTCTATTTAGAAATAGAACCCTCAAGGCTTGTTATTTCTTAAACTTTACGTGTTGGATAACTTGGTGGTATACGTCTTCACTTTTTTCATTTTCGGTATCCGAAAAATTAATCTGATAAAAATACTTTCCATTTGGAAAGGCGTAGGTCCAACTTCTAATCGTCCAAGGATCCCCCTTTTCATTCGGTAAATCAAACTGTGCTAAAAACGTGATTCCTTTGACACCATCCACATTAATTTCTTCTAAGGGACGAAGTAATTTGTAATTCTCAAAATAACTCGCCATTTGCCCCATACTGGTCTTCATTATTTCTTTAAACTGGCCAAAACTTGAAGATCTATTGGGTCTTAGATTTACTTGAATGGTAGGAATAGGGCCTACAAATTCTTGGGGGTCATATTTCATATAAATCACCACCGGAATACTCCCCTTATGCGATTGTAATAGCTTATCAATTTCTTCCTCGCTTAGGTCAAAGTTACTCAAGTTATCCTTAACACTAAGTTGCGTTTGATCGAACCAATTTTCGGGTAAGGGAATAAAAAACCCCGTTTTAGCAGAGCTAAGGGCACGGTATTCAAACCCCATAAAAACGACTGAAAGCACCGAAATGATAATCAATAATTGTTTCATGAAAATGGTATTTAATAGTCAAATATACGACTTACTTTACGCGAATATTTTCAATATTAGACTTTTTAATAATGGCTTCAATTTTCTCTTTATCGGTTCCCAAACTTACAATTTCAATATTCTTAAAGTTTTGATAATCGGTCACCAAACGATAATCAGATGGCAACTCCTTTTTTAACCCATTGCAATAAATCTCACAATTCATCACCCCATTTTTGGTAAATACTTCCGCTACTTTACAATTGCCCATGCATACTTTCAATTCCTTTTCTAACTCCTCTTTGGAAGATAGAGAATGTGCTAAACTAATCACCATTTTACCATCAAACTTTGCCCAAGCAGGTTCGTTTGGGTTATCTCCTCAAATCTCTAAGAAAATGCCATTTCTTTTCAAAATATCCCGAAGTTTAACAGCACTCGTTTTATCTTTTGCCACACAAACAACGGTTTGCAGTGGCGAATAACTGTCCATGTTCTTCGTGAAAATAGAATGATCAATTTCAAAATTACCTTTAGCCGTATGCAATTGTGATAATTCTTGATTGATGAAAAAATTGGATACCATCTCCCCATTTTTGGTAAATACTCCCACATAATTGGGTAGCGGTAATTTTTTCACCCCTCCAATAGGTTTTATACCATATAATGATTGTACCACATCTAAATCTGAAGTCTGAAATCCATTCCGTAATTCCCCTGGCAAATCATTCTTTGGATGAGGGTTGCGATCAGACATAATAGGCACTAATAAAAACTGAATCTCTCCGGAAGGCAAACTTGAGGTGTAAATACCATCTGTGGTACAACCCACCGTAATTAAAGTAATCAGGACTAAAACAATGGAATGAAACTTCATTAATATTCTATCTTTAGTTTAATGCCCACAAGTTTAGGTATTCCCCCAAAGATAATAAGCGTACGCGTTCCTTTTTTTTCCATTTTAGGTAAGTCTGGAAACAATACGCTAACATAGTTCAAATGGCTTTCTTGCCTGATTCATAAAATAATATATATTCGCAACCAAAACCAAGAATAGAAATCCATTCTTGGACCTTAATTTTTAATACATTACTTACATTCACATGAGAAAATTAATTAATTCAATGGCATTGTTTATGCTTTTTACGCTCGCTTTTTCAAGTTGTAAAACAGAAGGCTGTACAGATCCAAATTCCTTAAGTTACAATCCAGATGCCGATAAGGATGATGGTTCTTGTACGTATCTCACTCCTTCAGGAAGTATTTATGGTAGTATTGACCTTGATTCTGATCCTACTTTTAGTTTCGAAATAGATGGTGCCTTAACCGAGTATTCGGGATATCCTCAATATGGAATGTCTGGAACAAGTGGATTAACGGGCGTCATTTCCAACCTAATTCGGGAAACAGGATTTTATGATGATGATTTAGAATACACCATTATTTCGATAAATAAAGGTATTCATACTTTTCCCACAGGTGATTTAACAGACGCTGATTTTTTGGCCTACTTCGCATCCGGGCATTATAGTTATGCTCCCTTAAATAGTGACGATGGAATTGTAATCCAAGTCGGTAAAACCACGGGTGAAATTTATAAATCAAATCTAGGTTCCCAAACTGGGGCTACTTTTGAAATAATTGAAAGCGAAGAAGATCTAACGGTGGGTTATAACTACGTGAAAACATACTGTACGTTTTCATGTAAATTATATAATGTGGATAACCCAACGGACTATATCACCATTACCAATGGCAAATTGGTAAGCCATTATGGTAATTTCTAATTATAACTAACATTTTTGTGAGGCCAAATGGAATTGTCCATTTGGTCTTTTTTATGCTATTGGAATCCGAATTTTTTGATGTTCATTTGGATAAGTTACCCCTTCAGATTTAGCATGGGGCACCTACCATTTTAGAAGTAGAATCCTACCTGTAATTTCACACTCAAAACAAATGCATACTCAACGAATAGCCTTTCTATTATTTGTATTGGAAACCGGTATGACTCGGGTTCTTTAGGTCTACCCAAAAAATATGAATGGGTTCCTTTTCATCCATTTGACCGTTTTTATTTTGATCTAATCGAGCAAACACATACATCAAATCCTTTTGTTCATCATACTCAGAACTCATTACCGAATAGTTATTCGGAACCAAATTCCCTTTATTCTCACCTTCTTGCCCAAATAAAACTAACCTTCTTAAATCGGTTCGATTAATAAAACCATCGTTATTGGAATCATCGGTATATACGGATACGATGAAAAAATCACGATTAATCGGAAGGAAATTTACGGTGTCGTTTGAATTCGCTGGATAGTACAAAGTATTAATAAGAACTGGACGTTTAAAGAATTGTGTTTGGTTTTGGGTCTCGCTATTATACACAGATACATTAAGAAAATTATATCCATAAATGGCCGAAAAGCCAGGCATAAAATTCTGATTCCAATTGTACCCTTCCCTTTTATCTCTATACCACGTAGAATGAAAAGAATTAGAACCGGTAAAAGCTTTACCCGTTTTTGGATGGTAATTTACCTTGTAAATCGGTGTTATTCTGTGGTTCAGACTTTTAGTTTCAAGTACATTTCTTGGACGAGTTTCTATATTTAAAGAATCTTTAGGAAGGCCTACTATTTTTTTCCCGTTTTGGTCCTCCGTTATTTCACTTACTTGAAATCCTTTTTTTTCAAGCCTAGGCTCAGAACAACCGTAACTAGCTATGAGGCCAACTACTGCTACAATTTTCAAAATTCTATTCCTCATTATTGAATGTTATTTTCCAGTTGATTCATTAACTGAGTTGAAATAAATGGACTTATTTTTTTAGTTTCTAAAGAATAGTGTTTTAGAATATTAGGTTCTACATAACTTTCATATTCTCCATTTTTATTGATATCCTCCCCATATTGAATGATCAGTTCATCTGAATCATAAATTATTTTATACGAAATAAAGCCATGATTATCAACCCTTAACTTCTGTATAGATTTACTTCCAATTTCATAGATATATAAATCGGCTAGATCAGAATAGTTTAATTTATTATCCTTATTAGAATCTATGGAAGTCCCAACTATGATTAAATAAGACGTATTATTCACTTTCCAAAACTGAAAAGAACTCACCATACATTTAAAGTCAAAAATGGGATTTTTTGTATCTCTAATACCATCAAATAGGATCAAGTTATTAAAATCCCCATTTCTACGATATCCAATTTTCGCACTTTTTATTCTTCCACGCCTAGTCATTGGGATATCATACATTGCGTTTTCAGAAGCATACACCTCTTGTGGAGTTTCTAGGGTTACTTGAGAAACAGTAATAATATGTATTTGGGGTAAAGTATCTAATAATACCGGCATACTATATACTAAACCTTGGGTTTTCAATGTGTCTTGAGTGGTATTAAGGGTTGGAGCAACCACTAAATCATTATCCTGATAGCGATTCCGATCTCTATTCCAGTCCTCAAAAAATTCGACCATTAGGAATAGGAGTAAAAAGACTAAACCTAAAACAGCCAAAGAACCGAAGGTAGCGAGAAGAATCTGATTGTATTTTTTAAGTTTTTCCATGGGGTATTATAGTTAAAGAGTTAGTCATTCACTTTGTTATCTAGGAATACACTCCATTTCTTAAAGTTTGAAATTAGTAAATACCCAATAATGAGTCCAATGCCACTATTAACCCAAAGACTTGTATTTATAGCCTGTCCATATTTAAGATCCAAGGCAGCCAACCCTGTGGGTTCATTGGCGGATATGGCAGTCTGAAATGCATGTAAAGTAAACTGAAAAAAGGGTGGGAAATTGTCGATCAAAAGGACTCCTCCAATTAACAGGACTGAAATTTTAATGAGGTCTAGGCTTTTCAATTTCGAAAAGTCTATTCTGTCATCATCAAACCCTTGGTTTAGCTTTAAGAGTCTCGTTAGTGTATCTGCTTTCAAAAGAAATACGTACAGCAATGCTAAATTTCCAATAATAATGGTAGCCAACCACAAAACACCTTTCAAATCCGACCCCATAAATAGATAGGCGGCACTTTGAGGCATAATGGATAACAGAACAGAAACGAAGAAATACAGTCCGAAAATTTTAATTAATACGGTGAAAAAGTCTTTTTTGGTCATTTTAATTTTTGTTTAGGTCAGCTATTGATGTTTCAAATATAACACTCTTCATGGAGAAATTACGCAAAAAAAAAATCAGGACCATAGTCCTGATTTTCAAATCGTCTTAATCGATGATTTCGTATCCATCTAGGTTAGTGATACCCCAGTTTTTCAACTCATCTTCACTCCATAAGTCGGGAAAGAAAATACGTTTTTGATATTTGGGGTGCATGTATTTTGTCCAATCGCTACCTCCCGTAGCTTCACCACCACCAATGTATTTTTTAGCGGCATTTAAATGATGCATTACCCAATCTACATTCACCGTATGATCGTAGTGACGCATGGCGTTGATTAATTTTTTATTTGCTTGTACTTCTTTCGGAAGGGATTTGAATTTAGTCCAAAGATTCAATGTATTGTAATCTTTCATGAACGTAATAAACTCCTCCAAGTATTTATCTTCAAAATTGGTGAGCAACTTACTTTTATCACCCGTACTGTAATCTTTACCCGCTGCTTGCCAATACAAATGCTCAAAGGCATGTTTAAAATCGGTATCCCGATCTATAGTGGCTCTAAAACGATTGTCAATAAGGTTGATCAATTCGGTAGACGCAAACTCGATTTTACGGTACTGGGCGCTTTGGAAACCAGATGCAGGAGTCAGTGTATCCCTAAATTTCATGTATTGCTCCTTCTCCATTCCTTCACCCATAATGTCGAATGAATTGGATAACATATCGAAATACCGGCTAATTCGACCTAAATGCATGGTGAATTTTTCGGCTGTTACGGTTTCTGATTCCGATACTTGAGAAATTTCCCATAAAATCATTTTGAACAAAAGCTCATTGATTTGATGGTACATAATAAATACCATTTCATCAGGTAATTGGGTTCTTTGTGTTTGAAGCCCTAATAAAGCATCTACTTGAATAAAATCCCAATACTTCATAGGTTCTGCATGCAACAATCCAGATAAATGAACATCCGGATCTTGCCCCATATCCTTGTATTTTTTATCAATTGCATCGAGTAATTCTTCTCTAGTCATATCCACTTATTTGTGGGCGCAATATAAAGCGCTCTTTTAGTTTAAGACCTCCTGATTCAAATGATTTATATCAGTTTTCAAATGTGGTAAATGTTTTAGGAAACCAGATTTCTAAAAAATTGGTATAATTTCAATGGAAATAGGTTATTGTTGTACCCAAATTCAATTCTAATCGAAACACCTTTTAACATAGCACCGTTCATCCGAAGAGTTTTCCCTGTTCTAGTCATTGGGTTAGGACTTTTGAATTGGATGAAACCCTTGTACGGACAAGGAATCTATGAATCAGTTAATTATATTAACTACTCTATTTCGGACGGTTTACCGAGTGCCGAAACCTACGATGTTTTTCAAGATTCCAAAGGATATATTTGGATAGGTACTGATAACGGGGTGGTCCGATATGATGGAGCCAATTTTGAAACCTTTACCACTCAAGACGGGTTAACGGATAACACCATTTTCAAAATTTATGAAGATTATTTGGGCCGAATTTGGTTTGCTACCTATAATAGAAAATTATGTTTTTATGAGGAGGGTAAATTTATACCCTATCGGTATAATGATACGCTAGAAAAAAATACATTTAAAATTAAATACGGACAGACTATAACCAACTTGGAGTTTACAAAAGAGGATAGTCTTAAAATTGAATTTGTATCAAATGGGACGTATCCCATTGCCAATATTGGAATTGATAGTTCCGGAAATTTCAAACAATATTCCTTATCCAACCAAATTGAGGAAGTTTCCAAACTATGCCGTAATACCGATACGAATAAGTTGTCGTTATTTCATAGAATCAGCAATTTCTCGCTTCTAAAGGAGCAAAACCCAGGATATAGCCGTTTAATTCAGGTTGGAAAATATATGAGATGGCGAGTGGGAAAGGAGGCAGATATGTTTGTTTTTGGAACCTCAACGGGTATTTTTTGGTACTCCACCCAAAGCAACAAAATAAAAAGGCATGCTCTTTCGGAATTCCATATTACCTCAATGATTACTGATTTTGAAGGCGGTTATTGGTGTACAACACTTCATAATGGTGTTTTATACATTCCGAACTTAAATCTTCATAACTATTCTTTAGGTCAAATTAACCAAGGAAAAATACATGCGATCATCCCCACAAAAAAAGGGCTGGTTTTTTGCTTTGATGAACATTTCGGACATTTAATTTACAATCGAGATGAAAGCCAATTAATTCA
>MAAC01009633.1_pt1 | contig 38550 bp, 34 predicted proteins | sample 1115981 | NCBI WGS metagenome assembly MAAC01 (sample SAMN04961126, study PRJNA320927) | seawater metagenome | isolation source: sample BD02T64 sea water enriched with oil for 64 days | place: USA:Gulf of Mexico | collected 2013-07-27 | reverse complement strand
CCGTAAAAAGGCGGCCCAAACCGATGCCGCTATTAATGAAGACAAGAGAGGAAGCGAGGGCTGATATCAGGAAAAATGGTCATGCTAAGAAGCTTAAGTAAGTGCCATTCGGGTCAGACTCGAATGGCACTTACTTAAGCGCAACACCTTGAAAATAGAAAGAAAAGGCAGGATCAATGATAGGCTGATTGCACCAAACAAATAGCAATCATCGAGAGCCTGCCTTAATGCCTATTAATAACAAACTTGCCCGGCATCAACAACAAATGATTCAACATTACGCCCGAAAGAATGACGCTTATAGCTTCTTCAAGAGGGTGGCCAGTCCAGAGTTGCTCTCTACAGCCGAGTCTTTAATACCAGAACATAGGGAACGGCAATTTCCACCGACAGAAACCCTTTCGATGTTTCTAGCCCAGGCACTTAACCAGGATCGTTCCTGCGAGAAAGCGGTGAATGACTCGGCTGTTAAACGCCTGATCGGCGGATTACCCCTCATCAGCACCGCAACAGGTAGCTATTGTCGGGCTCGACAACGCCTCCCTGTAACGATGGTTTCAGCGCTGGCTTGCCAAACAGGGCGATTAATACAGCAGGAAACTCCCGACCCGTGGCACTGGCAAGGCAAACACGTCTATGTGATTGATGGCACCACCTTAACGATGCCTGATACCCTGGCCAATCAAGCAGCCTACCCCTACGACAGGCGACTGTGTTAGGTGATGCGTTCTTTGGTACCTACTTCCTGGTTAATGCCCTGCAGGATAAAGGCGTTGATGCGCTGTTTTAGAAAATGGGGGCGCGTAAACGGGTCACTGATTACCGCAGAGGCAAGCGTTTGGGTGCTAAAGACCATTTGATTACGCTAGCAAAACCCAAGAAAAAACCTGACTGGATGACCCTTGCATATTTTAACAAGGTACCTGATAGCTTGGTGATTCGCGAACTCCATGTCGGCGGCTAAACACTCATTACCACCTGGCTGGAGCCTAAAGAAATGCCTAAACCCAGTCTTAAAGCGCTTTATAAAAAGCGCTGGCAGATTGAAGTAGATTTTCGTCATCTTAAAACCACTCTAGGCATGGACACCTTGAGCTGTAAGACACCTGAAATGATTTAAAAAGAAGTCTGGGTCTATTTTCTCGGGTATAACCTGATTCGCTTATTAATGGCTCAATCAGCACTATTCGCCGACGTATTAGCACACCAACTGAGCTTTAAGCACTGTTTGCAATTATGGCTGGCCTGGGGTCAGCAAATCGTGGCCCATTCTGATGACGATAGGGCCTTGTTATTTTCCCTGATGGCACAGCGACAGGGGCGAATAGAGCCGAGAGTCGTAAAAAGGAGGCCCAAACCGATGCCGCTATTGATGAAGTCACGAGAGGAAGCAAGGGCAGAAATCAGGGCAAATGGACATACAAAAAAGCTTAAGTAAGTGCCATTCGAGCCTGACCCCAATTAAAAGTAACTGGCTTGAAATCACTGTGTCTTTTTAACTCTCGAACTTGTAACCATCACCATCGCTGATGATTTTACCCGCAGTCGGTGTCGCAAAATGGGTACCCAAAATCAGCACCGGCCCATCGGCATAGTCCTGCATAAATTGAATGCGCGTTTGCTCGGCTCTATCATGCTCGACATCGCCGATATCCAGTAGGCCGGGTTTGGCCATTTGGCAGGGGTGGTGGAACATATCACCGGTGATAATCGCCTGCTCCCCCTTTGAGCTGATGTGAATGCTGACATGACCGGGGGTGTGGCCGGGGGTGGGGATGAGGCTGATTTCGTCATTGATGATGTGGTTCGATTCCACGAGGTCAGCCAGGCCGGCATCGAGTATGGGCAGTACGGCTTGTTCACGACAGCCGGTGTCGAAGTGGTCCTCCTCATCCATCCAGAACTTCCATTCGGTGGCGCCAAATAAGTAGCGCGCATTGGGAAAGGTGGGCAGCCACTCGTCGCCAACCTTTTGGGTATTCCAACCGACGTGGTCGAAGTGCAGGTGGGTGCAAAGCACGCGGTCGATGGTTTCGGGGGTAAAGCCCAGCGCCGTCATGTTTTCGAGGAAGGGCGTGTTGAGGTCATTCCACTCGTCAAACAAGGGGAGTTTTTTGCCGTTACCCGAACAGGTGTCGACAATAATATTCATGTCGCCGGAGCGAATGAGGAAGGCGTGAATACTAATCAGTAGTTGATCATTTTCATCGATGAAATTGGGCTTTAGCCAGCTGGCGTAGGGTGCCAGGCCTTCGGCAGTGCCATCGGTAAAGAGGGTTTCGACCGGCGATTTAAGTACCACTTCAACCAGGCGGGTGATGGAGACATCACCAATTTGCCAACTGAGATCTTCGTAATAGCGTTTGCTCACTTTAAGCTCCTGTATTTTCTTATTAGATGTATAAGTACAAGAGCTTAAGGTGCCACAAAGGAGGGCAAGACGCTAGATGGGATTGCGCTCGATCAGTTGGCGCGAAATAATAATGCGCTGCATTTCGTTGGTGCCCTCGCCAATAATCATTAGCGGTGCATCGCGGTAGAGGCGCTCGACGTCGGCTTCACAGGAGTAGCCGAAGGCGCCGTGAATACGCAGGTTTTCGTCGGCATTTTTGGCGGCGGCTTCGGTGGCAAAGTACTTGGCCATGCCGGCTTCCATATCGCAGCGCTCGCCACTGTCAAAGGCTTTCGCCGCTTGCTCCAATAACAGACGAGCTGCTTCGGTGCGGGTGGCCATTTCGCCGAGCTTCAACTGTATGGCCTGGTGTTCGCAAATGGGTTTGCCAAAGGTTTTGCGCTGTTGGGCGTAAGCGGTGGCTTGTTTCAGTGCGGCGGTAGCAACGCCGACACCGCGAGCGGCAACGTTGATGCGACCCAGTTCGAGACCGCCCACCGCATTGTAAAAGCCCTGCCCTTCAACACCACCAATCAGGCAGTCTTTGTGGACGCGGTAGTTGTCGAAGCTGATGTCGGCTGTGTCGATACCTTTATAACCAAGTTTTTTCAGCTTCTTACTGACATTAAAGCCCTCGCCATTTTCGGCGATGAACATGCTCATGCCCTTGCGGGGCGGGGTGGCGCTGGGGTCGGTTTTCACCAGCAGGCCGATGACGCTGCCCTCGATAGAGTTGGTGATCCAGGCTTTTGAGCCGTTAACGACATAGTAATCGCCATCTTTTTTAGCCGTACAGCGAATGCCCTGCAGGTCGGTACCGGCATCGGGTTCGGTGAGGCCAATGCCGCCGCGCAGTTCGCCGGTGGCGAAGCGGGGCAGGTATTTTTGCTTTTGCTCTTCGGTGCCGAAGCTCTGTACACAGCGCGCCATAATCAGGTGGGAGTTGAATATCCCCGACAGCGACATCCACACCTCGGCCACGGCGGCGACGATTTTGGAGTAGGTGGAGGCACTGAGGCCGAGGCCACCGTACTCGGGGTCAATGGTGGCGCCAAACAGCCCCAGCTCTTTCATCTGCTCGACCATGGCGTGGGGGTACTCGTCGGCCTGTTCAAGGTCGTGGGCAAAGGGGGCAACATCGCGCTGTAACCAGCGGTTAACACTGTCGAGGATGAGGGTTTCTTCTTCGTTTGACATGGGAGCTCTCGTATCGAGTGGCGGTGGTGTAACTACGCAGCGCCGTACATATTGAGGAGGGTGGTACGGCTGTTAATCATAGACGATTAACAGCCGGGTATGACTTGATGCGACAGGGGCTAGTAGTTAGCTTTGTCGTCCACGGCATGGCCGGTTTTGGGGATCAGCATGGAGCGTATAAAGTTACAGATCTCGACGCCATCCTGGTTCTTACCAGTGGTGAGAATGGTCACGATGCCGGCGTTGGGGCGGCTGTTCGATTCGCGAATCTCCAGTACTTTTGACTCGGCATAGAGGGTGTCGCCGATAAAAACCGGGGCGGTCATCTTGATTTCTTTCCAGCCCAAGTTGGCGATGGTTTTTTGACTGACATCTGAAACGCTCATACCGCAAAGAATGGCGAGGGTCATGGTGCTGTTGACCAGCATCTTGCCAAACTCACTGTGTTTGGCGTACTCGGCATCGAAATGCAGGGGGTGCTGGTTCATGGTCAGCAGGGTGAACCAGGTGTTGTCCGTCTCGCTAATGGTGCGTCCGGGGCGGTGCTCGTAAAGATCGCCGACTTTAAAGTCTTCGAGGTAACGACCGTAGGATTCACGGTAGTGGCCGGGGGCAATTTCAACAGATTTTGGCATGGGGCTTCTCCTTGAGTGAATTAGCCGGTAACCATAAGTCAGCGGCGCAAAGGTGTCAATTCACATAACTGGGCGTAATATCTCTTGGCGTCAAGTTGGCCGCCAAGCCTGGGCTTAGTCTTCCAGCTCGCCCCAGCGTTGGTAGGCTTGCTCGAGTTCTATTTGCAGGGCCGACAAGGCCGCGAGGGTTTTGTCTTGGCTTGTTTTATCCTGTTGATAAAAGCCGGCTTGGGCGATTTCCTCCTCGAGCTGGCCCTGGCGCTGTTCGAGTTTTTCCAGTTGCGCGGGTAGGGCGTCTAGTTCTCTCTGGTCCTTGTAGGAGCGCTTTTTCTTGGCCTCTGCTACAGCTGTTGAGGGCTGGGCCGGCGCTGGTGAGTTCGCGGCTGGAGACGTGTTTTTTTTGCCGCCAGCGGTTTGGCTCTCGGCTTGGAGCTTACCTCCCCGGGCTACCCAGTCGCTGTAGCCGCCGACGTGGGCGCTGATTTTACCTTGGCCATCAAAGGTGAGGATGCGGGTCACGGTGTGATCCATAAATTCCCGGTCGTGGCTAACCAGCAGTACCGTGCCCTTGAAGTCGAGCAGGATCTCCTCGAGTAGTTCCAAAGTCTCGATATCGAGGTCGTTGGTGGGTTCATCGAGTACCAAGATATTGGCGGGCTTGCTAAACAGCTTGGCCAAAATGGCGCGGTTTTGTTCGCCACCCGAGAGCGCTTTACAGGGTAGGCGCACCCGCTCGGGGCTGAACAAAAAGTCGCTTAAATAGCTAATGGCGTGGCGGTCTTTACCGTTGATGGTAATAAATTCCTGGCCGCCGCAGACATTGTCGAGCAGGGTTTTTTCGGGGTCGAGCTGATTTCTCAGCTGGTCAAAATAGGCAACCTCCATTTTGGTGCCGAGTTTGACAGTGCCCTGTTGCGGGGCGAGTTCGCCGAGCAGGACTTTCAGCAGAGTCGACTTACCCGCGCCGTTGGCCCCGACAAAGCCGATGCGGTCGCCGCGAATAATTTTCAGTGATAGGTTGTCGATCACCGGGCCGTTATTAAAGCTGTGGCTGACATGTTCGAGTTCGGCAACGATTTTGCCGGAGGTGCCGCCGGTTTCGATGCTGAAGTCGGCCTTGCCCTGGCGGCTGACGCGCTGGGAGTGCTCATCGCGGAGGCTTTTTAGGGCGCGCACGCGGCCCTCGTTGCGGGTGCGGCGGGCTTTAATCCCCTGGCGTATCCAGACTTCTTCCTGGGCGAGTTTTTTGTCGAACAGGGCGTTGGCGCGCTCTTCCTCGACCATTTGCTGCTCGCGGTAAACCAGAAAACCCCGGTAGTCGCCGCGCCAAGCGTGGAGGGTGCCGCGGTCGAGTTCGACGATTTCATTGGCGACCTGCTGCAGAAAAGCCCGGTCGTGGGTGACCAGAATCAGTGCGCCGCGAAAGCTTTTCAGCTGATTTTCAAGCCATTCAATGGCGAGAATATCGAGGTGGTTGGTCGGCTCATCAAGCAGCAGTATGTCGGGGTCGGTGACCAGAGCCTTGGCCAGCGCGACACGCTTGCGCCAACCGCCAGACAGGGATTTCATCAGCGCATCGGCGGGTAGCTCAAGTTGGCTGATAATGGTGTCGACCTTTTGCTGCAGCAGCCAGCCATCTTTGGCCTCTAGCTCGTGCTGCACGCGGGCCATGGCGTCCATGTCACCGTCATTAATACTGTGGTGATAGGCGGCGAGCAGAGCGCCCACTTCTTCGAGGCCGCTGGCGACGATGTCGTACACCGAGGATTCGTCGGCGACGAGCAGGTCTTGTTCCAGCCAGGCGATCTTACAGCCGGGGCGCAACCAGTACTCGCCATTGTCGGCCTGGATGCGCTGGCCGAGCAGTTTTAACAGCGTGGTTTTGCCCTCGCCATTGCGACCCAGTAAACCGATTTTCTGGTTTTTGTGCAGGGTTAGGTCGACCGATTTAAGCAGGTCGCGGGTGCCGAAGTGCAGGCTAACGTTGTCGAGTCGAAGTAGGGGCATAGGGGCCTTTAGTAAATGCTGACGTTGCCGTTAGCTAAATAGCGAGTTAAAGAATAAAGCGCGACAGATCTTCATCGCTGGCTAGAGCATCGAGGTGCTGGTCGACGAAGGCGGCATCGATTTCAATCGTTTTGCCGTCGGCCGCGAGGTCCCCGGCTTCAAAGGAAACCTCTTCGAGCAGGCGCTCGAGCACAGTGTGGAGGCGGCGTGCGCCGATATTTTCGGTGCGCTCATTGACCTCGGAGGCAATCTCTGCCAGGCGCTTTACACCCTCGTCGCTAAAGTTGACGCTCAAGCCCTCGGTGGCCAGTAGCTCGCGATACTGCTCGGTGAGTGAGGCTTTGGGCTCGGTGAGGATGCGCTGAAAATCGTCGGCGTTGAGGGAATCGAGTTCGACGCGAATCGGCAAGCGGCCCTGCAATTCGGGGATCAAATCGGAGGGCTTGGAAAAGTGGAAAGCCCCGGAGGCGATAAATAAGATGTGATCGGTCTTGATCATGCCGTACTTGGTCGACACGGTGCAGCCCTCAATCAGTGGCAGCAGATCGCGCTGTACACCTTCGCGGGAGACATCGCTACCCGAGGTTTCACCGCGCTTGGCGACCTTGTCGAGTTCGTCGATGAAGACAATGCCATTTTGTTCGGCATTGTTGATGGCGCGCGCTTTAATATCGTCTTCGTTGACCAGCTTGGCAGCCTCTTCTTCCGTCAGGTGTTTCAGGGCCTGAGCAACGGTGAGCTTGCGGGTCTTGGTCTTACCGCCGCCCATATTGGAGAACATGCCCTGCAGTTGGTTGGTCATCTCTTCCATGCCGGGGGGCGCCATAATCTCGACATTGGGGGCGGCGGCACTGAGATCGATTTCAATTTCTTTGTCGTCGAGGTCGCCCTCGCGCAGTTTTTTGCGGAACAGTTGGCGCGCGCTGGAGTCTCCGGTTTCGACTTTATCGTCGTCACCGCGGGCCGGGGGCAGCAGTACGTCGAGGATACGCTCCTCGGCCTGGTCCTTGGCGCGCTGGTCAACCTTGGTGACTTCCTGCTCGCGCAGTAACTTGACGGCGGTTTCGACCAGGTCGCGGATAATCGATTCGACATCGCGACCGACGTAACCGACTTCGGTGAACTTGGTGGCTTCAACCTTGATAAAGGGCGCGTTGGATAGCTTCGCTAAACGGCGGGCAATTTCGGTTTTGCCGACACCGGTGGGGCCGATCATCAAGATGTTCTTGGGGGTGACTTCATTGCGCAGCTCTTCATTGAGCTGCATGCGGCGCCAGCGGTTGCGCAGGGCGATAGCGACGGCGCGCTTGGCCTGGTTTTGGCCGACGATGTGGCGGTCGAGCTCGTGGACGATTTCACGAGGGGTCATATTAGACATGGCTTGTTCCCTAAAATTGACTGCTTGGTATCGCTCGGGCCGAGACTCATGGTTCGGCCCTGAGCTTATGCTATTCGGGCTTGTCAGCGACCACGCTGTCGAGCTCTTCAATGGTGCGATTGTGGTTGGTATAAATGCAGATATCGCCGGCGATTTCCAAACCTTTTTCGACGATGTCGCGAGCACTCAGGTCGGTATTCTTGAGCAGGGCCATGGCCGCTGACTGGGCGAAAGGGCCGCCGGAGCCGATGGCGATAAGATCGTCTTCGGGCTGAATGACATCGCCGTTGCCAGTAATAATAAGAGAAGCGTCTTTATTGGCGACCGCGAGCAGCGCTTCGAGGCGGCGCAGTATGCGGTCGGTGCGCCAGTCTTTGGCCAACTCGACGGCGGCGCGGACGATATTGCCCCGGTGCTCTTCCAGCTTGGCTTCAAAGCGTTCGAATAGGGTAAAGGCATCGGCGGTACCGCCCGCGAAGCCGGCAATCACTTCGTCGTTGTACAGGCGCCTGACCTTGCGCGCGTTGCCTTTCATGATGGTATTGCCCAGTGATACCTGGCCATCGCCGCCGATAACGACTTTGCCGTTGCGTCGGACGGAGAGAATGGTGGTGCCTCGATATTGTTCCAATGGAATCTCCCAATTATATACTCAGTCCTATCTGGGGGCGACGTGGTCGGAATTCAATGTTCACCGGGGCCTCATTTGGGTGTTTTTTGAGCGCATAAGTCTAGCCCTTGGTGCTGACCCGCCGCACCGTTACACTGTTCGCCTTCACGTGTTGTGTCGCGATATTACGATAAAAGACGATGCAAGCAATAGAGAGTGCGCTGCTTGAGTGCTTTTCGCCGAGGTGTCTGGCGCCAGTGACTCGATGATTATCGTCAATTACCAAGCTCCCAGAATTAGGATAAGCCATTGCACGAAACCCCAGTGCCGCCGAAACCCTCAGTGCCGTCCAAGCCCCGCCGAGGTTTACTCGGTTCCAGTGCCATTGTCGGCGCCATGACCATGTTGTCGCGGATACTCGGGCTGATTCGCGACGTGGTGTTTGCGCGGGTGATTGGCGCCGATGGTTTTGCCGACGCCTTCTTTGTCGCCTTTAAAATACCCAATTTCTTGCGCCGTCTGTTTGCCGAGGGAGCCTTTGCCCAGGCCTTTGTGCCGGTGCTGACCGAGTATCGCAACGAAGGCGGTCATGCGGCGGTAAAAGAGTTAATTGACCGAGTGGCGGGCGCCCTGGGTTCGGTGTTAATTGTGCTCACGGTTGTTGCGGTGATCGCCGCGCCCATGCTTGCCGGGCTTTTTGCCCCGGGTTTTGTTGGCGATCCCGCCAAGTTCCAGGCCACTACCGAAATGATTCGGGTGACCTTCCCCTACCTACTGTTTATTTCTCTAACCGGTTTTGCCGGTGGCATTCTAAACAGCTACGACCGTTTTGCCGTGCCGGCTTTTACCCCGGTGTGGCTGAATGTTTGTTTGATCAGTGCCGCGCTGGTCGCTGCCCCCTGGTTTGAGCAGCCGGTGTTTGCCCTAGCCTGGGGCGTGTTTGCTGCCGGTGTTATTCAGATGCTTTTCCAAATTCCCTTTTTGGCGAATATCCATTTGCTCCCCTCGCCAAAGCTGGACTGGCACTACCCTGGGGTTAAAAAAATTCTGCGGCTGATGGCGCCGGCTATTTTTGGCGTCTCCGTGAGTCAGATCAATCTACTGCTCGACACCGTCATTGCCTCCTTTTTACCCACCGGCAGTGTGTCGTGGCTCTACTATTCAGACCGGCTGGCGGAGTTGCCCCTGGGTGTCTTCGGCGTAGCGGCAGCGACGGTTATTCTGCCCAGTCTCTCACGCCAGCACGCGGCCAAATCACCGGCAGAATTTAATGCCACCCTCGACTGGGCGCTGCGCTTCGTATTGTTAATCGCGGTGCCGGCCTCGATTGCCCTGATGATGATCGCTGAGCCGCTACTAGCGGCCCTATTTTACGACGGTAGCGCGATTGACCGGCGCGATATTGTGATGGCGGGCTTTAGCCTGCGCGCCTACGCCCTGGGTGTGGTGGCATTTATGCTGATCAAGGTGCTGGCGCCGGGTTATTTTGCTCGCCAGGATACCAAGACACCGGTAAAGATTGGCTTGGTGGCGATGGCCGCGAATATGGTGATGAACTTAATTTTTGTCTTGGCCTTACACCATTACTTTGCTCTCGGCCACGCTGGGCTGGCGTTGGCAACATCTTTTGCCGCCTTTCTGAATGCGGGTTTACTGTTTCGCGGTTTGCGTCGCAGTGGCGTGTACCGTGCATCAACGGGCTGGGCTGGATTTGCCGGGATGTTACTACTGGCCAATGTCACGATGGCTGGGGTCTTATACCTTTGCCTGGGTCGGTACGGCGACTGGTTTGCGATGGGTTTTTTGACCCGGGCACTGACCGTGCTGGGCATCTGTAGTGCTGGTTTTATCGCCTACGCGGCAACGCTGTTGCTGTGCGGTTTTCGTCTTAAGCAATTGCGCAGCCCGGCAAGGTAGTTTGTTGAGCGGCTTATCGAGCATAGCGGTATTGGCTATCGTTTAACTTTCTCACGGCAGGGCTGCCTTTCGGCGGCTGGGCTGGGTATAATTCCTCGTTTTGATGGGATGGGCTCTGGCAGTGGCAAATGGTGTGGTGGATTTCTTTGTTCGAGGTTTGCACAACCTGCGCGAGGAGCACCGAGGCTGCGTCGCCACCATCGGCTCCTTTGACGGTGTGCACCACGGTCACCAGAAGATTATTGCCCAGATCAATGAGCGCGCCAATTTTTATGCAGTGCCTTCAGTGGTCACGATGTTTGAGCCCCAGCCCCGGGAATACTTTTCCCGCGAGCAGGCCCCGGCGCGTTTGATGCGGCTGCGAGAAAAAGTGGATGCCCTGCTCGACGCAGGCGTCGATCGGGTAGTTTGCCTGCAGTTTAATCGCGCCATGCGCAGCCTTACCGCTCAGCAATTTGTCGACCAGCTGTTGATTGGCGGTTTGGGTATTAAATGCCTAGTGATTGGCGACGATTTCCACTTTGGCTGTGATCGCAAGGGTGATTTTGCGATGCTCGAAGAAGTGGGCGCAAAGCAGGGGTTTGAGGTGGTTTCGACCAAAACCATTAAGGCCGACCAGCAGCGGGTTAGCAGTACGCGCATTCGCGCCGAGCTAGAGGCGGGTCGTTTTGATACCGCCAAAGCTCTATTGGGCCGACCCTTTCGCATATCGGGCAAGGTCTGTTACGGGCAGCAGTTGGGTAGCAAACTGGGTATTCCCACCGCCAATGTGAATTTACACCGCTACCGGGCACCGTTGAGTGGCGTCTTTGCCGTCGAGGTATTGCTCGATGATGAGTGCATACCGGGCGTGGCCAATGTCGGTTTGCGGCCCACCTTAGGTGATTTGCTAAAGCCGGTGCTGGAAGTGCATATGCTGGATTGGGCGGGTGATATTTACGGCCGGCGCATTGCCGTGGAGTTTAAGCAGAAGCTGCGTGACGAGCAGAAATTCACCACGCTCGATGAGCTGGTAATCAATATAAATCAAGATATTAAAACCGCTCGAGAGTACTTCTCGTCGGTATCAAATTAAATCGTTGTGTAGTGCCTTTATACGGCGTTGAACTGAATTGAAAGTGAGCTAAACCAGAGACTTATGACCGACTATAAAGCGACCTTGAATCTGCCGAAAACGGCCTTCCCGATGAAAGCCAACCTCGCCCAGCGCGAGCCGGGTATGTTAAAGAAATGGCAGCAAAATGACCTCTACGGCGCCATTCGCAAGGCTCGTGCGGGGCGCGAACAGTTTATTCTCCACGACGGCCCGCCCTATGCCAATGGCGATATTCATATTGGCCACGCGGTGAATAAAATCCTCAAGGATATTATCGTTAAGTCGCGCACGGTGATGGGCTACGACGCCCCCTACGTACCGGGTTGGGATTGCCACGGTCTGCCCATTGAGCATCAGGTTGAGAAAAAGCACGGCAAGGCCGGTGCCAAAATTGATTACAAAGCCTTCCGCCAGAAGTGTCGCGACTATGCTTTGCGTCAGGTCGAGGGGCAAAAGAAAGATTTTATTCGCCTCGGTGTTTTCGGTGAGTGGGACGACCCCTATCTGAGTATTAACTACCAGTACGAGGCCGATATTATTCGCGCCCTTGGCAAAATCGCCGAAAGCGGCCATCTAGTGAAAGGCTATAAGCCAGTTTACTGGAGTGTGGTTGGTGCCTCGGCGCTGGCCGAGGCCGAGGTGGAGTACGAGGATAAAACCTCTTTCTCTATTGACGTGATGTTCCCCGCTGTCGATCAACAGAAGTTCAGTGAAGCCTTTGCTGAGGGACTAAGTGGCGAGGGTGATATTACCGTCGTTATCTGGACCACCACCCCGTGGACACTACCTGCCAACCAGGCGGTGTCACTCCACGCCGAGCTTGAATATGTCCTGCTGCAATGCACGGTGAATGGCGAGCCACGGCGTTTACTGGTCGCTGCTGAATTGATGGCATCGGCACTGGAACGCTGGCAGATTGAAGACGCCACTATTGTCGGCCGTTGCCAGGGTGAAACGCTGGAAGGCCTGTTACTGCAACATCCTTTTTACGATCGACAGGTGCCGGTACTACTCGGTGATCACGTCACCACCGAAGCGGGTACGGGTGCCGTACACACGGCCTCCGACCACGGTGTTGACGATTTTATTGTGTCGCGCAAATACGGTATCGGCACTTTAAACACGCTTGACGATCACGGGGTGTATCGCGCCTCCGTTGAGTTGTTCGCCGGTGAACACGTGTATAAGGTCGATGAGAAAATTGTCGAGCTACTGCGTGAACGCCACAGTTTATTGGCCGACGGTAAAATCACCCACAGCTTTCCCCATTGCTGGCGCACCAAAACGCCGCTGATTTTCCGTGCTACGCCACAGTGGTTTATCAGCATGACGGCCCATGGGCTGCTCGACGCGGCGAAAGCCGAAGTCAAAAAAGTACAGTGGTTCCCCGATTGGGGGCAGGCGCGCATGGAGTCCATGCTGGAGAACAGCCCGGACTGGTGTATTTCACGCCAGCGTACCTGGGGTGTGCCGATTGCGTTGTTTATCCACGCTGAAACCGGCGAGTTGCACCCGAATACGCCGGCGCTGATTGAGCAGGTTGCCCTGCTGGTTGAGCGCGATGGCATGGATGCCTGGTACGATCTTGAAGCGCGAGATTTACTCGGTGATGAAGCCGATCAGTACGACAAGGTCAGCGACACCCTCGATGTTTGGTTTGACTCCGGTGTTAGTCACGAGGCCGTCTTGCGCCGCCGCACCAACCTGCGTTACCCGGCAGACCTTTATCTCGAGGGCTCCGATCAGCACCGTGGCTGGTTTCAGTCCTCCTTAAAGTCATCGATCGCCATTAACGGCACGGCGCCCTATAAAGCGGTGCTGACCCACGGTTTTACCGTCGATGCCAAGGGCCACAAAATGTCCAAGTCATTGGGCAATGTGATGGCCCCGCAAAAGGTGATCAACCAGCTGGGTGCCGATGTGCTGCGCCTGTGGGTGGCCTCCACCGATTTCAGCGGTGAGATGACGGTGTCCGATGAGATTTTGCGTCGCACCGCCGACTCCTATCGCCGCATTCGCAATACCATCCGCTTTATGCTCTCGAACCTTGACGGCTTTAACCCCGCCACAGACTGCGTGGCCAGCGACGAATTGCTGTCTCTTGATAGCTGGGTGATTGCACGTGCCGGGCAATTGCAGACGGAGATTAACAGCGCCTACGAGACGTATAATTTCCACAGCATCTACCAGAAAATCCACAATTTTTGTGCCGGTGATCTCGGTGGTGTCTATCTCGATATTATTAAAGATCGCCAGTACACCTGCCAAAGTGACAGTCTGGCAAGGCGCTCGGCGCAAACGGCGCTCTACCATGTCGCCGAAGCTGTAGTGCGTTGGATTGCCCCCATTCTTTGTTTTACCGCTGAGGAAGTGTGGCAGGCCCTGCCGGGTGAGCGCAGTGAGTCTGTGCACCTTGCCGAGTGGTATGCGCTACCTGAGTTGGCCACGGATAAGGTCCTAGGTGAAGACGACTGGCAGCAATTTATCGCCGTTAAAGAAGCCGTCAACAAGGCGCTGGAAGTTGAGCGTCAGGCGGGTCGCTTGAAAGGTTCTCTCGAAGCCAGTGTGACCCTGTATTGTGACGGCGAGCTGGCCAGTACCCTGGCGAAAGTCGGTGACGAGCTGCGCTTTATTTTGATTACCTCCGCTGCATCGGTACTTCCGCAAAGTGACTTGCCGGCGAGCGGCGCTAGCGAGAGTGCCATTGCCGGGCTCGGTATTCAGGTTGAATTAAGCAAGGGCGAGAAGTGTGTGCGCTGCTGGCATCACCGCGAAGATGTCGGTGCCAATACCCTGCACCCCGAAATTTGCGCGCGCTGCGTCGACAATGTTGAGGGCGACGGTGAGCAGCGCTGTTTCGCGTGATAGCGCTTTACTGGGTAGACTCTTGATGGCGAGTAAGCGGACTTCCGTGATAGCGTTCTATTTTTTAGCGTTGGTCTTGTTGGTGCTTGATTTGTGGACCAAGGGGCTTGCTACAGCGCACTTGAATTACGCCGAGCCGGTGGTGCTGACGGGGTTTTTTAATTTGACCTTGCTACACAACACCGGTGCCGCTTTTAGTTTTTTGAGTACGGCGGGTGGTTGGCAGCACTGGCTGTTCGGCGGCATTGCCAGCATTATTAGTGTGGTGCTGGTGGTTTGGATTTATCGCGCACCGGCGACGGCCGTCCTGCTCAAGTTTGCACTGGCATTAATCCTTGCCGGGGCCCTGGGCAATTTGTGGGACCGGGTAACCCTCGGTTACGTGGTCGATTTTATTCAATGGCACTATAACGACTACTATTGGCCGGCCTTTAATATTGCCGATGCGGCCATCAGTGTCGGTGCCTCTGCCATGGTGATTGATTCTTTTCGCGCCTCGCGTCGAGATTAAGCGCGTCATATAGCCCGCTATCTAAGGTGTACACAATGAGTTCTGAACAAATAATTGCCGACGGCCCGATTGACAGTGCCTCGCGGGTAAGCCTGCATTTTTCCCTGTCGCTCGACGATGGCTCGGTGATTGATTCCAATTTTGAGAAAACCCCGGCGACGCTAAGTATTGGTGATGGCAACTTGCCTCCGGGTTTTGAAGAGCATCTCCTCGGCATGTCAGTGGCACAACAAGCCAGCTTTACGGTGCTGCCGGAAAAGGCCTTTGGCCAGCACAATCCCTCCAATATTCAGCAGGTTAAACGCAAGAGTTTTGCCGTGGATATGGCGCTGTCTGAAGGTTTGGTGGTGTCCTTTGCCGATGCCAATAAAGGTGAACTACCGGGTGTGATTCAAGGTATTGGTGACGATGAAGTGACGGTCGATTTTAACCATCCGCTGGCGGGAAAAACCCTGACCTTCAAGGTCGAAATTGTCGCCGTGGATAATAGCGTTACCGAGGAGCAGTAATGGACGTGCGTCTGGCCAATCCTCGAGGTTTCTGTGCTGGGGTGGATCGCGCCATTGATATCGTCAATCGCGCTCTCGATCTTTTTGGTGCGCCGATCCATGTTCGCCATGAGGTGGTACACAATAAATTTGTGGTGGACCAATTGCGCGAGCGCGGCGCGATTTTCGTCGATGAGCTGAAAGATATCCCGCGCGGCTCCATCGTTATTTTCAGTGCCCACGGCGTTTCGAAAGAGGTCTGTGTCGAGGCCGAGCAGCGTGGTCTCAAGGTCTTCGATGCCACCTGTCCATTGGTGACTAAGGTCCATCTCGAGGTGGAGAAATTCAGCCGCGAGGGCCGCGAGTGTGTGTTAATTGGCCACTACGGCCACCCCGAGGTAGAAGGCACCATGGGGCAGTACAACGATGCCAATGGTGGTGATATTTACCTGGTTGAAAATGTCGATGATGTGGCAATACTGCCGATTAATCGACCCGATGACCTGGCCTTTGTCACTCAGACCACCTTGTCGGTGGACGATACTGCCTTAGTGATTGATGCCCTGCGCGAGCGCTTTCCCGCCATTGAAGGCCCGCGCAAAGACGATATTTGCTATGCCACGCAAAATCGTCAGGATGCCATTAAACAACTGGCCCTGGAGTGCGATGTGCTGTTAGTCGTCGGCTCTGCCAATAGCTCCAATTCCAATCGTCTTCGCGAGCTGGCCGAGCGCTGCGGTACGAAAGCCTATTTGGTGGATAGCAGTGCCGATATTAAAGGCGAATGGTTTGAGTCGGACTCGATAGTGGGGGTCAGTGCCGGTGCTTCGGCGCCAGAAACCCTGGTGCAGGAACTCGTCGAGGCCCTCGCAGACGGCGATAGCAGCTGTATCAAAGAGCTCTCGGGTAAAGTTGAGAGTATTCGCTTTTCCGTACCGAAAGAATTGCGGAATACCCCTGCTTAATATTTGACCTTATTATTCGATGTTTAATTTTTTCAGCTTATAGCGCAGTTGACGAAAAGTAATGCCGAGCTTTTCAGCGGCGGCGGTCTTATTCCAACGGCTCTCTTCCAGGGCTTTTTCCAGTAGGGCCTTTTCAATGGTGGCTAGATAGTCATCGATAGATTGGCCATTGAGCTGGTGTTGGTGTTGTTGCGTATCAGCGATGGCTTCTTGGCTGGCTGGAGTGGTGACGGGGCTCGTTGCAGTTTCCAGTATAAGCTTAGGTTTGCGCGCCTTGAGTTGTAGATCGGCACTGGTAATAATCTCTCCGTCGCACAGGGTGAAGGCTCTTTCCAGGGTGTTTTCCAATTCGCGGACATTGCCGGGGAAGGCGTAGTGCTGGAGCGTGTCAATGGCATCAGTGGCTAAGGCGACGGGCTTGGCGTCAACGTCGGCGGCAAATTTTTTCAGGAATAAGTCTGTCAGCGGTGCAATGTCTTCGCGCCGATCGCGCAGCGGTGGCACCTGCAATTCAATAACATTGATGCGGTAGTAGAGATCTTCACGGAAGTTACCCTCACTGATTTCGACATCGAGATCTTTGTGGGAGGCGCTAAGAATTCTGATATCGACCGCTACTTCGCTCTCCGCGCCGAGGGGGCGCACGGCTTTCTCCTGAATGCCACGCAGCAGTTTAACTTGCATCGCTAGGGGCAGGTCGGCGACTTCATCGAGAAACAGGGTGCCGCCATCGGCGCTTTGAAATAAGCCTTTTTTATCCTGGTGGGCGCCGGTAAAGCTACCCTTGGTGTGGCCAAAAAATTCGCTTTCCATTAGCTCGGCAGGGATTGCGCCACAGTTGACGGGGATAAAGGGTCCCTCGGCCTTGGGGCCGCTATAGTGAATGTTGCGGGCGACAATCTCCTTGCCACTACCGGATTCTCCATGAATAAATATCGGTGCCTGGCTGCGGGCGACACGGCTGATCTGTTGGCGCAGCTTGTCCATTACCGGCGAGTCGCCGGTTAACTTGCCCGCTTGTTTGCTGAAATTTACTGTCGTTGGCGTGGCAAGCTTCAGTGCCACCTCCACCATATTGCGCAGCCGGGGTAACTCGAGAGGCTTGGTAACAAAGTCGAAGGCTCCCAGTTTTAGAGCTTCAACGGCGATGTCGGTATTGCCGTAGGCGGTGATCATGGCGACGGGCATGTTGGGGTGTTTGTTTTGGATAAGACTGATTAAGTCCATACCGCTGCCGTCGGGCAAATTCATATCGGTTAGGCAAAAGGCATAGGGTTGCTTATTTAAGGCCGCTATCGCCGCGCTGAGGGTCTCGGCCTCATCGACCTCGAGATTCATTTGTTGCAAGGTCATTGCCAGCAATTCGCGAATATCGGCTTCATCGTCGACAACTAGCGCTCGTTTTTTAGTCATTGTGTAATCTCTGCTGCGCTTGTTCGGGGTGGGCAAAGCCGATTCGGAAGAAGCCGGGGTTGTCGTTGTCCGCCACTTGGTAATCGAGGGTGGCAAAGTTGATCTCGCAGAGCTCGCGAGCCAGGTAGAGACCAAGGCCGGAGCCAGTGCGTGAGGTGGTGTAAAAGGGTTCAAAAATGTGTGTGACCTGGTCCGTGGTAATCCCCGGGCCACGATCGTAGAGATCGAGGCAGGGTCGTTGGGTCAGGGGGTCTATGTGGCAGTGGCATTTGGCCCAGGCTAGGGCGCTGTATTCGAGGCCGTGGCGATGGGCGTTCTCCAAGAGGTTGGTTAAGACCTGGTGAAGTTGGCTGGTATCGAAGACGATAATGGTCGCGGGATCTTCAATCTCGATGTCGACAATACCGGCCTCGGCACTGCTGTTTTTGTAGTCCTCAAGAAAACCCTTGAGCCAATGTTCGAGATGGAGACCTTGGGCGTCGGGCGCCTTGCGTCGCGACAGTTGGCTAACATTTTCAATCACCTGATTGAGCCGCTGGGTGTGCTTAATGATGATTTCGCTGAGGCGCTTACTGGAACTCGCCCCGTCTTGCTGCTCGGCGAGCAGCTGCGCCGCATGGCTGATGGCCCCCAAGGGGTTGCGAATTTCATGGGCAATGCTGCCGGTGAGCCGGCCCAGCGATGCCAGCTTTAAGCGTTGAGCATTTTGCGCGGCGATGCGCGTGTCCTCGAGAAAAATAATTGTGCTGTTGTCTGCACTGCGCTCTAGCGTGGCGAACTTGGCCTGGATTTCGGTGCTACTGGCGCTGACTTTAAAGGGCGGGATTTTCTGCCAGGGTTGTTTCAGCCAGGTTTCGTACCCGCGCTGTAAGAGCGGACTGGCCTGTAGATTGGTGCCGCTATCCAGCGTGATATGTGAACTCTCGGCACCGAGTAGCTCGATGGCGGCGTTGTTGATCAGCTCAATTTTTCCGGCCGTATCGACCACCACGATGCCGGTCAGCATGCGTTGAATAATCTGTTGGTTAAGGTTTTGCAGGTGCAGAGACTGGTCGGATTCACGCAGGGCGACGGCTTCGCTTTGACGCAGGCGCTGGTTCAGTACGCGGAACAGGGCGGCGGTGAGAAAGAGCACAACACCGAGTAGACCGGCAGGAAAGATGGCCCGGCTGTTGTCGTGTAACAGATAGGCGGAGATCAGTTCTTCGGCGAGCAGTAGAATACTGGCCAGGGCCGCAGTTAACAGCGCGAGTTGATTGGTGAAAATCAGGGAGCTGGCGGCGACGGTGATCAACATCAACAGGCCGAGACCACTGCTGAGGCCGCCACTGCTGTGCATTAACAGGGCTAGGACGATTAGGTCGATTAAAAATTGGGAAAATAATAACAGGCTATTACTGGTGTCGCGGTGGCCGGTGAGTAGGAGGGCGGCGGTGAGGGTGGTCGCGGAGGCATAGCCGATGGCCGTCAATTGGTAAAGTTGGGGGTTGTCGGTGCCAAAGATATGGCTGGCGGCACCACCGTAGAACAGGGCCAAGAGCAGCAGTGCTAGCGCACAACGGTAGAAAATATAGACCCTGGTCGCACCTTGAGCCAGGAGGCCGAAGTCGACGGCGGACTTGCTTGTTTGCATCGCGCTACCTGGATTTTGCTATTGGCTGAATTTTAGCTGAAAATAGTCGGCTTAATCACTTATGGATATAGCCAGTAGTATGACATCTCTGAAACTTGCATTGGCGCAAATTAACCCCCTAGTTGGCGATATTCCCGGTAATACGCAACTGGTTATCGATACCTTGATAGAGGCGAGAGACCAGCTAAAGGCCGATATTGTTATTTTCCCCGAACTGGTGCTCTGCGGATACCCACCGGAAGACCTCTTGTTGCGGCCCAGTATTCAAATTCGCATTGAAAAAGCCTTAGCGCAAGTGGCAGAGGCCTGTGAGGGTATCGTCGCCGTTATTGGCTATCCCTGGCGGGAAAAGGGTCAGCTTTATAATATGGCGGGCGTTATACAAGACGGCCTACTGATCGCGCAATACGCCAAAAATTGCCTGCCCAACTACCAAGTCTTTGACGAAAAACGTTACTTTGAGGCCGGTGATAGCCCCTGTGTGGTCGAGATTTGTGGTGCTCGGGTGGGCCTCAGTGTCTGTGAAGATATTTGGTCGACAGGGCCGGCGCAGCGAGCTGTGGCAGCGGGTGCCGAGGTGATCTTTAATATCAACGCCTCGCCCTTTCACGTGGGTAAGCAGACCGAGCGCGTGGCGACCGTTGCCCAGCGGGCTTGCGAGGGCAATATCCCCATTGTTTACGTCAACCAAATTGGCGGCCAAGATGAGCTGGTGTTCTGTGGTGGCTCGATGGTGGTGGATGCCCAGGGTGAGCTCTGCTATCAGGCGCCGATGTTTGAGCCAGGGCTGTTTGCGGTCGATCTAAGTCTGGCCGATGGTCGGGTGGCCGTGGCGCCGCAAACCATTGTGCCGACACCCGAAGATCTCGCCACGGTGTATCAGGCCCTCGTTTTGGGGGTTCGGGATTACGTCAATAAAAATGGCTTTAAAGGGGTGGTGCTCGGTTTGTCCGGTGGTATCGACTCGGCACTGACACTGGCGATTGCCGTCGATGCCCTCGGTGCCGATCGCGTTGAGGCGGTGATGATGCCCTTTCGCTACACCTCCCAGCTGAGTCTCGATGATGCCCAGGCGGAGGCCGATATTCTCGGTGTGACGTATAAAGTGATCGGCATCGAGCCTATTTACAATGCCTTTAGTGAGGCTCTCGCCGAAGAGTTTGCCGGATTGGATGCCGACAAAACGGAAGAGAATATGCAGGCCCGCTCTCGGGGCGTACTGTTGATGTCGATCTCCAATAAAAAGGGCTCGCTGGTCTTAACCACCGGCAATAAAAGTGAAATGTCGGTGGGCTACGCGACCCTCTACGGCGATATGGCCGGTGGCCTCGACGTGCTAAAAGATGTCAAAAAGGTGCTGGTGTTTGATCTGTGCCGCTATCGCAATACGCTATCTCAGGTGATTCCCGAGTCGGTGATCATTCGCCCACCGTCGGCTGAATTGGCACCGGATCAAATCGATGAAGATACCCTGCCACCCTACGAAATACTCGATCAAATATTGCAGCTGTATATCGAGGAGGATATGGCGGCGCTGGATATTATCGCCCAGGGTTTTGATGAGGAGGATGTGCACCGTATTCTGCGGATGGTGGATATTAATGAATATAAACGCCAGCAGGCACCGCTAGGCCTGCGGATTACCGAGCGCGGCTTTGGTCGCGACCGACGCTACCCGATCACCAATGGTTGGCGTTCGGGAGAGTAGGTCTTGTTGGTAGAGTAGAGCTAGGCGCCGGGTTCTAGGGTAGGGGCGGGCGGTTAGATTTCATCTTGCCCCCGTCTTGCTCCGGACTGTTCTACTGCTGAGCCTCATCTGTCGACTCAAAAAGGCCAAAAGTTAAGGTCTTGAGCAGGGATTGATCCTGTGGTGGGGCGGTGGATAGCTCTTCTTCACCGTGAACTGCGCCCAGCGGGTTGTTGAAGATGGCCCGGCTATCAAAGAAGGGTGGGTCTTCGGGAATGTAGTAGCCAAAGCTGAGTCGACTCAGCCAGGCCTTTGTGTTGGCGGTGGCAGCGGCTTGGTACTGAAACTCACCTTGGCTATTGAGTGATGGGTGCTGGGGGTAGTTGGCCGCCAAGGTGCGCGCTGCCGTTGCGGCTAGGTCGTGGAGGTCGAGCAGGTAATAGCCCTGCGCCATTACTGCCAGTCCGTCGGGTACGGAGGGTGTCTGCTGGAAGTTTTCTACCACGTAGCGCCCGCGATTGGTGGCCGCTAGGTGGGCGCCCCGTTTAAAGTAGTAATTGGCGGCGTGAATTTCGTGTCGCGCCAGCCGGTTGCGCAATTCGAGCATGCGCTGGCGGGCATCGGCGGCGTAGATGCTGTTAGGGTACTGGTTGATCAACTCACCAAAGGTGGCGAAGGACGAACGAGCGACACCGACATCGCGCTTGGTGGCATCGATCGGCGAGCGGTCGCTAAATAAGCCTTTGTTTTGCAGCGCTGCCGAAAGTCCTTTCATGTAGTAGGCGTAGTCGACGTTTGGGTGGCGCGGATGGAGACGGATAAAGCGGTCGGATGAGGCCATAGCCGCTTCAAAATCGGTGGATTCGTGGTAGACGTAAATTAATTCCAGTTGCGCCTGATCGGCATAGTTGCCAAAGGGGAACTGGGCCTCGAAGGCGTTGAGATTGACGATCGCGTCGGACCAATTGCGGGCGTTGAGATTGCCGTCGATTTTGTGGCGCAGCTTTTGCTCACTCAGCTGCAGGGCCTCCTCCTTGGTTTTTTCTTCTGGCGTTACCTCTGGATCGACAAAGGGCATCCAGGAGCAGGCAGACATTAACAGGGAGCTAAGGATCAGGAGGGTAGGAAAACGCATGATGGAGAGGAGTCCGATTGGTTGGCAGTCAAAGCTCAATGCTAGAGAATCGATAATACGAATAAGTCGCTACAGCGGTCTTGCGTGTCGAGCATCGCCCTGTAGAATTGACATTTAACCATAGCCCAGTGAGAAGCTAAATACCGAATGCTTTCTGATCAAGGTAAAATCTCTTTACAGGCCCAGGTGCCAGCGCAGTTGTGTGGCGGTCGTCTCGACCAGGCGGCGGCCGAATTGTTCAGCGCCTATTCGCGCACCCGCCTGCAGCAGTGGATACGCGATGGTGCCCTGCTGGTGGATGGCCGGGTCGGCAAGACCCGTGAAAAGTTACTCGGTGGCGAGTGCTTGACCCTCAACGCGCAGTTGCAAGCCGAGGGTGAATGGCAGGCCCAGCCGGTGCCCTTTGAGATTATCTTCGAAGATGACAGTGTCATTGTGGTCAATAAAGCGGCGGGGCTAGTGGTGCACCCGGGGGCTGGCAATCCCGACGGCACTTTGCTCAATGGCCTGCTCCACCACTGTGAGCAGTTGGCCACCGTGCCCCGTGCCGGCATTGTCCACCGCCTCGATAAAGACACCACTGGCTTGATGGTGGTGGCGAAAACGCTGGAGGCTCATTACTCGCTGACCAGTCAGCTTAAAGAGCGCACTGTGAAGCGTCACTATCAGGCCATTGTGCAGGGTGTGATGACGGGCGGTGGTACGGTTGACGTGCCGATCGGTCGCCACCCCACGAGCCGCACGCGCATGGCGGTGTTGCGTCCCGGGCGCGAGGCCGGGAGTCGCTACCGAGAGGCGATTAGCCACTATCGTTTGTTGGAACGCTTTGCTGGCCACTGCCATGTAGAGGTGGCGCTGGAGACCGGCCGCACCCATCAGATTCGCGTACACATGGCCCACCTCGGCTATCCGCTGGTGGGTGATGGGGTTTACGGTGGACGCTTACGTTTAAGTGCCGGTGGCAGTGCGGCGTTGTCTGCGGCGCTGCGAGAATTCCCCCGCCAGGCACTACATGCCTTGCGACTCAGTTTTATTCACCCTCACTCGGGCGAAACCGTTGAGTGGGAGTCCTCCCTGCCGGAGGACATGCAGCAGCTATTGGACGCATTGCAGAGTGAAGCCCCCCAGCAATAATCATCTACAGCCGTATGCTCAGGACTTTCATCCGCAACGTTTTACCTTCCAGTATTTACGACCGGACTGGCCCCTGCCCCCGGGGGTGAAAAGTGTCGTTACTACGCGCCAGGGGCAGCCGACAGGCGCGCAAGGCAAGCTGCTAAATTTTCTCGATAACAGTGCGGGTTGTCTAAAACAAGTGCGGCGCAACCGCCGGGATTTAGCTGCACAGCTGGCCCTGACTCAGCCTTTACCTTGGTTGGTACAGGAGCATGGCATTGGGGTGGTCGATGCAAAGACTCATATCCAACAGCAGACCCCAGTCAGTGCCGATGCCTGTGTCAGTCGTGAGCCCGGCCTGGCCTGTGTGATTCAGACGGCCGATTGCTTGCCGGTCTTGTTGAGCAACGATGAGGGTTCGGTGGTGGCGACAGCCCATGCCGGCTGGCGTGGCCTCGTGGCCGGCGTGCTCGCTGCAACGGTGGCGGCGATGGCTGGTGAAGTCTCTGCTATATCGGCCTATTTGGGCCCCGCCATTAGCCAGCAGCACTTTGAGGTGGGTGGCGAGGTGAGAGCGGCGTTTTTGGCAACGGCTCCGTCAACAGATCAACTATCGAGCGCAGCGTGTTTTATACCGTCAACAGGTCGCCCCGGTCACTATTATGCCGACCTCTACCAGCTGGCTCGCATTCAGCTGCGCCGTTTAGGGGTGGCGCGTATCTACGGCGGAGACTGTTGTACCTATGCCGATACCGAGCGCTTTTATTCCTACCGGCGAGAGGGGCAAACCGGACGTATGGCGAGCTTGATCTGGATAGAGCGTTGAGCCAATAGGCTGCTCAGAGGATTTAGCTACCGTGACTGAGTAGCGTGATCTTTTCGGGTAGTACAAGAATCGAGGACAGCAGCGACACCACTTGTCTGCGTTCGGCGCTGGCCAGCCAGTTTGTCCAGTTTTCTCGACTTTGCATCTTAATCAAAATATAGCGCACGTTTTGATCTTCGAGACCGTGCAGGGATTCACCCGAAATAAAGCCGGGTGCCGAGACGGTGGCTTGCAGCATTTTGCGGGCAAAGTTGTTGTAGGTGCTGGCCATGCCTGGGGCGATGTGACGTTCGATTAATACGGTGATCATTCTCGACTCTTAATACGTGGTGTAAAACTAAAGTGTCACTAATAGCGTATATCGATTAGTGGTGCCCGCTTACTCGGCACCGGCGTGTTGGCAAACCGGCGTTTTGATAAAGAAGGTAAGCTTATACGCCATCATACGCGTTGGCCCTTTTCCTGTCCGCCAGCTTCTGAGAAAATACCGCGATGAAAGAGCCTTGTGATAATTCGGACCCCAACGCGCCGGACTTCGATACCTTACTTGATACCTCGGGCTTAAATTGTCCCGAGCCGGTGATGATGCTGCACGGTGCGGTGCGCGATGTGGCCAGCGGGCAGGTGATTAAGGTGGTGGCGACAGACCCTTCAACCGAGCGCGACATCCCCAAGTTTTGTCAGTTTCTCGATCATGAGCTGATCGTCCATTATCAGCAGGGCGAGGCCTATATTTACTTTATCCGTCGGGCTTGATGGGCTCTGATTGCTGACGCCGTTTTCAATAAGCTCTCCCGCTGGGGCGAAGAGAGCTAAAGCTATATGCTTAAAACTTAAGTAGCCGCCATACCACCATCGACCGGTAGCGAGACCCCGGTCATATACGATGACTGGTCTGAGCAGAGCCACACTGCGGCATTGGCGATTTCGTTGGGCTCGCCAAAGCGGCGCATGGGTGCCAAGTTTTCCATGTGCGTACGCGCCGCATCGTTCTCGCCGATAGCCGAGATTAACAAGGGTGTGCCGATGGGGCCGGGGCACACCGCGTTAACACGAATATTCTTTGAGGCCAGCTCAATGGCGCCGGTTTTGGTGAGGCCAACCACGCCGTGCTTGGCGGCGACATAGGCACCGCTATTGCGAATACCAACCAGGCCGGCGTAGGAAGCGGTGGTGACAATCGCACCGCCATCACCCTGGGCGATCATTTGCCGGGCGACATGTTTCATCGACAGCCAGGCACCCTTTAGGTTGACCGCATAGTTAAAGTCAAAGTTTTCGACCGTATCGTTGACGATGGAAAAGCCCTCACCGGGAGCGCCGGCATTATTGTGGGCGCAATCAATGCGGCCAAAAGCGGCAACACCGGCGGCAACTAATGCCTCGACATCGGCTTCTTGACTGATGTCGCAGTGGGCAAAGATGGCTTCGCCACCCGCTTGCTCGACCAGTTTGACGGTTTCTGCACCGCCGGCGTCGTCGACATCGCCGAGCACGACTTTCGCGCCTTCACGCACAAAAGCCAGGGCCGAGGCGCGGCCAATACCGGAACCCGCGCCGGTTATTACGGCAACTTTATTTGCAACTAAGCCACTCATTGGTATCTCCATAAAAATTAAGTTTTAAAAATATTTAGCTTTCGAATTTATAACCGGGGCCATCACTGACAATTTTGCCGGCGGTGGGGGTGGCAAAGTGGGTGCCCAGCACCGTCGTTTCGCTATCGCCAAAGCGCTGCATAAATTCGATGCGGGTTTTTTCGGCGAGGCTACTTTCCACATCGGCCATATCCACCCAGCCGGGTTTGGCCATTTGTAGAGGGTGGTGGAACATATCGCCGGTAATCACTGCTTCCTCACCCTTTGAACGGATCAGGATACTGACGTGGCCAGGGGTGTGGCCGGGGGTGGGGATCAGGCTGATTTCATCGCAAATCTGGTGGCTGGACTCGACCAGGTCGACTTGCCCGGCATCGAAGATGGGCTGCAGGGCTTGGTCGAGGGCATGGCTTTCGTAGGGGTCTTCCTCATCTTTCCAGAATTCCCACTCGGTGGCGCCAAACAAATAGCGCGCATTGGGGAAGGTGGGGAGCCATTGGCCGTCGACCAGGTGGGTGTTCCAGCCAACGTGATCGAAGTGCAGATGGGTGCAGAGTACGCGGTCGATCTTATCGGCGGGGAAGCCTAGCTTGCTCATGTTTTCGAGGAAGGGTGTGTTGAGGTCGTTCCACTCGGGATAGAGGGGGAGTTTTTTACCATTGCCAGCACAAGTGTCGACGATGATGTTGAGCCCGCCGGCGCTAATTAAAAAGGCGTGAATGCTTAAAATCATATCGCCGTCGGCATCGAGAAAGTGGGGTTTCAGCCAGTTGTCGTGTGCACTTAATTGCTCGGGTGTGCCATCGGGAAAGAGCGAGTTGATGGGCGCTTTTAGTACTACCTCTACTAGGCGAGTGATGGCGACATCGCCAATTTTCCAGCTGAGTTTTTCGTAGCGTCGATCTGTCATGATTTCTAGGTCCTTATTATGGGGCTGTTTAGGCGGGGATCTTAACCCAATTTTCTTCCCTCTTGTTCCCGGGACCTTGTCAGGGGCTGGATGTGTGCAGAGACTTGCGAGCGAAAGAAGGACGTTGTTATTATTCAGCTGAGAGGTGGGAAGAGTGGGGGTGGGCGCATTTTTAGGCGCTACCCAGCGGGTATTGCCATTTACGGCTTATTTTATTCAGGGAGATTGATTAATGTTGAAACAGCTAATGGCCATTGGGCTGGTGGTCGCGTGTTGCAGTGGCGAGGTACTTGCAACTGGCGAACGCCCCCCGGGTGAGTACCCGATTGAAGACCGTTTCGCCGCCACGGTGATTGGTACGCCGTCATTTTATAAAGCGCAACTCCCCGCTGAAATACCGGTAAAAGACTATACCTTGCCGGGTTTGCACCCGGTGCCAAAGCTGTTTTGGTACAGCGAGGACTTGCATTTTTCAGCGGCCCTGCAAAAGGGACGGGCGCCACTGGTGTTTAATATTGCCGGTACGGGTGCAGGTTATCAGTCGAAAAAAATGCAAGCCTTGCAAAAAGCGCTGTATCAGGCGGGTTTTCATGTCGTTAACCTGTCTTCACCGACCTACCTTAACTTTCTGATTAATGCTTCCCGGTCAAACCTACCGGGTTTTCTACCCGAAGATGCGGAAGATATTTATCGGGTGATGGAATTGGCCTACCAAAAAATCAAAGCCGACGCGGATGTCAGTGAATTCCACGTCATGGGCTACAGCCTGGGCGCGGCTCACGCGGCTTTCGTGGCGAAATTGGATCAGACCCGAAAGAGTTTTGATTTGCAGAAAGTCTATATGATTAATCCCCCCGTGGACCTCTACAGCTCGGTCGATATTCTCGATCAGTTGCTCGACGATAATGTTAAAGGAGGGGTGGCAGGTATCGGCGCTTTTCTGGATAAAGCACTGAATCGTTTGGCGGCGAGTTATGAGCCTAAAGACGGTATGCACTTCGATGGCGATTTTCTCTATGACGCCTACTCCTCCTGGGATCCATCAACGCGCGGTGTCGGGCCGGAGGGGCGCAGTGGTGCCGCGGCCCTGATTGGCACCTCCTTTCGTATCAGTTCGGCGAATGTGGTTTTTGCCTCCGACCTGATGTCGCAAGCCGGTTATATCATTCCTCCGGGCACCGAGTTTGGCCGCCGTGAGCGACTGGACTACTACGCCAAGGCCAGTCATGTAGTGAAATTCACCGAATACGTCGATCATATGGTGGTTCCCTATTTGCAGAAAAAATATCCGGGCAAAAGCCGTAAACAATTACTGGGCGAGGCGAGTCTCCGTCATATTGAAGCCTTTCTTGCCGGCAATGCCCAGGTGCGTGTGGTGACGAATCGTGACGAGATTATATTGGCACCGGATGAGCTGGAATATATGGAGGGCCTGTTGGGCGATAGGATAAAAGTGTTCGACCACGGCGGGCACTGTGGAAATATCGACAGCAAGGAAAGTGTGGCAGACATGGTGGCGTTTCTGAGGGGTGGCCAATAATGAATTATAAATTACAGTGTTATGGGGCCGTGTTGGCCATCGCTTTATGCCTTGGCACAAATTCCTGGGCAGAGGAAGAGCAAAGCGATGCCCCGCTTAACCAAGAGAAGATTGAAGAGCTTATGGCGGCGCAAGCTCCGCAGAAGGGCGAGGTAGCGCGCCTTGTGAAACCCGAAGTAGCCGAAAACTCACTCTTGGTTTACGACCCCTGGGAGCCGATGAACCGGGGGGTTTACAATTTTAACGCACGTTTTGACCGGGCCGTTTTTCTACCAACACTAAGGGCTTATCGAGCGTTGACGCCAGATATTGTCGAGCAAGGCGTGAGTAATTTTTTCTCGAATTTAGGGGAAGTTAATAATCTACTTAACAACCTGCTACAGCTGCGGATGAAGTCGAGCGGCATTACCCTGTGGCGCTTCGTGGTGAATAGCACCGTTGGCGTGGCGGGTTTGTGGGACCCCGCCGAGAAGTTTGGCATGTATCAGCAATCCGAGGATTTTGGCCAAACGCTGGGCTACTGGGGGGTGGGCAGTGGCCCCTATCTGGTGATGCCATTTTTTGGTCCTTCGAGTCTGCGCGATGCCTCGGGTCTGGGTGTCGACTACGCCCTGGATACCCATCTCGATCTTTTGGCCTTGCAGGATGATGGCAATCAAGATGATATTCGCATCGGTTTGGCGCTGTTAGGAGCTGTTGATACGCGTAAAAACACCGCTTTTCGCTACTATGAAACGGGTTCGCCCTTCGAGTATGAGCTGGTGCGGTTCGCCCATCGCCAGTTGCGCGAGGTGCAGATCGAAAAGTAGTACTTTCAGTGGGTGGCTCTAAGTGGACGGCAGGTACAGACTTGTGTCCTTGCGCTGATGAGTTTGGAATTGGCTCAGGTGGGTTGAGATGGAAAGCTATGAACAGTTAGTGACGACCCTGGCCTTGGTGCTCGGTGTCGGTTGGGCCAGTGGTATTAATCTTTATGCCGCCGTTGCGGTACTCGGTTTTGCCGGTGCCACGGGCAATCTTGAGCTGCCTGTGGGGCTGGCAACCTTGCAAGATCCCCTGGTGATCGGCATTGCCTGTCTGATGTATGTGGTGGAGTTTTTTGCCGATAAAATCCCGGGGGTGGATAGTACCTGGGACACCCTGCACACCTTTATCCGCATTCCCGCTGGAGCCATGCTGGCGGCGGGTGCCGTGGGCGATATTACCCCGGCGCTGGAAATCGGCGCCGGCTTGCTCGGCGGCTCTATGGCCATGGGCAGCCACCTCACCAAGACTTCGACACGTTTATTAATCAATACCTCACCGGAACCCTTTAGTAATTGGAGCGCCTCTATTGGCGAAGACGTACTGGTTTTTGGCGGCCTCTGGGCCATGCTCAATCACCCCTGGGCCTTCCTAGGGCTAATGCTGGTATTTGTGGTGCTAGTGATTTACTTATTGCCAAAGTTATGGCGTTTGGTGGGCGCGCTATTTCGACGCATTGCCGGTTGGCTAGGGCTGGTTAAAAACCCACCCGAGGCTGCGGCTGAAAGAGAGGCAATACTGGCGACAGGCATAACCCGCCAACAAGCGCTCAAGGCGACTACTGAGCCGGGCGTTGGCTCTCCCTACAAGGGGCAGAGATGAGCGAGCAGGTTGAAGATGATGCGCTGGATCGTCAAGAGCCGGAGAAAAAGCTCACCGCCAAGCACCTGCGCGTCGCGGCGATGAATATACTGGCGCGCCGAGAGCACTCGCGCAAAGAGGTGGGTGATAAGTTACATAAAAAACTCTGCCCCGACAGCGAGTTGCTCAACACCGTGCTCGATCAGCTCGTTGCCGATGATCTATTATCGGACCAGCGCTTTAGCGAGGCCTTTGTGCGCTGGCGCGTGGGCAAGGGGCAGGGGCCGATAAGGATTCGCGCCGAATTGCGTGAGCGCGGTGTTGATGGTGATGTTGTTTTACGCCAATCAGAGGTCGACTGGTTTGTTCTGGCGCAGGAGGTGGCGCATAAACGCTTTGGCGAGTTACCGGCCGTTGATATCAAGCAACGCGCTAAACGTATGCGTTTTTTACAGTACCGGGGTTTTAACGGCGAGCAGATTCGCGCCGCCCTCGGTGAGTAAGGGGGGCTTTGCTCAATAATTCGACAATCAATGAGAGGATGTAAACAATAGTGAAGTTTTACTTGGTTGGTTGGTTGTGGCTCTGTGGCACCTTGTTTATTCCGCAGGTTTTGGCCCTGGAATTTCAGGGCGTTTGGCAGCAAGGCGCAATGTTAGTGGGACACGCGGAACCGGGCAGTAAGGTGGTGTTTCAAGATCGTGTGGTCAGCCTTACCCCCCAGGGTTATTTTGTCATCGGTCTGGGTCGGGATGTCAAAGGCCCGCTGGTGGTGGCGGTGAGTCGGGGCAAAGACAGCCGGCAGTACAGCTATCCGGTGGCCCAGCGTGAATACAAGATACAGCGGGTCGATGGCGTACCGCAGCGCACGGTCACGCCGCCCTCGGCCAAGGTGCTCGAACGCATTCGCCGCGAAGGGCGCTTAGTGCGCAAGGCGCGGGCGGATAACGATCAACGGGAAGATTTCCTGCAAGGTTTTCACAAGCCCCTCGAAGGGCCTATTACCGGTGTCTATGGTAGCCGGCGGGTTTACAACGGCGTGCCGAAGAACCCCCACTATGGCCTCGATATCGCCCGCCCCACAGGCACTGTGGTGACGGCACCAGCGGCGGGTATCGTCAAGCTGGTTTATGACGATATGTATTATTCCGGCGGCACCCTGGTGCTCGATCACGGCCATGGGCTAACCTCTACCTTTATTCACCTCAGCGGCGCATTGGTTAAAGCCGGTGACCGCGTGGTGGCGGGGCAGGCGATTGCCAAGGTGGGTGCCAGCGGTCGAGCCACGGGACCTCATCTGGATTGGCGGGTTAACTGGTTTAGTGTGCGACTCGACCCGGCGCTGGTGTTGGAGTATTTCCCCGCTGCTCAGTAATAGTGCGCAGCGGTTTTCTATCGCGGCCTACCCTGGCGCCAAGATATCTCCGCAAACATGGTGTTAGGGCGGCGATTGCCTTAAAATTCACGGCTTGTAAATGGCCCTGCACCGCGGACGATAATTATGATCGACAAACAGCTATTGAGCATTCTGGTTTGCCCTGTTACGAAGGCGTCCCTCGAATATGACCGCGAGCGTGACGAGCTGGTTTGCTACGCCAGTGGCCTCGCCTATCCGGTGCGCGATGGCATTCCGGTGATGCTGGAAAGTGAAGCGCGGGAGCTGAGCAGCGAAGAAAAAGAACAGGGTCGCAAGCGCTAATTTACCCAGCTGATTTACCTTAATCGGGCGACGGTACCGTACAAACACACTTAGAGGATGAGGGTTAATGGCAGAAGAAACGCTATTCAGCAAGATTATTAAGGGTGAAATCCCCGCCGATATTATTTATCAAGATGAGCATTGCATCGCCATCAACGATATCGCACCCAAGGCCCCGGTACATTTGTTGGTGATTCCCCGGAAAATCATCCCCCGTATTATCGATGCCGAGACAGAAGACCAGGCCCTGCTGGGGCATTTGATGTTAGCTGCCGGAAAAATTGCCGAAGAGGCCGGTATCGCTGATGCCTTTCGTCTGATTGTGAATAACGGCGCCGGCGCCGGGCAAACGGTGTTTCATCTGCACGTGCATATATTGGGCGGCAAGAACTTTTCTGAATCGTCGCTAGGCTTTTAGTTCTCGATTTTTAGCACACTAACTTTTCTTTTAAAATTTATTTGATGCTCCAAGTGGGGCGGGAACCTTATGTTAGACGTAAAATCGAGTGCCGACATCCGCCAGGCCTTTCTGGACTTCTTTGCCGAGCGCGACCACCGCGTTGTCACCAGCAGCTCTTTGGTGCCGGGCAATGATCCGACCCTGTTGTTCACCAATGCCGGCATGGTGCAGTTTAAGGATGTCTTTCTCGGTGCCGAGCAGCGCGACTACCAGCGCGCCACCAGTTCCCAGCGCTGTGTGCGGGCCGGTGGCAAACACAACGATTTAGAGAATGTTGGTTACACCGCCCGCCACCACACCTTCTTTGAAATGCTCGGCAATTTTAGCTTTGGCGATTACTTTAAGCGCGACGCCATCAAGTTGGCCTGGACCTTTCTCACCGAAGTTTTAGGTCTGCCAGAAGAGCGCCTGTGGATCACCGTGCATATTTCCGATGCCGAGGCGGAAAAAATCTGGCTGGAAGAGGTGGGCGTCAGTGCCGAGCGCTTTTCTCGCCTCGATGAAGACAATTTCTGGCAAATGGGCGATACCGGTCCCTGTGGCCCCTGCTCGGAAATCTTTTACGACCATGGTGCCGACGTGCCGGGCGGCCCACCGGGCAGCGAAGATGACGACCTCGATCGCTATATCGAAATCTGGAACCTGGTGTTTATGCAGTACGAGCGCGATCGCAGTGGTGAGATGACGCCGCTGCCCAAGCCCTCCATCGATACCGGCATGGGCCTGGAGCGTATCGCCGCCATTATGCAGGGTGTGCACAGCAACTACGAGATTGACCTCTTCCAATACCTGATTAAAGCCGCCGCCGAAGCGACGCACTGTGCTGATCTGGAACACAAGTCCCTGCGGGTGATAGCCGACCATATTCGCTCGGCATCTTTTTTGATTGTCGATGGTGTGCTGCCCTCCAATGAGGGTCGCGGCTATGTGCTGCGGCGCATTATTCGCCGCGCCCTGCGCCACGGCCACAAACTGGGTATGAGCGGTATCTTTTTTAATACCTTAGTTGTGCCACTGGTCGAACAAATGGGTGAGGCCTATCCCGAGCTTGTCGCCAAGCAGGCCCTGGTTGAAAAAGCCCTGCTGGCTGAAGAAGGGCAATTCAGCAAAACTCTCGATAAAGGCATGGGTGTTTTGACGGCCGCACTGGCCGACTTGTCGGGCAAAGTGATACCCGGTGAAGTGGTCTTTAAACTCTACGATACCTACGGCTTCCCCCTCGATTTAACCAACGATATCGCCCGCGAACAGGGTTATGAGCTGGATGAGGCGGGCTACAAACGCTGTATGGAAGAGCAAAAAACCCGCGCCCGCGCGGCCAGTCGTTTCGGCGTTGATGACACTGCTCAGCTCGATATAGTCGGTGAAACAGCGTTTGTTGGCTACCAAGACTTGCAGGCTAGCGCGAAAATCAGCGGCCTGTTTCGCGAGGGTGCCGCGGTGGAAACATTGAATGCCGGTGACGAGGCAATGTTAGTACTCGACAGTACGGCCTTTTATGCCGAGTCCGGCGGTCAGGCGGGTGACTGTGGTGAGTTGCTCGCTGCGGGCGGGCGCTTTGCCGTTAGTGATTGCCAGAAGCAGGGTGATGTTCACATCCACATTGGTCGCTTGGTCGAGGGTGCAATGGCCGTCGGCGAGGCGGTTACAGCCCAGGTCGATATCGACAAGCGACAGGCGACGGCGCTCAATCATTCCGCGACGCACTTATTGCACGCGGCCTTGCAAGAAGTGCTGGGCGAACACGTCGTACAAAAGGGCTCGCTGGTCGATGCCGAACGTTTGCGCTTTGACTTTGCCAACCCGCAGGCGGTGACGGCGGATGAACTTAAGGTGGTCGAAGCCATGGTGAATAGCCAAATCCGTCAAAACAGCGCGGTGCAAACCGAGCTGATGTCGATGGACGAGGCTCAGAATAGCGGCGCGATGGCGCTGTTTGGCGAGAAGTACGGCGACAGTGTGCGCGTATTGACCATGGGCGCTGGTTTCTCTGTCGAACTCTGTGGTGGCACTCACGCCCAGCGCACCGGTGATATCGGTTTGTTTCATATTACCTCCGAGTCGGGTGTGGCGGCGGGTGTGCGCCGTGTCGAAGCGGTGGCCGGTGCCCCTGCTCTCGTTTGGTTTGCTGAGCTTGAGCAAACACTGGATAAGGTCACCTCAACATTAAAAGCCGGGCGCGCCACAGTATCGGATAAGGCGGCGACGCTGGTCGAAACCAATCGCGCCTTAAATAAAGAGCTGGAAGCCTTGAAGGTGAAGCTAGCCAGTGCCTCCGGTGGTGATTTGCTCGATGAGGCGAAAACCATTGCCGGTGTTTCGGTATTGGCGAAAAAGATCGACGGCGCCGATGCCAAAACCCTGCGCGATATGCTCGACCAGTTGCGCTCGCGCATGGATAAGGGCGTGATACTGCTGGCCGCTGAGAGCGATGGCAAGATTGCCCTCAGTGCTGGCGTCACCAAAAATCTTACCGCTGATATTAAGGCGGGGGCATTAATGCAGTTCGTCGCGCCGCAAATCGGTGGCAAGGGCGGCGGTCGCCCGGATATGGCCCAGGGCGGCGGCACCGACAGCGCTGCACTACCGGCGGCTCTCGACTCGGTCTTTACCTGGGTTGAAGAATGCATGGGTTGAGGCGAGCTTAGGCGCTTGAATGCCTAGCCTGCTCTGTCTAATCGGGTATCGCTTTCTGGTTGTTTAGTGTACATTTGCGCGCCTTCGTCGATGGGTGGCAATTCGCTGGGTACTGGTATTAGCCAAAAGCGATTTTGCAGCGCCGATCCACACTGTTAGCGGTCGAGTGAAGAAATGAGTTTAATTGTTCAGAAATACGGTGGTACCTCGGTCGGTTCTGTCGAGCGTATCGAAGCCGTGGCCAAAAAAGTCGCCGCCTGCCGCGTTAGCGGTGACGATATCGTGGTGGTCGTGTCGGCCATGAGTGGCGAAACCAATCGCCTACTGGGCCTCTCCGAGGCCATTACCGAAACACCGGCACCCCGTGAAATTGACGTGCTGGTGTCCACCGGTGAGCAGGTCACGATCGCGCTGCTAAGTATGGCCTTGAATAAGATCGGCTGTGAGGCGCGTTCCTACACCGGCGCCCAAGTGAGAATACTCACCGACGACGCCCACACTAAGGCGCGTATTGAAGAAATTGATGTCGAGCGCATGCAGGCCGACCTGAAATTGGGTCGGGTGCTGGTGGTGGCTGGTTTTCAGGGTGTCGACAGCAAGGGCAATATTACGACGCTGGGTCGGGGCGGTTCCGATACCTCGGCCGTCGCACTGGCGGCGGCTTTGAAGGCCGATGAGTGCCAGATTTATACCGATGTCGATGGTGTTTATACCACCGATCCGCGAGTGGTCGAAGGCGCTCGGCGGCTAGAAAAAATCACTTTCGAGGAAATGCTGGAGATGGCCAGCCAGGGCTCGAAGGTACTGCAAATTCGCGCCGTGGAGTTTGCCGGCAAGTACAAGGTGCCGTTGCGGGTTCTCTCGAGCTTTAAAGACGGCCCCGGTACATTAATTACCCTTGAGGATGATGACAGCATGGAAAAACCTATAATTTCCGGCATCGCGTTTAATCGTGACGAGGCCAAGCTGACGATTCAGGGCATTCCCGATACACCCGGTGTGGCGTCGCGGATTCTTGCGCCCATTGGCGAGGCCAATATCGAAGTCGACGTGATCATTCAAAATGTCTCCGAAGACGGTACCACGTCGCTGACCTTTACCGTGCACCGCAACGACATCGGTCGGGCTCGCGGTCTGCTCGAGGGCATCGCCTTGCAGCTAAAGGCGCGCTCGGTGGTGGCCGATGACCAAATTGCCAAGGTGTCGCTGGTAGGGGTTGGTATGCGCTCCCATGCGGGCGTTGCCTCAAGGATGTTTACCGCCTTGGCGGAGCACAATATCAATATTCAGATGATCACCACCTCCGAGATTAAGATCGCCGTGGTGATCGATGAGAAGTACCTCGAGCTGGCCGTGCGGGCCTTACACTCGGCCTTTGAGCTGGATAGCGAGGCAAAATAACAAGCTTGGTCTATATTTTCCCCTATGGATGAGTATTTGTTAGCCGATAGACGGTATTAGACAAACGCAAGCTAACGGGTAGAATGCCCGGTCGTTACGTAGTACTAGCGAAGGTTGTATCGGAAATAAAAAATACTCGCCGATATTGTGGAGGCGTCGCGACTGGCAATAAGTCGCGATATTAATTGCAAAGTTAAGGAGAAAGGCAATGCTTATTTTAACAAGGCGTGTCGGAGAAACCCTTGTAATAGGTGATGACGTTACGGTAACCGTGCTGGGCGTCAAGGGTAATCAGGTTCGTCTCGGGGTGAATGCACCGAAAGAGATCTCTGTGCACCGAGAGGAAATCTATCAGCGCATACAAGATGAAAAAAACCGCGAGTCTGGGGCTGTTTAGCCCCTTTGTTTTTGCTGGCAGTATGGTATTATGCCCGCCGCTCAGAAGCGGGCTGTCAGTTTCACGCGTCCTTAAGTACTAAATAAGACGTTCTGTCTCAGTCTTCCGAAGAGTTAGACAATTACCTGATGAATAGCCGGGTTCCGGGTTTGCTCAGTATTGAGTCAATCAAGAATCATTAGCTAAGTGTTGACAGAGCTTAGTGGTGGCGAGTTGTTGAGGTAAGTACAGTTTCTGGTGAGGTGGCCGAGTGGCCGAAGGCGCTCCCCTGCTAAGGGAGTATATCTTGATCGGTATCGAGGGTTCGAATCCCTCCCTCACCGCCATAAGCACAAACCCTGTCGCCTTTAGGCGGCGGGGTTTTTTGCTTATTGGGGAAGGGGTTTATCAGTATATAAAAATGGGGGGTTTGAATCCCGTCCGACAAACTCGGGCACGAGTTTGGACGAGTAGCGCAGCGACGCAAGCCCCGCAGGGGTGATAAGAGCCCCTAGGCGCTTATTATCAATCCCTGGCTTCTCCAGCTGCCCCATCGGGCAGTCATGGCCTACTGTAGGGCTGTGGGACGTGTTAGCAGGAAAATGTTGAGGTTTAAATGGATTCGATACATTGGGTACGGTGAATTCGAGTCTGACCCCAATTCCACAAATCCCTCCCGGCGTACCAGGCTCCTCATAGCCTATAGCTGCATAGCTCGCTTCAGAAGTTTGCATGCCTTTGTCCCAGTACGCAGGCCAAATAGCAGTGCTTATCGTATGGGTGGAAATAGACTCCGATAAGAGCAGGCTTGTCGATTTGTTGTAGGGTCAGTATTGATACTCACCATAATGTGAGAAGTAGCTTCCATCATAAAAGCACTATTGCTTGATGGGCTAGCCACGGGTGAAGGGGTCGTCGAGAATTTAAGCCTTTGCCGTAAAGCCGGAAGAGGGGGTTATAAAAACCAAAGCTAGCCCTGGCAAGAGAACAAAGTCGCAATTGTGTAAAAATTACTGACACTTCTGCACTAAAAAACAAGCTCTTTATCTTGTTTTCAGCTAACAAGAGGGCTTGGATTATCATTTTTGCGCACGGTAGGCGTGTATTATTTTTGTAATACATTGATAATCATGGTTATTTTTATTTTTCTTCCGAACTTTGTAAAATATAATCGGGAAATGTCTTGAGTGTAAAAAAAGCTGACACATTTTAGGCGTTGAACCGTTAAAAGGCAGTCATTTCCCGCTAATGGTAATGCGTTGGCCCTATTATTAAAGTGTTTTTAGGCGATATTCATCTAAAAATTACACTGTAAAATTTCCTGACAGAATATAGGCTTGGCATCGTTTTTGATGTAAGTCTTAACTTTGGAAGGGCTTAGAGGATATATGGGCAAGCGAAAGGACTCCGGTCCCTTTAGTCACGCTGACCTCTTTGGTCAATGTTCTTTGCAATCCTGTGCTACCGGCAATTCAGCAGTCGCTTGTACGGTCCAATAATAAGAGGCTGGATGATTGGGCGGCTCGCCCTATTTCAGGACGGGACACAGTGCATAAAAAAGCCCCGATAGATATCGGGGCTTTTTTATATCGACTCTGTTGAAATTAGGTCGTTTTCTTTTTTCTTGAAAGTCCTAGGCCGGTTAAACCAATGCATAGCAGGGCTAATGAGGCTGGTGCTGGCACATTGCTGGCCTCGACACCATTTAGAGACCAATTCACATAGTTTGATGAGGCGATTACGTTTACGCCGGCACCATTGGTCCAGCTAATATCCAGCCTTCCGTCGCTATCAAATGTACTCCACTGAGTGTTTGAAATGCTCACATCGCCTGTAAAATGCCAGCTGCAGCAACTTGAATCCGAAACGGCTGCAAACCCAGCGTGAGCACTAGAATGTAAGTCGGCCAGTAAGATGCCATCTATGAAAAAGTTAAAATGCTCATTGAGTTGGTCGTCGCCGTAATCGCCAAAGACATCTAAGGAAAGTACTACATCGGAAAACAATGATGGCGTCACTGCAAATGATTGAGAATAGGATTGCCCGGTGGTATTGATGGTCGTATTATCACTAGAAATCAATGCGGCACTTGCTGTTCCGGCTAGTAAGTACATAAACACACAAATAATAATCTTCATATTTTTCCTAAGTTAAGGTTGGTTGACGTAAGTTGTTTATTAGGCAAAAACCACACCAAAAATTCGACCGGGTTCGTTTTTTTATTCCGCAACCGTATCCCAGGGGCTTGTAAAGGGCCTTGAGCAGGAATTGGGGTCACAGGAATTGGGGTCAGACTCGAATTTAGTGGCTATTCGTAATTCTAATCGCTAGTTGCGCTCCCAAGCATTTCCTCTGCATGAGACCGCGTCTTCGCGGTGATCTTTTCGCCCCCCAGCATGCGCGCAATTTCCTCGGTACGACTTTTGGCGTCCAAAGCGATCAGGCTACTTTGA